>JAEEGL015429515.1_pt1 | contig 20560 bp, 23 predicted proteins | sample 9134231 | NCBI WGS metagenome assembly JAEEGL01 (sample SAMN16246548, study PRJNA631951) | gut metagenome | biome: gut microbiome; feature: rumen; material: fiber-attached | host: Bos | place: Iran: Karaj | collected 2018-10
GATAAACCGGTAAGCGATGAAGACCTGGATACGATCGTTGACGCTGCCCTCTGGGCTCCAAACGGCGGAAACCTTCAGCCGCTGCGCTTTATGTTGATCCACGAAGCCGCAGCTCCCGGGATCTTCAGGGAATCCACTGCTACAGGCGCTCCTGTACATCTTGTCATCTGCTACAGCACCGAAGGACGTCACGCTCTTGCGGCAATGGGCGGCCGAGTACTGAAATCGGAAGACGGTCTTCTGAATCACAGAAATTCACCCCTCGACTGCGGTTCCGCGCTTCAGACAGCTCAGCTTGCAGTGGCTGCCTGCGGACTTTCATCCAGCCGCCAGACGATGCTTCCGGAAATAGAAAAGCGTCTCAGAGAACGGTTTGAGATAAGCGAAATGATCCACCCAATCGCCTATATAGAGCTTGGTTACAGCGATGAACCGGCGCTTAAGCTCCCCAAAATGGCTGTAAGAGATACAGTGCTCACAACTATCTGATCCAAGGAGGTAGAACATGCCAAGATTTATAAACGACGGCTGCGTCAAATGCGGCGCATGTACAGCAGACTGCCCCGTGGAAGCCATTTCAGAGGGCGAAACAAAGTTTCAGGTCGATCCTGAAGTCTGCATAGACTGCGGAGAATGCCACTGCCCCTTCGGCAAGATGAGCGTTATCCCGAGACCCAAAAAGAAAAAATACGTGCTTCAGAGAATGTAGCTCGTCAGTCAAGCTCCTTCATCTTCCTTCTTGACGGGCTTGAGGCTGAAAAAGTCCCCTGTACCGGATCCGCCGGCACAGGGGCTTTTCTGTATTATTAAATCAGCTTTACATGGAATACTACATTCCGGCAAAATAGTCGTAGCTGATCTTTCCGTTATTCTTTATAAATCCTTCCAGCATGCGGTATTCGCGCTCGAGATCCTTCAGATCCATCAGCTCCGCAGCGGTGTGCGAATAGCGTCTGGGTATGACTACAGCGATTGCGGGACAGTGTGCGCCTACATAATTTACGGCTCCTGCATCGTTGTTTCCCGCACCCGGAGACGGAACGCGCTGAATAGGTATCCCGGTTTCAGCGGCGTATTTCTTTGCAAAATCAAGAAGTCCGCGGTTCGGGAATATCTTGGATACAGGGCTGGTAAGGTCTGCGACAGTGATGATCGGACCGCCGCCCAGCTTTGTAGGAAGCTTTCTTTCGGGCACATCCGGTGTACCTCCACAAGGTGCGGTATCAACTGCGATAAAGCAGTCCGGCTTTATATAGTCCGAAGCGTGGATGGCACCGACAAGCCCGACTTCTTCTTCGACTGTTATCGTTATATATATTGTGCCATCAAAGCTTATCTCTCCGCTCTTTATCCGTTCTGCAAGCTCCAGCAGGACAGCGACCCCTGCCCTGTCGTCCAGACAGCGGCCGGTGATAAGATCCGGATCATTCAGCTCGTCAAGAGGCCTCTCCATGACGCCAGTGCAGCCGATATCGAGTCCCATGGAGATAACTTCTTCATAGGATGATGCGCCGACATCGATGTAGCATTCATCAGACGCAGGAACCTTGGATCTTTCAGCTTCAGTCGTAATATGCCCCGGAGGAACACCTATAAGGCCTTTTACAATGCCTTTTGAGCCCTTCAGCAGCACTCTGCCCGCAAGGACTGTCCTTATGGTAACACCTCCGCAGGTGCCGAAATATATAAACCCGTCCTTGCTTATGCTTCGGATTATAAAGCCGATCTCATCCGCGTGAGCCGCTATCATCATCTTCGGCCCGGGTCTTCCGCTGTCAAACCTCGCAATAAGGCTGCCGATAGGAAGCACCTCTACGCTGTCGGCAAGAGGCTTAAGATAGTCCCTGCAGTAAGCTATAACATCGTGTTCGTTGCCGGAAACGCCAATAAGGCTTGTAAGAAACCTTACCCGTTCCTTCAGTTTTTCTTTCATGGGGTCACCGCCTTTATGATAAGTGATATTTACTGCCATAATAATGCAACAGAAAAAGATCCTGTGTCAACAGGATCTTTAGAATACATATTTATGGAACTAATCCTCGCGGCCTCCGATAAGGTGCTTTCTTGTCATCCACTTGCCGCTCAGGAAATACGGATAGCCGATCACTCCCGGAACGAATCCCGCAAGCGCGTCGCCAAGCCATACGCCGAAACATCCGAGATGGAATGTAAATCCGAGCAGATACGCGAATGTAAGCCTTGCGATTATGCCGTCAAACAGAGCCACCATCAGATTCAGTCTGGAATTTCCGGAACCGTTTATAAGAGCAAAGCTCGGGGCTCGGAGTATCATGCCGACGGTCTCGACGATGATTATCGGTGCCCAGACCGGAGCAAGAGCCAATACAGCCTGGTCCTGTGTAAAGAGTTCCACTGCCATGTCCGGGAAGAAGAATATCAGAGATCCGAGCACGACACCGATAGCGGATACGATGCCTGTAGCGGTCCAGAATATTTTCTTTACTCTGTCATATCTTTCAGCGCCGATAGCCTGGCCGATCATCGTGGATGCGGCAGTAGTGAACGCGTTGGAGCCGAGCATCATCGCCATCTTGATCTTGTTGGCGGCACCGGTCATTGCGGAATAATTTACGCCGAAGGAGTTTACCCAGCGGACGACGAACAGCTTGGAGAACATTACAGCTGCGCTCTGAATAGTCATTGGTATTCCGAGCTTGAACAGCGGCCTGAACACCTCCGCGTCTATCCTGAAACTGCTGAACTTAAAGTCAAAACCGAACTGTTCCCTGTTCCTGTAGAGGAATATGATAGATGCGATGAAGCTCACCGCCTGTCCAATAACTGTGGCGAGAGCAGCACCCATGGTCCCCATAGCCAGGTACTTTACGAACAGGATATCCAGGATCGTATTGAGAACTGCGGCAACTGATATAAAGACAAACGGCCTTTTGGAATCTCCCATGCCTCTGAGTATGGCAGACACCACATTATAGCCGTAAATGAAGACCAGACCTGAAGCACACACCATGGTGTAGTCCATTGCAGCCTGATAGGATTCAGCCGGTGTCTTAAGAAATGCCAGCAGCTGGTTTCTGAAGATGAAGGTGATGAGCATCAGACCCATGGATACCAGGAAGAGGAACGTGAAAAGCGTTCCAATCGTCTTTTTGATCTTGTCCCTGTATCCGGCTCCCACGTACTGGGAGATAACGACCTGTCCGGCACCTGAAAAGCCCATCGCAATAAAGGTCAGCAGATGAAGGACATCACCGCCTATGGAGACGCCCGACATGCCGGAACTACCAAGCACCTGGCCGGCAACTATCATGTCAACGATATTGTAAACAGCCTGCAGCAGATTAGAGAGAAACAGAGGCATGGCAAAGCTTACAAGCACTTTACCGACACTGCCCTCGTTCAGGTTTCTCATCATTCTTGTGTTTTTAGCCATAATAACACCGGATCCATCAAGTAAAACGATTTATGAAGCCAATAATTTTATACCGCCAGGCCATAAAGCTTGGCGGTATGATGTTTGATCTTATTCAAAGGCGTTTATTAAGCCATCTTCTTTGCTGAAAACCCGCTGAGCCATTCTGACTTCGCCTTTGGCCAGTCAAAACAGCAATTAAGCGTTGATCTGCTTTGCAACTTCTTCTGCAAAGTTTTCCTGTTTCTTTTCGATGCCTTCGCCTACTTCGAAGCGGAGCATCTCTACGACCTGGATGGGCTTGCCGATAGCCTTTGCAACGCTGTCGACATACTGCTTAACACTGAGTTCGCTGTTCTTTACGAACACCTGGTCTACGAGGCAGGTCTCCTTGAGCTGCTTCTTGAGACGACCGGTGATCATCTTCTCGAGGATGTTTTCGGGCTTGTCGGGGGATTCGTTCTTGGCCTGAGCGATAAGAACTTCCTTCTCGTGAGCCAGATACTCGGGATCGATAGCGCTTTCATCCACGAACTTGGGGCTCATGGAGCATACCTGCATTGCAACGTCCTTGCCGCACTCGTTAACTTCCTCTGCGGAAGCTTCGGTCTTGAGACCAACGAGAACGCCGATGCGTCCGCCGCCGTGGGTATAAGCAACGTACTTGACGCCTTCGGTAGCCATCTTCTGGAAACGGCGGATGTTCATGTTCTCACCGATCTTAGCGATCTTTGCGGTCAGAACTTCCTGAACTGTGCCTTCTCCGGGATAGTCGCTTGCAAGGAAATCCTCAAGGGAGGCATAGTTTCCGTTGAGTACTGCCCAGGACAGAGTCTCTACGAAGTTTACGAACTCTTCGTTCTTAGCAACGAAATCGGTCTCGGAGTTAACTTCGATAGCAGCTGCGGAAGATCCGTCAGGGGAAACAGCCAGTCTTACAAGACCTTCAGCTGCAATTCTTCCGGCCTTCTTGGCAGCCTTTGCCAGACCGTTCTCTCTCAGATAGTCAACTGCCTTGTCCATGTCGCCGTCGCAGGCAACCAGAGCCTTCTTGCAGTCCATCATGCCTGCGCCGGTAGCTTCGCGCAGTTCCTTTACCATTCCTGCTGTAACCTGTGCCATATCTGTTCTCCTGAATTATTCTTCAACTGCTTCAGCAGCTTCTTCTGCTTCAGCCTCTTCTGTATCTGCCTGAGCTTCTTCAGCAAAGGATTCGCCCTGCTTGCCTTCGATGATGGCATCTGCCATTCTGCCGGCGATCAGCTTGACCGCTCTGATAGCGTCATCGTTTGCGGGAATGACGTAATCAACATCGTCGGGATCGCAGTTGGTATCGCACATACCTACTACGGGGATACCAAGGGCTCTTGCTTCCTTAACGGCGATCTTTTCCTTCTTGGGGTCAACTACGAACATTGCTCCGGGCATACCCTTCATGGCCTTGATGCCGCCCAGGTACTTTTCGAGCTTTTCAGCTTCCTTCATGAGGCCGGTAACTTCCTTCTTGGAAAACTTTTCGAAGGTTCCGTCTTCCTGCATGGTCTGGATCTCAGCGAGTCTCTTGATGCGCTGGGAAATGGTCTTGTAGTTGGTGAGCATGCCGCCGAGCCATCTCTCGTTTACGAAGAACTCTCCGCAGCGTGCGGATTCGTCCTGCATGGCCTGCTGAGCCTGCTTCTTGGTGCCTACAAACAGAACGGGCTTGCCGCTCTTGGCAACTTCTACCATGAAGCTGTAGGCTTCATCGATCTTGTAAACTGTCTTCTGAAGGTCGATGATGTAGATGCCGTTGCGTTCGGTGAAGATGTAAGGAGCCATCTTGGGGTTCCATCTTCTGGTCTGGTGACCAAAGTGAACGCCTGCCTCTAAGAGCTGTTTCATTGTGATAACTGACATTTAATTTACCTCCCGGTTAAAACTTCCATCCGCCCGGCAATAACCACCCTTCCGGGCACCGCAAGGCCATGCGGATGTGACAAATAAAATCTGCACGCAAAAAGCGCACCTGTGATACTATACACAAAGTGCGCCTGAATTGCAAGCAAAATTTACATATTTTCAAGGATTTTTTTGATTGCGTAAGCAGCCAGATTCAGACCCGCAACTGCAGGCATGTAGCTGATCGTAGGAATCGGTCTTTTGCCCGGATGAACCGGCGGTTCGTCGGAAAACAGGACCTTAACACCGCTTATTTCCATCTTTCTGAGCTTCTTTCTCATGGATCTTGCAAGCGGATCCCCTTCTGTCTCCTCTATATCGCAGACGCGGAATCTTGACGGGTCCATTTTGTTGCCTGTCCCCATGCTGGAGATCATCGGAATGCCGTACTCTCCACACTTCTGTATGAGCAGGAGCTTGGCGCTGACATCGTCTACGGCGTCAACAACAAAATCCCAGTCCTTCAGATGCAGCACATCCAGAGTTTCCTCCGTAAGCTTCATGTCGAAGACTTCCGTATGGCAATCCGGATTTATATCCGCTATTCGGGCTGCGGAGACCTGTGCCTTGTGAAGACCGATGGTGGAATCCAAAGCGAGCAGCTGACGGTTTTTGTTAGTGATATCGACAACATCAAAATCACAGAGTCCAAGAGTGCCTATGCCGGCTCTTGCAAGTGCTTCCGCTGCATATCCGCCTACTCCTCCAAGTCCGACAACGAGGACTTTGGAACTGATAAGCTTTTCCAGTTTTTCATCGCCCAGCAGAGCGCGTGTCCTGGTATACATGCTGCTTATGCATCTACTCCCGGTTCGTCATCATCGTCAGAATAGGACTCGTCTTCGTTTTCATCCTCAGACTCTTCGTCCTCTGCATCGTCCTTATATTCTGCGTCTTCGGGGTTTTCTTCGTCCTCATCTTCGATCGTATCGGCAGAGAAGGAGAATCCTGCGTCGGATTCGGTCTCGATAGGATAATCCACGGCATCCGCTCCGCGCTTGTAGCTGATCAGATCCTCGGAGATCTCTTCTGTCGCGATGGAAATGGGCTTGATGGTATCTTCTGCGGGCACCAGAGTCGGTTTGCCGTCGATAAGATCCCTTGCTCTCTTAGCGGACATTACTGCCAGTGTGTATTTGCTGTCTACCTTTTTTCTGAGCAGATCAACTGATGGATAAAGAAGCATTATTTTTCCTCCTCATATTTTCTGATTATATCTTCGCAGTTGTCCGTGACCCTTGAACGTTCAGCTTTTATAATGGTCATAGCATCGGATACTGCTTTATTTAGATCGTTGTTGACGACGAAATAGTCGTAGTCGCGTATCATTTTTATCTCTTCCAGGCTTGTTTTAAGGCGGTTTTCAACCTGTTCCTCTGTCTCGGTGCCCCTGCCTGTAAGGCGCTCCCTTAAGATCTTAAGGCTCGGCGGAAGAATGAACACCAGTATGGCTTCGCTGAAGGACTTCTTTACCTGCAGCGCTCCCTGCATCTCGATCTCCAGGATAACGTCGTATCCCTCCCTGAGCCTTTCCATAACGGCTTTTCTGGGAGTTCCATAGCAGTTTCCGTAGATCTCCGCGTGTTCCAGCAGTCCGCCTTCCTCCACGGTCTTCTGGAATTCCTCCCGTGTTACGAAATAGTATTCCCTTCCGTTTACTTCCTGGCCTCTGGGCGCTCTGGTGGTCATGCTGATGCTCAGCTTGAGACTGGGATCTTTCAGAAGAGCCGCGCAGATGGTGCCCTTGCCGGCACCGGAAGGCCCTGAAAAAACAAATAATCTGCCCTGTTTCATAATCCCCCTCCGGACATTTCCTTTAATAGATTCGTATTGTACTACAAGGCTTCTGAAAAATGCAAGGAAATTAAGAATATTTAATAGCACTATAATAAAATACATTAGACATAATTAAAAAGCAGCTCCGTTATTGAAGCTGCCTGCAGACAGGGGAAGGAAAACGGCGGGCCTTATATGAAAACTTCTTTAGAGACTAAAGAGTTGATCTCTGTCTGCAAAAAAATAATACAGCAAATATATGCATTTGTCAATATAAAATGCTAAATATTTGCTATATTACCAGTATTCATAGTATAATTGTAATACTATTATTCTATATTCTGTACCTGTTCCCTGATCTTCTCTATCTCAGCCTTTAATACCAGTACGTTATTGGTGATGTTGATATCGTTAGCTTTTGAACCGATGGTATTCGATTCGCGGTTCATCTCCTGCACCAGGAAATCAAGCTTCTTACCAATCGGTTCAGACGGATCCCTGCAGATCTCCCGGAGCTGTGAAATATGACTCTTCAGACGTACTATCTCCTCGGTGATATTGGATTTATCAGCGAATACGGCAGCCTCCAGCAGTATCCTGTCCTCCGGAACCACCATATTGTCTCCAAGGAGCTCCTGAATGCGCTCTTTCATCTTTTCCTTGTAGTTTTCAGCTACCGAAGGGGCATATTCCTCTATCTCAAGGACGGTCTTTTCGATCAGATCTCCCCGGAACAGTATATCTTCTATGAGTTTCTGCCCTTCTACTGCCCTCATGGCATCGAAATTCTTAAGCGCGTCGCTTACAGAAGCGCTCAGCATGGCAAAAACTGCTTCTTCATCCTCTTCTTTAGGAGCGATCCTGAAAACATCCGGCATAAGAGACAGGTTCCTTACGCTTATATCGTTAGTGATCCCGTCAAAACGGTCAGCGATCTTCATCATCGCGGCATAATAACTTTCGGCAAGGTCCATGTTCAGCTGGACTTCCTCACCGTCTGCGTCAGACGTAACGCTGTTCACAAAAACATCTATCTTGCCCCTCGCAGCTACGGATTTGATCATATTGCGCAGCTTATCCTCCGCAAAGCTGTATCTTCTGGGCATCTTTATAGTGATCTCGCTGTAGCGGTGATTGACAGCCCTTATCTCTGTTGTGATTACGGTCTTTTCATCTCTGTAAACGCCTCTGCCGAAGCCGGTCATGCTTTTGATCATGGTAATCCTTGAAAATCCTTTCGTGTATGATAAAATACTTTTTCAGAGCAATACTATTATATCATGTACAAGGAATAATTACCATATGGCATATGACGGAATATTAGCCGGTATCATCGCCCGGGAGCTTTCAGAGCAGTTAACCGGCGGCAAAATAGAAAAAGTTCAGCAGCCAGAACCCGATGCTGTGATCCTTCAGATAAGGGAAGCCTCGGGTGCACGGGTCAAACTCCTTATAAGTTCATCTCCGCAGGGCGCGCGTGTTCATCTGACTGAGCTGCCTTACGAGAATCCGGAGGCTGCCCCTGCTTTCTGCATGCTTCTGAGAAAGCACATACAGGGCGGAAGGATCGGTTCTGTTACCCAGACCGAGACAGAACGAATGATACAGATCGAGATTGAGACTGTTAACGAAATGGGATATTCTGTCAACAAGGTCCTTATTGCAGAGACTATGGGCAAGCACAGCAACATCATCCTGACGGATAAGGAGAGCGGAAAGATCATCGATTCCATAAAAAGAGTATCTATCGACGTCAACCGCGTACGCCAGATCCTGCCCGGTCTGATCTATCAGGCACCCCCAAAACAGGATAAGCTTGACTTCTGGACACTTACAGAAGACAGCTTCGGAAAAAGATCTGCAGGTGCTGACGGAACGATTGCCTATTCTGAGGATCTTCCTGACGGCAGCGAAAAGGATATCGTATGGACAGCAAAGGAGCTGGGATCCAGGATACAGGGTTTCTCCCCTGCTCTCGCCAATCAGCTGTGCGAAGGACTGCCGTCATCCCGCATACCGTCAGCAGTTCTGCGGCTTAGAGACGAACTTATAAACGGACATTACCGGCCACATGTTTATCTTTCTGAGAACGGTGAACCGAAGGATGTGCACGCGGCCCCGCTGATCAGCTACGACAGCAATCTCAAAAGCATCGAATTTGAGACCACAGGCCAGGCGCTCGACTATTACTATTCTCACAGGCTGGACAGCAGCAGGTCCATGCAGAAAGCTGCGGATCTTACCAGGAGCGTCACAGCGCTTTCGGACAAACAGCTTCTCAAGAAAAAGCGTCTCCTCGAAGACATCCAGAATGCCGACAATGCCGATAAATTCAGGATCTGGGGCGAATTGATAACCGCGAATCTGCACCTTGTAAAGCCTGGCGCAAAGTCCGTAAAAGTAATTTCCTATTACGACGGGAGCGAGCAGGAGATTCCTCTGGATGAAAAGCTTTCAGGAGCCAAAAACGCTCAGGCATATTTCAAAAAGTATTCCAAGCTCAAGTCCTCCAAAAAGGAAAAGCTTATACAGCTTGCCGAATGCGAAGATGAGATAGCATATCTGGATTCCGTTCTCGGTCTGATACCTGGTGTATCCACATCCGAGGAGATCGGACTTATACAGGATGAGCTTGTGGAACAGGGTTTCATGCGGAAACGCAAGTCTGCTTCCGGCAGGACTAAAAAGGCCAAAATGAAACCCAGGAGCTTCGATCTGCCCGGCGGATACAGGGTACTCGTCGGCCGCAATAACATCGAAAACGACTTCATCACCCTAAAGATGGGTCAGAAGACCGACTGGTGGTTCCACACAAAGGACATCCACGGTTCCCACTGCGTCCTGATATGCGAAGGAAAGGATCCGCAGCAGGACACCATGTATGCCGCGGCATCCATTGCTGCCTGGTTTTCCAAGGGTCAGCAGTCCCAGAACGTTCCCGTGGATTACGCACAGCTCAAATACGTAAAAAAACCTGCCGGAGCCAAGCCCGGCAAGGTAATTTTCACCAATAACGGCACCGTATACGTGGATCCGAAGCTTCCGCAAAAGGAAAGCAAATAACTGCAGATCCAAATATTTCAGGCATCTCAGGGTCTTGATCTAAGGGATGCCTTTTTATATGGCTTCCGCGTTTACAAACTGAGCATTCCAGAGCTGCCAGTAGAAACCGCGTTTAGCCAGCAGATCCTCGTGATTTCCTGTCTCAACTATATCTCCGTCCTTCATTACAAGTATCACATCCGACTCCCTTATCGTGGAGAGTCTGTGGGCGATCGTAAAGGATGTGCGGCCTTCTGTAAGCTTTTCCATAGCTCTCTGAACCAGCTGTTCGGTACGCGTGTCGACGGATGATGTAGCTTCGTCGAGGATCAGCAGAGGCGCATTTTTGATCATAGCCCTTGCGATAGTCATAAGCTGCCGCTGGCCTGCAGACATGTTGGAATCATCCGAAAGCACAGTATCGTAACCGTTTGGAAGGCTTTTTATGTACCTGTGGAGACCGACAGCCTTGCAGGCCTCTATCACCTTTTCGTCCGGCACATTCTTCATGCTGTAGACGATGTTCTCCTTTATAGTGCCCTCGAACAGCCAGGAATCCTGCAGTACCATGCAGAACAGGTCGTGCACGTTTTCGCGGGTAAGATCGGTAGTCTTTATTCCGTCGATGGAGATATAGCCTCCGTCAAGCTCGTAAAAACGCATAAGCAGATTAACTATCGTCGTCTTGCCGGCGCCTGTCGGACCTACGATCGCGACCTTCTGACCGGGCTTTATCTTAACGGAAAAATCTTTTATTACCGTTCTTCCCGGCTCATATCCGAATCTGACATGTGAGAACTCGACCTCTCCTTTTACTTCGCCCTTCGGATCGATGAAGGCCGTTTTACCGCTCTCATCTTCCATCTGGGGCTCCTCCAGGAATCCGAAGATGCGTTCAGCAGCCGCCGCTGCCGACTGGAGCTCCGTTATGGATTGAGCCACCATGCCGAGAGGCTGTGTAAACAGCTTGACATAGACGATAAAAGCGACGATGACGCCGAAGCTTATATCTCCGCGGGCGGTAAGGATCGCGCCGCCGACGCAGACAGCCACATATCCCAGATTGCCAACCAGAGTCATCAGAGGATTCATTATTCCGGAGAGGAACTGGCTCATCAGATTGCTCGTGTAGAGCTTTTCGTTCAGCTCGTCGAAAACTTCCAACGCTTCGTCCTCGCCGTTGTAAGCTTTTACTATATCGTGCCCGGCAAAGGTCTCCTCGACATGGCCGTTTATCTTTCCCAGGTATACCTGTCTGGCGACAAAGTGCTTCTGGGAGATACGTATGATAACATTCATCCCGATGAATCCCAGTATGCTTGCTGCAAGCGCCGTAAAGCCCAGTGTAAGATTCGTAAACAGCATCAGGACGCCGCTTCCGATGATCTGAATGATGGCGCTGATCATCTGAGGCAGAGCGTTGTTCAGAGACATTCCTACAGTGTCAACATCGTTTGTGACACGGCTCAGCAGATCGCCGAATGAAGCCGAATCGAAACGGGACAGCGGTACTTCATTGATCTTGTGGTCTATCCCCTTCCTCATCTGGTGCATTATGTACTGTGTTACATTGGTCATCGTAAATCCTCTGGTGTACGCCAGAATGCCGCTGAACACATAGTATGCGCCGGTGACAAGACTCAGGCTAAGTATCGCGTCTGTATCGAGGCTGCCGCTTTCCATTCCCGCGCTTATCAGATCGGTGATATTTTTGAGCCTGTTTGGACCAAGAAGAAGCAGGCTGATGCTGACGACCGTACACGCGATCGCCAGTATGAACAGCCCGGTCTTATCTTTTCCGTAGTAATACAGAGATTTCCACGCGGCCTTAAAATCGTGAGGCTTTTCCGCGGCTCTCATGCCGGGACCGCCCCTTCTGCGGTTCATGTTTACTGATCCGAATTCATATTGATTCTTTGCCATGACCGCACCTCCTACAGGTCTTCCTCGGAAAGCTGGGTGTAAGCTATCTCCTGATAGAGTTTGCAGCTCTTCATCAGCTCTCTGTGGGTACCCTCAGCTACTATCCTGCCTTCGTCCATCACCAGGATCTTGTCCGCGTCGCGGATGGTTCCGATACGCTGCGCAACGATGATGCTGGTGACTCCGGATGTTTTTTCCTTAAGCTCTGCTCTTAGCAGCTTGTCTGTCTTATAGTCCAGAGCGGAGAAAGTATCATCAAACAGGTAGATTTCAGGCTTTCTTGCTACTGCTCTTGCGATAGAGAGCCTCTGTCTCTGGCCGCCGGATACGTTCATACCGCCGCGGGATATATCCCCGTCATAGCCATTCTCCATGCGTTCCACAAAGTCTTTAGCCTGTGCTATAGCAACAGCCGCCTCTACGTCTTCCCTGCCGGTCTTTTCCCTGCCGTTATCGCCGTAAGCTACATTCGAAGCCACAGTGCCGGTAAACAGTATCGCCCTCTGAGGCGCAAGCCCTATCTTGTTGTGAAGAGCCTTCTGCGTGTATTCGCGCACGTCTCTTCCGTCCACAAGGACCTGGCCGGATCCAGCGTCGTAAAAACGCACTATAAGGTTCAGCAGCGTGGATTTGCCGCTGCCTGTGGCGCCGATTATTGCAGTGGTCTTCCCTGCCTCCGCCGTAAAGCTTATATCAATAAGCGCGTCATATTCCGTGCCAGGATACCTGTAGGAAACGTTCCTGAATTCAACGGTCCCTTCCATTCCGGGCAGACCTTCCGTCTCAGTTCCGTCCTTCAGGACAGGCTCGGTGTCCAGTATCTGATTGAGGCGCTCGGAGGCGACCATAGCCCGCGGGAGCATGTTGAAGATCATATTCAGGCTCATGAAAGCCATCAGGAGTTTGGAAGCATAAGTGGAGAATACTACCATCGCCGCGAATATCCCAAGCTGCTCAGCCGGATCACCGACTTTGGCGATCATGAACGCACCTGTGCAGTAAATAGCAATGGTCAGACCGTTGTTTACTATCGTCATAGTAGGCTGCATAAGAGCCATTGCGTGCCGTGCCTTCCGCTGGTTTACGGTATATGTGCGGTTTATCTCTTCGAACCTGTCCTCCTGGAATTCCTCCGCGTTGTAAGCACGCACTACACGGATACCAGTCATGTTGTCTCTCATCGTCCGGTTCAGGTCGTCGTTCAGAATCTGGTTTCTGCGCATTTTCGGATGCGCGTACATAACCATGAACACAACTAGACACAGAACTATACCGACGGAAACTGAAGTGATCACCGACCACTCCAGATATCGGTTGGAGATCTTCATCAGTGCGATGACTGCGATGACCGGAGCCTGAACTATACGTGTCAGGCCTCTGGATACGAAGTTCTGTATCTGCTGCACGTCGTTTGTAGACCGGGTTATGAGCGAACCGATCGAAAAACGGTCGATCTCGTCCATGGAAAAGCTCTCGACTTTAATGAAGATCTTGCGCCGCATCATCCTTGAGAACGAAGCGGCAAGCCTTGCCGATAGGAAATCGCTGAAAATAAGCACCAGCATGCTGGCGAAAGCACACAGAAGCATCATGCCGCCGGCGCCCATTACGGCGGAAACATCTGCGTTTCCGGACTTTACCATTGTCGTGATGTCAGACATATAGTCAGGGATACGAAGATCCAGCCAGACCTGCACCATGATAAAAGCGATATTTGTCAGAAGCAGCACCCAGTGCTCGGACTTCATGTGTTTAAGTATTCTTATCACTTTCATCCTCCTGACTTCCGGCTGTGCCGTACTGATCAAATATCTGTTCCGACCTGGTCTTCATATGCTCTGTTATGTTTTCAAGCAGAGTGCACTGCTCTGGAGTCAACCCCTCCAGAATATAATCCTTCCAGGCCTGATCGACCTTCAGGATCTCAGGAAGAAGAGCCTTGCCGGCCTCAGCTGGATAGAGCTCAGCTGCCCGACGGTCCTTCTGGCTTACAGTCCTTTCGATCAGCCCCTTTTCTTCCATGTCAGCAAGCTTTCTTGCCAGATTGCCCTTGTCCATGTTGACCATTTTTGTAAGGCTTTCCTGATAGATACCAGGATTCTCGCAAATTCTCCGCAGCAGGATCCACTGTCCGTGAGCAAGCCCCAGAGGTTCAAAATGCTGTACATAGAACTGTCTCCGGTTTGACATGATCCGCATGATGTTGTAGATGATCGTATCTGTCATAAACACTCCAAATAAAAAAATCGTTGTAATTACAACTGTTGTAATTACAACGATTATATCATCCGGTATTGATTTGTCAAGCAGACGGAGTCCGCCTTATTTCTTCTTTTTGACCGAAAAACCCATCTTTCCGGCATACTTCGCCATGCTGTAGTATTCGCCGTGGATTAGGCTCACCAGATCTGCTTTTGCCAGATTTATGCGGCCTTTTTCGTTAACGAGGTTTTCATCAACGTGTACAGCAGCTATTTCCGCGATGAACATGTCATGGCTTGGAAGCTTTACCGTCTGAAGGATCCTGCACTCGAAGTTTACAGGACACTCCGCTATATATGGTGCATCGATCTGATCTGACGGCACCTTTGTCAGCTTGAGCTTCTCGAATTTGTCTGTCTTGGCACCTGTCGTACATCCCGCATAGTCCATGGCATAGCTGAGCCTTTTTGGCACAAGATTGATAACGAATTCCCCGCTCTTTTCTATGATATCGTGACTGAAACGGCTGGGCCTTACTGAAATATAGACATAAGGCGGATCAGAATTCACGACTCCGGTCCACGCAACGGTGATGATATTGGCCTTTTCCATCGTGCCGCAGCTTACCATGACGCTGGGCAAAGGAGCCATCATAGTGTTCGGTTTTACGTTGATCTTGTTCATTTGATACCTCATATTATCAGGTGCAGCAGAACACCGAAGGACATTGGGGAAATCCCGCGATTTTGAAGCCGCCGTAAGGCGTCTGAAAAATCATAAGGGTGTCATGTCCTGAGGGTTCTGATGCGCCGTACTAATAATCTCAATATTATCAGGCGCAGCGGAACGCCGAAGGACATTGAGGCAATCCCGCGATTTTGTAGCCGCCGCAAGGCGTCTGAAAAATCATAAGGGTGTCATGTCCTGAGGGTTCTGGTGCGACGAAATCATCTCGCTTTAAGTTTTTCCACCGTTTTCAGATACTCCTCCGGCGGCTCCGCTTCAAACTCCATGTACTGGCCTGTCACCGGATGCGTAAACCCGAGTATCCTTGCGTGCAGCATCTGCCCGTTCAGCTTATAAGGCTGATTCACCGGCCCGTATACCGTATCGCCGAGAAGCGGCCTGTTGATATATGCCATATGTACGCGGATCTGATGCGTGCGGCCGGTCTCAAGCCTGCAGGCAACCTCCGTAAATCCGTTGAAACGTTGAAGAACTCGCCAGTGCGTAACAGCACGTTTTCCCTTATCCAGCGGAACAACAGCCATTTTGAGCCTGTTCCTCGGGTCCCGTCCAAGAGGAGCGTCCACTGTACCCCTGTCCTCCGGAAAGCCGTAAAAGCACACTGCCTGGTATTCCCTCGTCATGCTGTGCGCGGCGAACTGCTCAGACAGTCCTCTGTGAGCGGCGTCGCTTTTGGCGGCAACGATAAGACCGGACGTATCCTTGTCTATCCTGTGAACGATGCCCGGACGCTGAACGCCCCCTATGCTGCTCATGCTTCCGCAGTGAAACAGCAGAGCGTTAACAAGAGTCCCGTCCAGATTGCCTGCGGCTGGATGCACGACCATTCCCTTCGGCTTGTTTACTACGATAAGATGATCGTCTTCGTACACGACATCCAGAGGTATCTCCTGGGGCTCTGCCGGGCCTTCTGAGGCCTCCGGAAGCGTCAGCCGTACTTTTTCCCCAGAAGCCAGCTTGCGCTTCTTAGAAGCCAGAACAGAGCCGTTTAAGGCCACATTTCCGCCCTCTATAAGCTTTACTATATAGCTTCTGGAAACGTCCTCCATCAAACAGGAAAGCACGCTGTCAACTCTCTGTCCAGCGTGCCTGTCATCTATAACAAATTCAAATATCTCTTCAGCCATTTCGATCCCCTACTTGCCCCTCTCGCTGTAGAACACCACAAAGAAGAACAGCAGGCAGCCGCAGGTGATGCATATGTCCGCAACATTGAAGACCGGGAGTACGCGGATATCGAGAAAGTCCACCACATAGCCCTGCATGGCACGGTCGATGAAATTGCCGATGCCGCCGCCTAATATCAGCGCCAGGAAGAACTGCTCCATCCTTGTCATCGTACTGTGGAACTTCAGATAATAATATACGATCCCGAGCATCAGAACAGCAGTGAACATCACAAGAAAACCAGTTCTGTTCGAAAAGAAGCTGAAAGCAGCTCCGGTGTTCTGAACGTATCTGATGCCGATACCCGTATTTCCAAGGCCGATGAACTGACCGAGACTCATATTCCGTACGACAAGGAACTTGGACAGCCGGTCCAGAATAACTGCAGATATAACTACTATCCAGAACACAGCGGCTACCTTCTGATGTTCATTCTGGTATGAGTGAGATCGTCATCCGCGGGAGCTTCCATGGCAGCTGAGTTCAGTGGATCTGCAGCGCTGGTGCCTGTGCTTGAGGAAAGGAACGATTCAGAAGCGGATCCGAGATCTCTGTCGCTGATAAAGTCAGCAGCGGAAGAGTTTCCGATGATCTCCTCGCTCATACCGTCCACTCTCTCCAGTTCGGATTCGAGGATGGACTTCATGCGGGTCTTGAGGCTGCTCACCCTCTGGGTAAGCCTTTTCTCCTCGTCCTGCAGTCTTTCAACGGTCTCCCTTGCCTGACGCAGCTTAAGATCAGCGTCCAGCTCGGCATTGCGAATAAGGATCTCCGCACGCTTCTCAGCGCTTGCGGAAATGTCGTTCATCAGAGACTTTGCAGCCTCCAGAGTGTTCAGCATCGCGCCTTCCTGAGCCTTGTACTGGTTGATGCGTTCCTGCTGGTCCTCTATCTGCTTTGTGAGCCTTTCGTTCTCAGCGATCATCTGCTCAAAGGATACGGTTATCTTATCGAGCAGATCGTCTACTTCTTCGGGATTGTATCCTCTTACGGACTTTGAAAACTCAGCGGACTGAATATCGCCGGGTGTTATCATTTCGTGTTACCTCCAGTTATTTCCAAGGGCTCCTGATGGGCTGTTCCGCGGTCTTGACATTCATGTTGTATGCAACGTCAACGTTTTCAGGCGCAAACACAAAAATGTTGTTTGCGATCTTCTGGACGTTTCCGTTGAGCGCGTAAGTGGCGCCGGACATGAAATCGAAGATCTTTCTGGCCACATCGGTCTCAAGATTTTCCAGATTTATAATTACAGGCTTTTTTGCCTTAAGGCTGTCCACAAGTCTCGGACTTTCGTCGAACCCCTGAGGCTCGATGACGATCATCTTCATCTCCTTTGTGTACTTGCCGGAAGTTACGGGAGCTGTGGTCGTCTGCGGTCTGGGAGAAGGCGCGGATACCTGGGGTCTGGGTTCGAAAGCAGGCTTGGAAGGCTCGGGAACGATCTTGGTGTTCTTTTCCTTTTCGTTTCTTATTTCTTCCTCCAGATCATCTTCATCCACATCTTCGATGCCTACTAATTCCTTGAATTTGCTGAAAAGTCCCATTTTTCACCTCGTAATAATGCTATTGATTGGCGTTTCTTAATATTTCATCGTAAATCTTTACGTTTCCGTCAGTTTTGATCAGAGTTTCGTTCTCTGTGCTGGTGATAATATCCACAGTCCTGAATGTATAATCACCGTTTATGCCAAGCACGTACACACCCGGTTTCTCCGACGGAGGAGCGTCGCCGTCGGACGGCACCTCCTGATACGCGACTGCGCTGTTTGGAACGATCAGCCCGTCGTAGTCCTGCGTCAGCAGCTTTATGTGAGCGCTCCTGAGCCTGGCAAAGTTTTCGTAATAATAGTTTATCTTTATGACGATGAGATCGTAATCCCTGCGGTTGTAGACCTCGGATACATAACCTTTAACATCGTCATCCCCGAAATACAGGGTAACATTCTGGTTCAGTTTGTACAGATCCGACTTGTCTTTTTCTACGAACAGTACCGTGTACCACACGTTGTTCGAGATAAGCTTGTACAGCGCCTCTCCCTTCTTTGCGGTCTCCCGCTTTGTGTTCGAAGGATTAGTATTGACTTTAAGCGCTGTCTCCGGATCCAGCTGGCCGATGGTATCCGGTGTGTATTCGGATTCCAGGCCGTCTATGTAATAGCTGATAAAAGCGGTATACGGTGCGGTATAGCTTTTAGCAGAACCGCCTTCCGGATACAGATCCAGTATTTTTGAGGCTTTACGCGTCCTTTCGTTCTCCTCTGAATAATAGTGGATCGTGCCGTCTTCTTCAGCATATACGGCTTCTTCGCTCCGTACGACCAGGCAGTCCTCTTCATCGGTTATCTGCATACGGCCGTAGCTGACTATAGCCGTAGGCGTAAGCGCGCCTGTGATGTTCGGTATCAGATAAAGATACGCGTAAAGCGCTGCTACCGCAAGAAAGAACAGTATGACAGCGAAGACCGCCAGTTTTTTCTTAGTTGATGCTTTCATAAAAGATATTGTAACATTAAAACACTATATATTCAATATCTACTGTTCAGAAAGCACCATATCCAGTATTTTCTTTTCGTCTTTTGTGAACTTCCGGCCTTCGGCCTCAGCCTTTGCGAGAAAGCCTTCCAGAAGGTCCGGACGGTCCTTTTTTGTTCTTCTGAGGGAGTTTTCGAACTGCCACAGGCTTATAAGCTTGTGATTTCCGTTATATAGCACCTCCGGCACTTCCATTCCGCAGTATTCCCTGGGTTTCGTGTACTGATCGTACTCCAGAAGGCCAGAATAGATGGATTCGTTCATTGGCGAAAGCTCGTTTCCAAGGACCCCAGGTACAAGCCGTGCAAACGCGTCCACAAGAACCATGGCCGCAAGCTCTCCGCCTGTAAGGATGTAATCTCCGATGGATATCTCCTCCATCCGGAAAGCGTCCAGGATCCGCTGATCCACGCCCTCGTAGTGGCCGCAGAGTATGCAGATCTCCTGTTCCTGCGCAAGCTCGGCTGCCAGAGCACCGTCAAGAATCCGTCCTCTCGGAGACATGTAGATGCACCTCATGCTCTCAGCCCCGACGCTCTTAAGCGCGTCAAAAGCCGGCTGAGGCGTCATCACCATACCGGCACCGCCTCCAAAAGGAGTGTCGTCTGTCTTTCTGTGCTTGTCCAGACTGAAGTCCCTTATATTTACAACGTTGAAACTGAGAAGGCCCTTCTCTGAGGCTCTTCCCAGCATACTTTCCGTCGTTACCGGTACGAACATGTCCGGAAATTGTGTCAGGATATTGATCTTCAACAGTCTGCCCGTTTTTACAGCGTATCCAGCCCTTCAGGGATGAATACCGTCATTCTGTGTTCCTTAACATCCACCTTCAGGACGAAGCTCTTTACCGCAGGAAGGAGAAAGCTGCTTCCGTCCGGCTTTTCGATCTCGTAGAGGTCGTGAGCCGGATTCTGCGTTACGCTTTTAAGTGTACCGACGGTGCTTCCGTCTTCCCTTACCACATCCATGCCGGTAAGGTCATCCACAAAATATGTGTCCTCCGGATTCTCCCAGATGTCCGCCCTCGACAGACTAAGGACTTTGCCGCGGAAACCGTCCGCTGCATTCCGGTCGTCAACGCCCTTAAGCTTTATCACCGGCATGTCCTTCTGGTAGCGGATGTGTTCAACTGCATATTCCCTGCCGTCGGCCAGCAGCTTCTTAACAGCAGAAAAACGCGTCTGATCGTCGATGTACGGAAAGACGCGTAATTCTCCTTTAATGCCTACCGGTGCAGTTATTTTTCCAAGCTCGATACAGTCCGTCATCAGGATAAGATCTCGACTGTAACGTTCTTTTTCTGCTTCGTTGCAGCCGCCTTTACTACGGTTCTAAGTGCCTTGGCAATGCGGCCCTGCTTGCCGATGACCTTGCCCATATCGGACTCAGCCACCTTGAGCTCCACCGTCATATTGTCTCCCTTGTCCTCGACAACCCGCACCTCTACCTGATCGGGATTTTCCACCAGGGATTTGGCAATGGTTTCGATTAAACTTACCATGACGCCACCTTATTCGATGATTCCGGCCTTCTTCAGCAGAACACGAACGGTATCTGTGGGCTGTGCGCCATTTCCGAGCCACTTCTTAGCTGCTTCTGCATCGATCTGGATAGTTGCAGGATCAGTAAGAGGATTGTAGATGCCAATCTCTTCGATGGGCTGTCCGTCTCTCTGTACTCTCTCGTCAGCAACTACTACTCTGTAGAACGGCTTCTTGTGAGCTCCCATTCTCTTAAGTCTGATTTTAACCATTTTTTCCTCCTATGGTATGTAATATAAATGATTGCGTGATATATAAAGCGTAATGCTTATAAACTGTTTCGTATGAGTGGACTAGA
>JAEEGL013767309.1_pt1 | contig 20558 bp, 15 predicted proteins | sample 9134231 | NCBI WGS metagenome assembly JAEEGL01 (sample SAMN16246548, study PRJNA631951) | gut metagenome | biome: gut microbiome; feature: rumen; material: fiber-attached | host: Bos | place: Iran: Karaj | collected 2018-10
CAAGGGAAAACCGGAGGGCGTGATTCTGAACAACGCAAAAAACAAACTTCTACATTTGGCCTTTGAGCTTATAAAGAACGACATGGATTATGAGGAAAACCATGAAATTCTAAGACTTCGAAGAGCATAAAACACGAAACACCATAAATTAGAATTTATTAACAGTTTTTATTTTGAAAAATCCATAGGAAGCAGGCTTTACGGTTATTTCATGCGTGGTGGGGATTTGGGAGCGTTTTGCTGACGGGGGTGGGTTGGTTTTGGGGGTATTGCTGGGGGCATACAGCAGACGGCTGCCTGACTACGTTGGGCGGCCGTCTGTCTGTATTTTCCTGTGTTTTTTATTTCCCTTCCAGCACCTGGCTGGCGAGTCCGTCGGCTGCGATGAGGAGGGATACGAGGGGGGTGAGCTCCTTGGCTTTGTTGAAGTTGCCTTTCGCCTCAACCGACTGCATGGGGATGTCCCATGCCTGCATGTGCCAGCGGATGGCGAGTGCCTCCTCGGTGGTGAGCTTCAGGCCAGTCTGCATAAGCACGATGACTGATTTCTCTCCGTGTCCGAAGGGGAACTGTCCGTAATCCACGTCATAGCCTTTGACGTCCTCCCATTGCCCGTCTTTGTTTTTCTGCTTTTTCGTGACGGGTTTGTAGAAGTCCGCCTTGCATACGTCGTGCAGCAGCGCAGCTAAAATCACGCTATCTACCGGCAGTTTCTCTTCCATGTCGGGGTTTCGCCTGATGAGCACCTCCCGGATGTCCATAGCCATGTCGAACACGTTGAGCGAGTGCTCCAATAATCCTCCCTCATAATTCAGATGAAATTTAGAACTGGCAGGCGCTTTGAAGAATCCAATTCTCTCCAGCATCTGCATGGTTTTGATGATACCGTCACGCTCCGTTGACATGAGCAGCGTCATGAATCTGTCTTTTCTTTCTTTCATGGTTTTTCATTTAGTAGTTGTTTCTGCAAAGTTACGACTTAGAATGGAAAAAACAAAATTTTGAATTAGTTTTTTAGTTTGTAGTTTATAGTTTGTAGTTTATAGTTTAAAGTTTATAGTTTAAAGTTTATAGTTTATAGTTTAAGGTTTAAAGTTTATAGTTTAAAGTTTAAAGTTTATAGTTTATAGTTTTTAGTTTTTAGTTTTTTCAACCGTCTTCGGGCATCGAGCCCTCGACGGTTGGCACGGACGGGACGTCCATGCCCCCAGCCGATGACTGTTGGGCATTGTGCGATTCAGAAAGGTGAGTGCTGCTCGAAGCTCGGAGGCTCCGGCTCCTATTGGTCGTACTTTCAGAAACGTTTTGGTTGTGGGTTGTGTACGGTTTTATTAAATACGCACCACGGCGCGATTTTGCGGGTGGTGCGTTTTCATGCATGAGCGGGATTTTGGGAATCCGAAAAACGAACAGCGAACTCAGAGTCCTTCGCGGTAGAAGTCGAGCGCCTCGTAGATTTCGTCGCGGCTGGCGGTCTGGTTGATTTCGATGCCTCCTACGGAGCTGAGGAGCGTGAAGTTGATGGTCCCGGAGGTGTTTTTCTTGTCGTGGGTCATAAACTCGTAGAGGGTAGGGTAGTCGTCGCAGGTGACGGGCATCTGCCCGTAGTATTCCTTGATGAACTGCACGCACTGACGCATCTTGCCGGTGGGAAATCCGGTCTTCACGCATGAGAGGTAAAGCTCACAAATCAGTCCCCAAGCCACAGCATAGCCGTGGAGGACGGGCTGCTTTTCCAGTGCGAAGCTCTCGAATGCATGCCCTACTGTATGTCCGAGGTTGAGCGCCTTGCGGATGCCCTGCTCGAAGGGGTCGGCTTCGACGATGTGCTCCTTCACTTCCACGCTGCGTCCCACCATCTGTGCGAGCAGCGGGAGGTCCGGCTCATGGAGGTCGAAATTCAGCAGGTCGGCGAGGTGGCTCCCGTCGCTGATCAGTCCGTGTTTGAGCATCTCTGCATAGCCGGAACGTATGTTCTTGTCGTCGAGCGTCTTGAGGAAGACGGTGTCGATGATGACGGTCTCAGGCGAGTTGAACACGCCGATTTCGTTTTTCAGCCCGTTGAAGTTGATGCCGGTCTTGCCGCCCACCGAGGCGTCGACCATCGAGAGGAGCGTTGTCGGCACGTTGATATACTTGATGCCCCGTTTGAATGTGCTGGCGGCGAATCCGCCCAGGTCGGTCACCATGCCGCCGCCGATATTCACGAGCAGGGAGTGGCGTGTGCCGCCGTAGCTGCCAAGGAGGGTCCATACGGCCGCGAGCGTGTCGATTGTCTTGTGCGCGTCGGTCGCTCCGATGGTGATGTGATGCGCGCCGTCGAGTGCCGGCAGATCAGCCACGAGGGGCAGGCACAGCTCGTGTGTGGTGGTGTCGGTGAGCACGAACAGCTTGTCGTGTGGGCAGCGCTCAATGGCTGCGGTCAGCTCCTTGCGGATATCCTGGGATATTATCACTCCGTCTAACATGTTAGTTTAAAGTTTATAGTTTATAGTTTAAAGTTTAAAGTTTAAAGTTTATAGTTTGAAGTTTATAGTTTAATGTTTATTGATTTTTTCTAGGCTTTCTAGGATTTTCTAGTCAAGCTAGTTAAGCTAGTCAAGCTAGAAAAAACCTAGGATTTCTATATTTTCAAGAACAAAAAAGGCACCGTCGCTGGTGCCTTTTTAATTGTTATGAGGTCGCGCTTAGTCGCGTGTGCCGTAGCTTTTTGTGAGTGTGAAGAAGTCGCCTGTGACGTCCTGATGCGGGAAGTCGAACATGAGCGCCGGATTCACTGGCACGCCGCAAACGCGTGTCTCGAAATGGAGGTGTGAACCTGTGGAGCGGCCGGTGTTGCCGCCGAGTCCGATAGGCTCACCAGCGCGTACGATCTGGTTGTTCTTCACGAGCTGCTTGCTCATGTGTCCGTAGAGAGTCTCCAGTCCGTTGGGGTGACGGATCACCACATATTTGCCATATCCTCTTGCGTCGAAATCCACCACGCGCACTTTTCCGTCGAATGCAGCCACGATGGTGTCGCCGATATACACTTTGATGTCGAGTCCTGCGTGGAGACGTCCCCAGCGCTGTCCGAACGGTGAAGTCACCTGACGGCTCGGTGTCGGCATGTGGAAGCCGCGGAGGTCGATGCGGGTGCGTGCGGGTGCAAAACCCGGAGCTGCCTTCACGCCCTTGTTCTTCCAGTCGGAGTAGATGTGTGCTGCCGGCTCCATGAGTTCTGCTGCAGAATAGTTGGCTGAGTAGTTCGCACTCTCTGCTGCGTTAGCCATGTTGTTGAACACAAACAGGTTGGGGATATTCGGCTCGAACACGTCGCTCGGACGCTGGTCGTTCATCGTTCTGGCGATAGGCTGGCTTACATCTGGAACAAACGGACCTTGATTCTGTGCTGATATACTTGTTGTGGCAGCCACGAAGACTGCGCAACTTAATACTCTCTTCATAACATTCAATTCTTTCATATTTTTGTTTCGTTTTGAATCGGTGTCTTTTTGTTAGTGAATAATATTCAGTTTTTTGCGGTGAGAATCAGCCTTTTAATATTCGTCGTTGGCATAGAGGAACTGGAACGGCGCCTGGTTGTAGTCGAAAATCTCCTCAGGCTTGAAAAAACGGTTCAGCTCAACGACAGCGTTCTCGGGCGAGTCGGACGTGTGGATGATATTCTCCTGGAAGCTCATACCGAAGTCACCACGTATGGTGCCCGGAGCTGCTTTACGTGCGTTGGTGGAACCGGTCATGGCTCTGACGGTCTCTACGGCATCTACTCCCTCATAGCAGCAGCAGATCACCGGCGCTGCCATCATAGAGTTTTTGATACGCTGGAAGAACGGCTTGTTTGCAAGATGTGCGTAATGCTCATCCAGAATTTTGTCGTTCAGCTGCATCATTTTCATACCTGCCAGTCTTAATCCCTTACGCTCAAATCGTGCGGTCACCTGACCAACGATGGCACGTTGAACAGCGCATGGTTTCAGAATCACCAGAGTTTTTTCCATAATTATTTTATTCTTCTATCTTGCAGCCAACCGATTTACGTCAACACAGGGAATAAAAAAACAATAATGTTATTACCCTATCAAGAAAGGTGTAAATCAAAAAAACGTGGCTGCGTTTGATACATGCCCAAAGGGCTGATTTCTTCTTTCCGATTGCAAAGTTACGAAAAAAATTGTATTTTCTACAATTATTACATGCCCTTTTAGTTTTCTTTCACAATTATATGGATATAATCCCCGAATGTTAATTAAATTAACAGAAAAATGCCCGTTTTGCAATGTCGAGTTTGCAAAACGGGCGTTTTTTGTGGTTTTATTGCCGTCGGAGCGCATCAGGAGGTCTGTTCCGACATGATTTTGTTCACTTCCTCCTCCACGCTGATCAGCTTCTGCTTGCAGAAAGCCATCAGCTGCTTTGCCTCTTTCAGCTTGTCGGCAAGCGAGTCGATATCCATCTCGCCGTTCTCAATCTGACGGACGATTTCCTCAAGGCGTTTCATCGCCTCTTCGTATTTCTGCTCGGTTTTCTTTTCTTCCATATTTTGGGGGGAAATTATAGTTTAAAGTTTATAGTTTATAGTTTAAAGTTTAAAGTTTATAGTTTATAGTTTAAAGTTTAAAGATTATAGATTTTTTCTAGGCTTCCTAGGATTTTCTAGTCAAGCTAGTCAAGCTAGGCTTCCTAGGCATTCCCAGGCTTCCTGGGATTTTTTAGGCCATCCAGGTGTTGTTATCGGGGTTGAAGGGTGATTTCTTGCGTTCCTCCTCGTAGGAGGGAGGCGGTGCGGGATTCACAGTGGAGACGAAAGTGCCGTTGGCTACGGTGGTCATCACCTGGTCGCCGGCTTTGATGCTGTTGATGTCGGTCACAGCTTTTCCGTTGATGCGGCTGATGCTGTAGCCCAGCTTGAGCAGCCGTTCGGGGCTGGAGCTGTTGATATGGGTCTGGATGAGCGCATGGCGGCTTTTCTGGTCGTTGATCCAGGCGGTCAGAGCATGGCGGAGGCTTTCGCCGAGCAGCTGCAGCGTGGCACGCTGCTCAATGTTGTGCGAGCGTATGGAGGTCTCCAGGAGTGTGTGCAGGCGTGCGAGCTGATGAATCTCCCGTTCTTTCCGCAGGGTGAACAGGGTGGGGATTTTGTCAGCGATGCTGCCCAGCCGGCTTTTGGCTTCTGAGAGCAGCTGCTGACATGTGCGCACCACGATGTCCTCGTAGTTGTTGAGCAGCGTGAGCTGGCTGTACTGATGGGCGATAAGGAACTCGGCTGCGGCGGTGGGAGTTTTCACACGTGTGTGCGACACCTCGTCGATGACTGTGTTGTCGCGCTCATGGCCGATGCCGGTGATGACGGGAATAGGGAACTGCGCCACGTTCTCAGCGAGCAGGAGCGAGTCGAAGCCGCGGAGGTCGGATGTGGAGCCGCCTCCACGGATAATCACCACCACATCCCACTGGCTGATATTGGCATGGATGCGGTCGAGTGCCCGTATCACCGTCGGCTCGGTGTTCGCTCCCTGCATCGTTGCCTCAAACAGCTCCACCTTGAATGCCAGTCCGTAGGGGTTGTTGTTCAGCTGGTTGCAGAAATCCTGATAGCCGGCAGCACCGCTTGCTGAAATCACCGCCACGCGGTTGAGCAAGGCAGGGAGCGGCAGGCTTCTGTTGAGTTCGAACACTCCCTCCTCTTTCAGCTTCGCGATGATCTCCTTGCGCCGGCGGGCAATGTCGCCGAGCGTGTAGGTGGGGTCGAGATTGACGACATTCAGTGAATAGCCGTATTTCTCGTGGAACGTCACTTTCACCTCGGCAAGCACCTGCATCCCGTTCGACAGGGGCTGGCCTGTGGCTGCCTCAAACTTTGGCTTCAGCCTGCTCCAGCAACTGGCCCAAATCTGCGCGCGTGCCTGAGCAACAGGCTCTGTGCCAGCCTCATCCTTCTCCACAAACTCAAAATAGCAGTGGCGGCCGCCGGAACGGAGGTCGCTCACCTCGGCGGTGATCCAGTAGGTGTGGTCGAAGTGCTGCTCAAGCACACCACGGACCAACTGGTTCAGCTCGTATAAAGTCAAAGGAGAGGGCATTTTTTTGAATTGGAGTTAATTGTTCAAATGGGAGTAAAATCCCTTCGGAAATGGAGTTAAAATTTCATTTGGAGTTATATCCTTTCGGGATTGGAGTTATAGGAAATCCTAGTCAAGCTAGTCATCCTAGTCAAGCTAGTAAATCCTAGAAATCCCGGAATCCCTGAGATTTTATTTCGCGTAGTCGGGGATGCCCCATCCGTATACGTTGTTGGGATGGCTGGCGTTGTCGCCGTAGCTGCGGATGAGTGCGATGATTTCCTTGGCTGTGAGGTTGGGGTGAGCCTGCCAGAAGCAAGCCACCATGCCTGCGGTGATAGGTGTTGCGAACGAGGTGCCGTCGGCGGTTGTGATGTCGCCGCTTTTGTCGATGACGCAGCAGTCCTCACCCTGTGCGCAGATATCCGGCTTGGTGCGGTTGTCGGCAGAGTTGCCGAGTGAAGAGAAGTAAGCGATTTGGCGTGAGTCGTTCACCGCACCCACCGTGAGGATGTTGTCGGCGTCGGCAGGCGCCCCGATGAGCTTCCAGTGTGAGAAGCTGCCCTCGTTGCCTGCAGCCTGCACAAGCACCATTCCCTTCGACGCACCCATCGATGCGGACTTGGAAATCAGGCGGGTCTTGCCGTCGAGCTCCCATAATTTGATGTTGTCGGCTTTGTTGTCGTATTCGGTGTAGCCGAGCGAGGTGGTCACGACATCTGCTCCCACGCTGTCGGCAAACTCCACGGCGGCGCACCAGTTGTCTTCCTCCACCATCTGCTCCGAATGGCCGTCCTCGCTGCGCAGCAGCCAGAAGCTCGCCTCGGGCGCGGTGCCAATCATCTGTCCGCGGCAGTTGGCGGCGATACACGAGAGCACCATTGTGCCGTGCTCCTCCTCCTCAAACTCATTGCCTCCGTATTTGGCGAAGTCTCTGGAGCCCAGTATCTTCACGTTCTTGAAGTAAGGAATTACATCAGCGTTGTGGAATCCGCCGTCGATGACAGCGATGGTCATGCCCTGCCCGCGGTAGCCTTTCTCATGGAGCGCAATGCCGTTGAGCATCTTGATTTGATTGTGGGCTTTGCCGTATTTATAGGTGCTGTTGAGATGCCGCTCAACCAGGTCGTCTTTCATGCCGGCGAAGAAACTCTTCGACTCCGGATCCTCTCCGATGTTCTCCACCAGTTTCTTCCTATCGCGGTCGGGGCTGGGGATCGTGGTGTAAGATGCCACCTTACGCACGCTGTCCACACATTCGAGTGCATTCACCCGGTCCATCTTCGTGGTGTCTATCGTCTGCACCACCACCGTGTTGTTCCATTTGCTGCAGTTGATGAGTTGTACACCGCAGCCTTCGATTTGAGTGAGATAAGAGCGGTTTATGGGGATGTCGGTCTCGTCGACGGGCAGATTCTGTTTTTTACGCCGTTCGATAGCCTTTGCGGAGAGGAATTCCTCCGGCCTGCTGACCGAGTAGGGACTTCCCTTTTTGTCTTTCAGATAGACACGGTAGCGGTAGAACGGTGCGATCTTTTTCTCCATGTCCATGTTGAGGTCTGACTCATCTATTTGGGTTATGATGACGTCATCTTCCGTCTCGTCGTCGGTGTCCTGCGCAAACAGCGACACGGCAAATAAAAAACACAATGATGTGAACGCAATTTTTTTCATGATAACATATGTTTTTGTTGTTTGTTTATTTTTTTTTCAAAGTTATGCTTTTTTTTCAATACTCACAAAAAAAATGACTTTTTTGTAAAAAAAACTGTGTGATTAAAGTTTAAAGTTTAAAGTTTAAAGTTTAAAGATTTTTTTTGGGCTAACTAGAATTAAAGTTTAAAGTTTATAGATATTTTCTAGGCTTCCTAGGCTTCCTAGGCAAACTAGTCAAGCTAGTCATGCTAGTCATGCTAGGCTTCCTAGTCAAGCTAGTCAAGCTAGGCTTCCTAGGCATTCCTAGGCTATCTGGGTTTTTGAATTATGGCGTTTCAGATAACGGGCCGTCGTCCTTCGAGCACGAAGCGGAATTTGTCGAACGACTGCTCCAGATAGCTCAGCTCGTATTGCTCCACTTTCAGTGAGAGTTGTCCCCTGATTTCGCTCAGCCCGAAATAGGTGCGTAGGATGCTTGCCATGTTGTAGGACAGGTCGTCCTGCTTTTTCATGATTTGCAGGCAGCAGCCGACACATTTGCCGTGGTTGTCGGGCATCTCCTTGAGTGTTTTGAAGAGCAGGTAATAGGCGAGGGGAGAGCTTTCGCGGATGAGCAGCGAGAGCCGGGTGTCGACGCTGTCGATATGCATGGCTTCGAAGAGCTGGCGGACGGTTTGTTCGGTTGGAAGATAGGTCAGCGCCATGCCGACGATCTTCTGCCGTTGGCGTTCGTCGAGCTGATTGCCGATGGCCGTGACGTGCGGGTTGTTGAGGTTGAGCGTGCCGTTCTCTGCCAGTCCTCTGATGCAATGGATGCACGAGAGGAAAGCCTGCGGGCGGAAGGCGAGAAAATGGCTGAACGCCTCCCAAAAGTCCTCATTCGTCAGGTGCGGGAGTATCTCGTTGCGCACGACAGGCTGCACACGGCGAAACTCCGAGTTGCTCATGCGCCGCAATGTCTGCTCCAGCCGCACCCAGTCTTTCCGGGAAACTACGATTTCTATTTGCTCTTTGAGAGTCAATTTTTTAGTTTGTAGTTTATAGTTTGTAGTTGTTAGTCAGATTACCCAGAATCCTCTGATATTATCATTCTTAGAATTAAAATCCTGCCAGGTTCGGACATATCTAAAGTAAGTCCCTACAACTAAAATGATTAAATATCAAAATGCCAAAAATAAATCGTAAATAGTAAATGATAAAATCGTAAATCACTTTATCTTGTGAGTGAGAATTTAAGGCTGACGCCGAAGTCGGCGGTCACCGTGGGATAGGAGGATGTGGTGACGAGCGGGACAGTCTTGTTCCAGTCGAAGAATCCGCTCATGGTGAGCATCTTCGAGAATGTGTAGTCGGCTGCAAGAGAGAGCTTATAGGCTGTCTGTCCGCTTGTGGCAGTCGTGATGAGTGTCTGGATATTGCGGTTGAGCGCGTTCTGCATACGGTAAGAGAAATCGATACGCAGGTTGAGGTCGTGGCTCACCTGCCCCCTTGTCTTCGAGGTGCTCTTGTTGCCGCTTTCCTGCTCCTCTTCGCCCTTCTTGTTGCCTTTTTTCTTGCTCTTCTTGCTCTTCTGTGGATTCTGGATGTTCTTTGCTCCGAAGAGGTTGATGTCCTTGATTTTATATCCCAGTCCCACCACGACGTCGTCGGAGTAGGTCTCGGTGAGAGCCACAGAGGTCATCGAGAGGTTGAGCACACGTGTCTTGTTGAACTGGCACCGTGCGGTCAGTCCGCTGTTGAAGGTCATGTCGATACCCAGGAGCGGTGAGAATGTCTCGTTGATGCTCACGGTCTGCACGTTGTACATGCTGCTTGGAATCGGGTTGCCGGTCGTCACGTCGGTGATGAATCCCATGTCGCCCATGAACGCCATGTAGTTGGAGTAGGTGTTGTAGGCACCCACTGCAAACACGCTCTTGTATGCGTGGTTGATGTTGAAGCTCTTGAAGCGGTCGGCAAACCATGGGAGTTTCGTCAGTCCGCTGTAGGTGATTCTCCATTCGGGCAGCAGGCGTGCGATGCTCGGGAAGATGGTGAGCGGATATTTCTTCGCGTCGCCGCCGGTATAGGCAGCGAGGAACGCCGGCACCATCACGTCGGCAGAGTAGAGCGACAGCACACCGTTTTCCGGGTCGTAAGGCTTTCCTGCAAACGCCTCGCCCGTGGCTGCAGGATAGGTGGTTCCGGCATATTTGTCCTCCATGCGTGTCTGGATGACAGCGAGGTTGTCGATGAACTTGTCGAAATATTTCGAGTGGTAGTTGTTGTTGATGTTGCCAGATCCGCCGAACGCCGACTTGATGGAGATGGTGGTCTGCGAGAAGCTACCTGTCTGGCTGGTTGGCATGTCGTTATACATGAACCTGATGTTCTTCGCCTTCGTCACGTTGCGTGCTGCCGCGAGGTCGATCTTGAAGTCGCGGAACGGCTCGATGAGCACTCTCAGCTGGAGGTCCTCCATCGAGTTGGTTGTTGCAGGCGATGTGAGGTTGGAGTCGTTCTGGATGAGCCAGCCCCGCTCTGCAGCCTTGCGGATGTAGTTGTCGTCGATGGCTCCGAAAGCGAAGTCGAGACCCGGCGAGAACATGCCGTTGATCCGTTTCTGTCCGAATGCGTCGCCGATTTCTGTCCTGAATCCCGGGAGGGTGAGCGCGTAAGTGTTCTTGTAGGAGAAGCTGGCGTTGCGCAGCATCATCAGTCCGCGAGCCACCACCTGGGCTGTCTTATACCAGCCTTTGTCCTCAAGCTTCGGCTTTGGCACCACAAACACGGTCACATCCACCGTGTCGCGGTTCTTGATGAGGATGGTGTTGGCATCCACCTTCTTGTATTTCAGCTTATAGCTCTTGCCCTTGTCGGTCTTCGCACGCACCTCGATGCGCTTGGAGTTCTGTCCGTGTTTCAGCTCCACGTTCGTAGAGTCGTTGAGTGTGACGGTCTTCTGGAACGACTTGCTCTTCTTGGCAGTCTTCGGACCGGCTTTTCCATCGTCCTTTCCGTCTCCCTTTCCGTCGTCTTTCCCTTTCTTTCCGTCTTTGCCGTCATCCTTTTCTGCGTTCTTGTCGTCCTTTTTCTTTTTGTCCTCTTTCTTCTCTTTTGTCTTGTTCTTCTGGTCGTTTTTGTTGCGCGACGAGCCGGAGAACCGCTTCTCAGCCTCTGAGAGGAACGGTGATTTCTTATAGAGTGTGGTGAAGTCGACCTTACCGTTGAGGTTGACGGTGCGGTTGCTTCTGATGACGTGTCCAAGGGATCTTCCGTCCTCAAGCTCTGTACCTCTCGTCCATCCGTAGGTGGAGTTATACGAACCGTCGGCGCTTATCCAGTCGAGCAGCGGAATCTTGTCGAAGGGCACTTTGTAGGAGCCGTTGAATGTGCCGGCATAGGTGAGTGGCCGTCCGAACGACTTGATGCTCTGGCGCACAGAGTCTTTCCAAGCCTCATACTCATCGGGATAGAGGTGCTTGTTGATGACGGTGTACGGCTCCTCGATTTCGGCATGGGTTGCTGAAGTGTAGGTCAGTTTCAGCGACTTGAAGATGTCCCATCGGAGTGAGAAGTCGCGGTTCCAGAGGAACTGCTCAGAGAATACCACCGGCAGACGTGTGCCTGCGTCGATGTCACGCTCCTGCAACTCATAGTAGGTACGCGTGATATTCGTGTTGAACGATATGCTCTGAGGGAGGTAGTTCAGGTTCTGTGCTTTGATTATGTCGAACCATTTCGACTTTGTCTTCAGGTTCTTGAACGGCTCCCATGTCTTGTATTTCGGTGAGTAGCTGTACGACAGGTTTGCTTTCCAGTCCTCGTTGATTTCATATTCGATGGTCTCTCCGCTGAGGTCCCGGCGGTTGTGGGAATAGCTGAACGTGAAGTTGGCGGGATCCCAAGGCATCGGCACACGGCTGGAGTAGCCTGAGCGCCAGTTGGAGAGTGAGAAGCTGCGGTTTTTCGTCACGGTGCTGGTGATGGACTCCAGCGAGTCGCGCTCCGCACCCTCCAGCTCGTCGAGCGCATCCGACAGCAGCATGTCGGTGTCGAACGGGTTGTATTTCGGCGATATTTTCTTCCATGAGTAGGAATAATAGACAGGCAGGCTCATCTTCCAGTTCTCGGGGAAGAGTTTTCCGAGCTCCCACTGTGTGGTGATGCTCCATTCGTAGAGGTTGTCGTCGCGCCGTTCTTTCACGCCCTGTTCCAGTCCGCCGAATCCGTCGGTCTCCACATGCCCCATCATATTCACGGTGGCGAGGTCGGCCAGCTGCACGTTGAGGTTACCGCGTGCGGCCCATCCGCCGTCGTTGTTGTACCCCTTCATGCGCAGCTCGTTCACCCACACCTCCACGCTGTTGGTCTGCTTGCTGTTGTTGCGCACACCGATCATCATCGTCTTGATTTCTCCTATCGACGGGTTACCCATCACGCTGATTTTGTTGTTCGGACGGTCGCTGTCGTACGTGGAGAAGAGGTCGGTGTAGCTCGCCTCGCCGATGGCACGTGCCTTGTTGCGCTCATGCTTTGCCTGGGTGAGCTTGTCGAAGTCAATTTCGAGCATGTTCTCCTCTGGCCAGACGGCCTTACATCCCTGTGAGGAGTAGGTGTCGTAGTGGCCGGGTGGTGTGAGCACGAGCGGAATCTCATACTCATAGTAGTTGCTCTTGTTGTCGGAGCCAAGACGGACGAACACGCTCATCATGTTGTCCTGCAACTGGGTGTCGCCCTCGAGCGCATTGGCATGGACGAACATCTGCAGGTGCTTGTATTTGCGCAGGTCGACCGACTGGGTCTTATACACGGCGCGTGCGTCGCCCGATGCGAGGTTCTCCACCTCGATGACGAGCGCCTGCTCGTTCTCCTGGGTGAGCTGCGGCTGCGAAGGGTCCTGAATACGCGTGATTCCAGGAGGCAGCACATAGTTCACAGGGGTCTTGTCGTTGTTCTCCTCGATGTTCACGGCAGACGTGTGGAGCAGACCGCTCACGCTAGGCTTCGTGCCGGTGAAGAGTGTCTGTGTGTAGTTGCGCCATTCGCCTCTGACGAGGTCGAGCGATGCGAAACGCAGGATAATCGGCTCCTCGAATCCGGTGAGGTACATTCGCATGAACCTTATGCTTGAGAAGTCGTTGATGCTTCCCACCTTCTTCTCGAACTCATCCACCGGGATACGGAACTGATACCATGTGGCATCCTCACTGTTGCCGTTGCGCAGCTTGACAGATGTCTTCCGCTCATCCACGATGAAGTTCTTGCCGATGGCGAGGTCGCTTGGACGTATGCTCACTTTATACTGGAAGAAGTTCTCATACTCGTTCATCGTGTGGTCCTGGTTGATGTCCTCCACGTCGGGAGTGGTCTTGTAGGCGGTGCTGTAGCTCTCGCCGCTCTCGTTGGAGTTGGGTGAGTTGCCTTCCGTGCCGTTGATGTGCTTGTAGCGTTCCAGGATCGGTGTCTGCGCGTCGTCGAAGTCGCTTCCGCGGAAATAGTGGTAGTCGTCGCCTGCAGGGTCGTCGAAGAATGGGCTGAACGCCTCTGCCGACATCTTGCCCTGGATGGCGTTGAGATAGTCGCTGTAGATGCTGAAGCTGCGCTCGTCGGTGCTGTTCAGACCGTTCAGACCGATGTCCTGGCGCTGACGGGCTCCTCCCTCTGTGGAGAAGGAATAGACAAGGCTCTTCTCGTTGGGGATGCGACCCCATGTGGTCTCTGTGTAAGAGCCGGCGTCCGACACGGGCATACCGCTCTCATAGTATTTCTTTCCGTCTTTGAGCACATCCTCGCTCACGTCGCCGAGGTTGATGTAGAGGTCGCCTCCGTAGCGGTTGTCGTCGCCGGTGTAGATGAACGGGTCGAGCATCCAGAACTCGATATACTGCACGTTGGATGTCTCGAAGTCGCTGGCATCGATTTTCCGCATCATACCTCCCCACCGTTTCTTCGGGTCGTTGAGCTTACCCTCGCTGTCGAGGTCGGGGTCGAGGTTATACGGTCCGCGCTCGTTGGGGTAGTATGCGAGGTTGAGGATCGACAGCGTGTTGCTCTCTCCCTGGTTGGTGTCGCGGTTTGGATACACCTCTCTGACATATACCTCCCTGACGTAATGGTTGGAAAGCTGGTCGAGGTCGCCCTTGATGTGTCCCGGTGTGAGCGATGAGCTTCGGCGGGTGAAGAGCGGGTCGATGTTATACCATGCGAGGAGCGCGCGGTTATATCCGTAGCGCACATCGTTGGTCAGGGTTCCGTATTCGAGGTTCGACGGGGTGGAGGAGAGCATCCACTGCGACGGTGTGCTGACGTCGATGCCGTTCTTTGTCGACTCGAAGTCATCGAGATAGGATGACCCTCCTTGCACGTTGGTGGGCTCTCCCGCAACGAGCTGTGCGAACTCTCCGGAGAAGGATATGCTCGAGGGCTTGCTCACGTTGACGAGCGGGATGCGGTCGATGAGGTTCGTCAGCCACTGGCTCTGTGTCTTCCAGTTCACGTTCAATCCCCATATGGTGTTGTTGAGCGGTTCCTCGCCCATGCCCACTTTCGTGGTCAGCGGCTTTTCATGCACGCGCATGTAGGTACCTCCGATCTGGAAGTTCTTCGTGAAGTCGTAGGTCCAGTTCAGGCCTATCATCGTCTTACGCATCGTGGAGTATTCCGACTGGCTCTCATACGTGGCTTCCACATCTGGGTTGGCGTCGATGATGCTCTGGTTGAGCAGAGTCACCTTACCCGCAGTGTAATCCACGGTATAGTCGGTTCCCTCGGTCAGCTCAACGCCGTTCGCCGTCACTCTCACCGAGCCCTGCGGGATGTTCATGGCACCCAGGTCGTATTCCCTGCCTGACGATGCCTTGAACTCACCGGTGAACGAGAACTTGTTTTTCTCACTTATCTGCTTGGCCACCACCTTGGTGGAGTCGTATAGCTCGTCGTAGCAGTATTTGTCGGCAAGCGCACTGTCGCCGAGCTTCTGGCGCAGCCAGTCGCCGAACGGCTCAACCACGGGGAATATGATTCGTCCAGAGCTGGGATTGATGGTATATCCATCCACAAAGTCGTATTTACCATTGGGGTTGGTTTTGTCCTTGTCGTCCAGGCGGTCGAGGTTCATCATGCTCAGGAGCGTGGTGTTCTTGAATGCTTCTTCGGGGATGTAGCTCAGGTAGGTGCCGTTGACGTCGCTGTAGTATTTGATGTCGAGCTTGAACCGTTCTCTCTGTACCGACTGGGCGTTAAGCGAATAGATGTTCTTCATCATCAAGTCCCAGTTGCCCATGCGTGGTGAGTTGCTGGTGTTTTTCAGCAGCTTCACGAAGAGCGCCTGGTCGTTGTCCTTGATGTCGGACGAGAACTCACCCACCTGGTAGGTCTGCCCTCCGTAGGTGTATTCGTAGGCGATGGCAAGCACCTGGTTGCTCTGCAGCGTGGATTTCAGCGACACGTAGCCTAAGTGCTTGTTCACCGTGTATTCAGAGCTTTGCAGCAGGCGCGCGTTTTCCACTTTCTCATAATCCACACCACCGGTGAGGAAGGCGTCGAGCACGGTGCTGGTCTGGTCCGACACACGGGCGGCTGAGTAGCTGCCCACCATTGAGGCGTAAAGTGTGTTCGACTGGTTGCTCGGCACACTGCTTCCGCTTGGCGACCACATGCTGTTCATGATGCGGTCGTGCTCGCCTAAATCGACGAATCCCACGATGTTGCGGGTGTTCTCCACCTGCCCTGAGGTGTTGGTCACCCAGATTTCCACGCGGTTGATGGTGATACCCGAGGTGATGTTTGGCAGGTTGGAGCAGTTTTTGTTGTAGGTGTTGCGGAAGAAATGCGACATGAAGAAGTTCCGGTTCTCGTCGTAGTCGTAGGCTTCCAGCTCGAAATTGGTCATCTGGGCGCCTCCGTTCGACGACACGCTCTTCGATTTCGATTTCTTCTGGCTGACAGCCATCTGCAGGTTCAGCTTTCCGAACTGCAGGTCGGTGCGCACACCGAACAGTGAGTTGGAGCCCTGCACGAGCGAGTTGTTGGAGGGGAACGTGATGTTACCGGCCTCAATGAGCTTCACAATCTCGTCTTCCTTGCCCTCATATTTCAGTTTCAGGTTCTTTGAGTCGAAATCAAAGGTGGCTTCCGTGTTGTAGTTCAGGTTGAAGTCCATCTTGTCGCCTATCTTCGCGTTCATCGACAGATTCACTTTCTCGTCGAAGTCGAAGCTCGTGGTCTTACGGTTACGCTCCGACACCGACGGGTTGTCGGTGAACGTGTAGGTGTAGCCCAGTTTCAGCTCAGCCGAACCTTGTGTTTTCAGCTGCACACCGCCCGGTCCGAAGATTTTCTCTGCGGGTCCGAGGTCGAAATGCATGTTGGTGAAGTCGAATTTCTCCTTGCCTTTCCTCACGAACAGCGAGTCGTTGCGCATACGGAAATACTTGTCAATCGACTGACGCTCAGTCCAACGGATGTATTCCTGGGGCGTCATTAGGTAGGGGGCGCTCAGGTAGTTGTCGCCCAGCTTGGAGCCTATGCGGTAAAGCCCGCTTTTCTCGTCGTAGTCGTAAGATTCGGGCTTGAGGTTCTCAGGGTCTTCCAGGTCGAACGGGTAGTCCTCTGGGCGTGTGTCGTCGGGATAGTCGCTCTGGCGCACTTTCCGTTTAGGCACGGTGTCGATAGGTGCTGCCTCGCTTGTCTGCCAGGTTGATAGCAGCGCCAAAAGCTCCGTGTTTTTGAACGCTTCTTTGCCGGCGGACTCCCTCTCGTCACTGTTGAGTGAAATATGAGTTTGTCTGTTGTTTTTCAGAATGTTGGCAGTCAGGAGGTTAAACCAGTCTGAATGATTTTTTGCCGCAAGACCGACCGTCCCGACGGGTGATTTTTGCTTGACAGGGGAGACAGACGAAAAAAGCGCGCTATCACCGATTGCGGCAATGGCGCTTATGCTGAACATAATAAGCATTATATAAAGAAGTCTCCTGGCTTTCACGTCGTAGTTGAAGTCTCCTGATTGTTTACGTCTGGTGGTAAAGTCTTTTGGCTTTCAGATGATTATCTCTCTCTTCGCTGCGTTGAAAACAAATGCGGGACATACCCTGTTTCCTGTCAGCTCAATTATAATAACGAAGAATTCCTCATATTATTGCCATTCCCCGATTTTTATTGTTCCAGATATCTTACCGCCTTGCCCGTCTTCTGTGCGTAGGCTATCTCACGCCTGGTGCTCTCACCGATATATCCGCCCACATTGATGACGAAAATCTCGTCGGCAAGGTCGATTTTCCGCAGGTGCATGTCGTCGAGCATCTCTTTCACACCCGGTTTCCACACATCGGAATCGCCCGAATGGCCGAACAGCCCCACACTGATGACGATGCAGCCCTCAAGCGTGAGCCGTTTCTGAGCATCCATGAACTGCTCCTTGAACCGGGTGCTGCCGCAGAGCGTCACTATTTTGTAGTTTCTTATCATAGCTTTCTGTCTTTTTTTAGATGACTATCCGCAAATGTTTTCCTGCCTCAAAGCGTTGGGATATGATATAATATAATTTGTTGCTGTTCCGTCCTTTTTTATTGAAATGCTTGCACAACTGATGTTTTTTATCTAAATTTGTACGCATAACTGGAATTGGATACGGAACCGTCTTCTTGTCTTCTCGTCTTCATTAAAAACGAGGCAACTTGTTTGTTCACCAATACTAAAAAAACTTAAAATAATGTTTTTCTTTATGCGGTTTTTGAAATTTTCATTGAAAAATACTATATTAAGCCTACCATTGATTTCCGTTACAATAATCTAACAATTAAATATTCGAACGACTATGACTAACAATGAATTAAATGAGTTTATCCTGAAGATTAACAGAATCTGTTTCGGACAGGACTTCAGATTCTTTATTGTGTCAAAAAACAAGAGTTGTCCAAACGGGCTGACATACGATGTGACCTACGATGAAGAGACCGGCAAGTATTGCTTCATCCTCATGACCAAGATTTATGGATATGACAGCAGCAGCAATAACGGTATTTCAAGATATTCCGACGCGTCGGATTATTACTATGGTGATGATGTGACGCCTGAACTTGAGGAATATGCGGAAGAGTTTTTCAAGGAAAGACATCCCGAAATCTACAATAATCCTGATTTCGTTTTCGGTTCATCGGCTACGCCTAAAAAAATTCAATTGTTCTTGGATTCTATAGAAGAAGAATAAATCCGTTTTTTTGCTTTTTTTGAGGCCTGCAAACGAAATAGCCGTTCCGTCTCCTTGTCTTCTCGTCTCCTTGCCTTCTCGTCTTCAGAAATTCTAATTCGAATTCCTGATACTGCCTTTCACCGCTTCGGGAGTCCAGCATTTGAAAAACCTGACCACATGCTCTTTGTTGTAGCTTTTCCCCTCTTCCAGAAATGCGGAGTCCTGGGTGTGAATCACGTCCCCCTTGTCGTTGAGCACCACAAACACCGGATAGCCGAAACGCGTGGGATTGCCTAGCCGACGCAGTGCCTGTTCGCCCAAAGCCTTCTTTGCCTCATTTTCCGATTTCGACGGATTGTAGTTCACGTGGATATACACATAATTCGTCGCAATCAGTTGGCTGATGTCGCTGTCTGTCGTGATGAAGTCGGCGAAGCGCAGACACCACGGACACCAGTTGCCGCCAACCTGACAAATCACATACTTCCCTTCCGCTTTTGCTTTAGCTATAGCTGCCTCAATCTGCTCGAGCTGATTGATGCTCTCATCATATACTTTTTTCTGCTGCCGTTGCGCACTTACTGTCAGTGTGCATAAAAAAGTGAGCAGAATGAGTGTTGTTTTTTTGTTTAATATCATTACCTTTTATTTACTGATAATCAGTAGGGAACGGCAAATTCTTACTTGGGGGCTCTCCATTATCCGATCATTTCCACACTGTCTATCCGGAGCTTCATCAGTCCGGCAGGAACCTGAATCTCAACCACGTCGCCGGCTTTTTTGTTCAACAGCCCTTGTGCCAGTGGCGACTGGATTGATATCTTGCGGGCGCTAGGGTCTGCCTCGTGGTTGCCGACTATCGTGTACGTCATCCGCATGTCGTTTGCCAGGTTGGTCATCTCCACCTTGCTCAGCAAACCGACTGTCCCGCTGCTCAGCTTCGACTTGTCGATGACACGTGAATACTCCAGCACACGCTGCTTGAAACGGATTCTGCCTAGCAGCCGCGCCTGCTCACGCTTGGCGGCATGATATTCAAAATTCTCGCTGAGGTCGCCTTTCTCCCGAGCCTCGGCTATAGCTGCAATCACTTTCGGCAACTCCACATTTTCCAACTCGTGGAGTTCTGCCATCAATTTGTCGTAACCTTCCTGAGATATATATTCCATTTTGATTTGTTGATTTGCTTGTTTATGGCAATGCCTTCGCCGGCCAGCCGTAATCCTGATACATCGTCACATCCAACTTGTGCTCCTTCACATATTTGGAAAGCACCTCGGCTCTCAGCTCCTCACGTTTCTGGTCGTTGCTCTGAACGGCTTGGAACGCATCGAACTTGTCACCGAATATTTTCTTTGCGCTCGGGATGTTGTCCGACCCGTCTGCCACCTGGTCGAACGCGGTCACCTCGTAGCCGTTCTCCGTTTGGCGCAGATGCATCAGACCGGGATGATTGCCGCCCGAGACGGATTTCAGCGTGTCGCCCGACTGATTGTAGTTGAACAGCCAGAAGTCGCCCCACACCTGGATATCCTCTGCATTGCTCTCATCCACGCCCACGATGCTGTGGAACGGCACGCAGTGGTCTGCCTTCTCATAATGCTTGCCTATTTCTTCCACTAAGTAGCGGTCGATTGCCATAAAATAAGTCGATTCATTGGCATCTGCAGCGGTCGATTGTCCTTCATTTGTGGTCTGTCCGTCGGTCGCTGCTGCTTTTTCTTCTGTCGTGGCTGTGTCAGTCTTTGTTTCAGTTGTCTTTTTCTTACAACCTGTCATGATGACTGCGCCGACAGCAATAACCGCCAGCAGCAGGTTGTGTTTGATTGTCCTTTTCATTATTTTTTGTCTGTTTCAGTCTTTTTATTTGTTTGTTTTCAGCCTTTTGAATTTAGAAAATAAATACTTCATTGGCTTCGCCGAATCAGCTCACGCTCGGCATAGTAAAAACGAGTTTTTCCTCTGCTCTCGCTTAATCGTTGATTTTCTCATTCTTCATTCTTCATTTAATATACCCTTTCCCTTTGCATTTCCGGCAGGTTATCAAGTCAATGTCTATCTCACCGATGTTCTCGTTTTTTGAGCCGCCGCAAGTGGGGCAAAGGATAACCGGACGGAGATATTGGGCCGACACCCAGCCGCCGCGCTCGTCGCCACCCCATTCCAGACCTTGACCGATAAGGCAGAATCCGTTTTTGCGTTTGCCTTCATCTGTGACGACTGTCCCTTTCATCAGCTGGACTTTATCCTTGGCATTGAAATCTGTGCCTACCACCGGGTAATTCTTGCCAGGACCTGTGCGCACATTCACATGATTACCTGTACACACAAAACCTCTCTGCTGGGCATTCACGGATAAAAACGCAGCCAGCAGCGTGCATATTAATATTAATTTCTTCATGGCTTTAGTGTTTTAATTGAACATTTGGGTTTGTTGCGGCAAAGTTACGAAAAAACGAGAGCAATACAAAGAAGAAACGAAGATTTTTTCTTTGTATTGCCGAGTGAAAGTAACTTCGGCACAGCCAAAGTGAAAAACAATGCGGAGAATACTTGAATTTAACCTGTATATTTCACACTCAATGTTCCAGCACAAATTTCGTCAGTTGAAACACTCGTTTCATAGATTTGATTTGTTCGATAAGGAAAAATCATGTGTCCCCTCTGTG
>JAEEGL015386034.1_pt1 | contig 20558 bp, 12 predicted proteins | sample 9134231 | NCBI WGS metagenome assembly JAEEGL01 (sample SAMN16246548, study PRJNA631951) | gut metagenome | biome: gut microbiome; feature: rumen; material: fiber-attached | host: Bos | place: Iran: Karaj | collected 2018-10
ATTGTCGAGTTCGGCGCCTTCATGGAGTTCCTGCCCGGCAAGGAAGGACTGATGCATATCAGCGAGTACGAGTGGGGTCACCCCGCCACCCTCGAAGGCCTCATCAAGGAAGGTGACGAGTTCCAGGTGAAGGTCATCGCCTTTGACGAGAAGAACGGCAAGATCAAGCTCAGCCGCAAGGCCCTCCTGCCCAAGCCCGAAGGCTACGTGGAAGAGAAGCCCGCCCGTGGCCCGCGCCGCGAAGGTGGCGACCGTGGTCCCCGCAAGGACGGTGACCGTGGTGGTCATGGCCGTCGCGAAGGCGGCAACGGTGGCGAGCGCCGCAGCTCCGGCAACGGCGAAGGCCGCCGTCGCTAATCTGCCGACAAATATTTCACCATATAAAAAGGGCATCCTTAGGATGCCCTTTTCTATGCCATTATTTTAGGTGTATTTTTATAGCGGCTATTTCCGGATAAACCGGTCGTCTGTCTCGGGTTGGTCGGCAGGGGTGTAGCGCTCTACGGTCATGTGGAGGTCGTATTTCTCTCGGAGGGCGGCGATGGTGGCCATCATAGGGGTGGCGTGGTGGCGGTCGATGGCTCCCTGGCTCTCCCAGCTGTCGATGAGGAGGATGGTCTCGGGGTCGTCGAGCGACTGGTAATACTCGTATCGCAGGTTACCTTCCTCGGCACGGATGGCGGCGACGGTGCCACTGGCGGTCATCTCTTCTGCGAACTTTAGGGCGTTCTCATCAACACCGGTATACTTTATATTTACTATTATCGGCATCTCTTTCTCTTTGTTGTCTCCACAGCAACCGGCCAGCAGAACCGTCGCCAGGAGGGTTGTCAGAATGTGTTTCATAGTTCATCAGGGTGTTGTATCGACAGAGGCATATCCTTCTGTGAGAGGTAGAACATGTAGAGGATGGCGGGCTTGGTGCCACGGTTCTCGCCATGGTGGACGGTGCCGACCATCTCGACCACTGCCTCACCCTCGTGGACCACCTTCTCGGTGCCGTCCTGGGCGACGATGGTCAGCTCGCCCTGTGTCAGTACGCCGAAGTTCATCACCTCGTGGTGGTGCCACCCCAGCTTGCAGCCAGCGGGGAACACATACTTCAAGGCCACCAGTTCGGGGCGCCCCCGAAGATAGTCGGGCAGTTCCACGCCGTCCCAGCTCTGCGCCGTGCGGAAAAGCTGGGTAGTCTCCACTTGCATTGCAGTCTTTTCCATAATTATGTATTACAATTCTTTTACAAAGCTCCAGCTGCCCATCTTGTGGCCGCGGCAGTCCAGCTCCTGGTAGTCGGCGACATCGAAGCCCAGATGCTGGTAGAACGCCAGGTTGCTCTCGCTGTTGGTGAAGAAACAGAGGCGTGTGCCGCCGTTGGTGCGGACATACGGGATGACGCAATCCATCAGCATCTCGCGTCCGAAGCCATTCCCCTGACAGTCGGGGTTGACGGTGAGCGAGCTCAGATACCATGTGGTGCCGCCGAGCAGCGTGTGGCAGTAGTGGCCCGCCGTGGTGTCCATCGCGAGCCACTCCTTGATGATGTCCTGCTTGGTCAGGCGCAGCACCTTGCCCCATCCGTGGAGCATATACTGCAGGTCGCCGGGCTTTTTCCAGTCGGGAGGGAAGAGGTCGGCCACGGCGGCCAGCGTGCCCTCATGGCGTGCAGCCAGGAACCGTGCGCGGCGACGGGTGGTGCGGTACTCGCTGAGAATCATGGCGCGCATGAAAGCCAGGCGCTCCCGCTCGTCGGGGAAGAAATGGGTGAAATACTCATAGTCGGAGAAGGCCTGCACCGCGAGTTCGGCGCACTCGCCAGTCTCGTTCCGCTGCATGGGCGCTATGGTCAGGTGTTCTGTATTCATTTCTTGACGGGTTGTTTCTTCTTGTAGCGGGCGTCGGCGGAGACGAAGAGGCCTACGATGGGGAGGAAGAGGTAGATGCAGCCCTCGATGCACTCGATGGCGAGCATGGTGACGGCCTCGAAGACCACGAGGAAGCAGACTGCCGACAGCAGGCAGCGGTGGAAGAGGTGCGTGCGCATGGTGTCGACCACCAGCTTCACCAGCACCATCAGGAATACCACCACATGGTAGGCAATCATTATCCAGACGCCCGTGATGGGGATGAAGTTGTCGGCGATGCCGGCAGCCGAGGCCCCGAGGAGCATGGTGACGATGATCCAGTTCCATTCGCGCCACTGCTTCTCGCCGAGGCCCATGCGGTCGCTCTGGTGGGCTATGACGTGGAGCAGGATGTTGAACATGTTGTAGGCCACGAAGCTGAGCAGCGTCACGCCGACCAGCGACCATCCGAGGCCCACCACCTGGCTCTGGCAGAACCAGCCCACGCATATCTCCGTGCGCCCGAGGTCTACATCCTCGAAGAGCGGCAGGTCGACCGAGAAGCAGTAGTAGTAGGTGGCGGCCACGGCCACCCACCACAGCGTGTAGAGCAGCGGATAGAGGCCACGGCGCTCCTTCTTGTAGATGATGAAGTATACGATGCGCATGGCCGCCGCCAGCACCAGCAGCAGGATGGGGATGACGATGGGGTGGAGCCCCAGCGGGTTGTTGTGATGCAGGTTGAGCAATTCGGGGATGTTGCTCATCGGGGCATTGGTGTTGATGTAATCCGAAAGCGTATTGAATATCATTAGACTATGTATGAATGTGTTATTGTATGATTGATTGAACGTTGTGTCGAACAATGCAGGATGTTCATGCCTGCAAAGATACAAAAAAAGAAAAATATAAGGCTAGTTAACTGTGAAAGACCTATAACCAACATATCTAATCATCCAAGGATCGATAAGAACAGGTATCTGACAGCGGAATCGACCATTTAAAAATGATTACATCAAGGGTTACTAGACAAAATGTGGCGGAAAGCTATAGAAAAGAGATACTTAATAAAAAAATCGGGTCTGCCAGGAAATATTTCCCAATTATTTCGTATTTTTGCATTTTGAACATGAGGTTCGATAAGTGATGAAGAATAGTGTCAAAATATTGGTAATGTTGCTGTTGGTTTCAGCCGCGAGTTGTATGACGGCTTGCACGGAGCCGGCAGACAGCGATATGCTGGTGGGCCGTTGGTTGCTGGACCGCGCCACCGAGACTGTCAGCACGACTTTGGGTGATGTCCAGTCGCACGACCTGGAGGGATATGCGGGACAGACGTTGGAACTGGCCGAGGATGGTGTCTGTTGCCGTGTGGACCGTGGTGACACGACGTTCTACATGTGGTATCTTGCTGAAGGACGCAAACTATTGCTGGCCGAAGGTACACTAGTGGTGGAGGACTATACCATCGACGATCTTACTGACAAACAGTTAATCCTCAGCCATGCCTACATCTACTACGATTCGCTGACGGATGTCAGAATGCACTGTCTCTACAAATTCGAGTACACGAAAAAATAGCCTTAGAATGGACAAATATAATCAACGCGGGGTCTCCGCTACGAAAGAGGACGTTCACAACGCCATTAAAAACATAGACAAGGGACTTTATCCCAACGCTTTCTGCAAGATCATACCTGACTTGCTGGGTGGTGACAAAGAGTATTGCAACATCATGCATGCCGACGGTGCGGGTACCAAGAGTTCTCTGGCCTACATGTACTGGCGCGAGACAGGCGACCTGAGCGTATGGAAAGGCATTGCAGTCGATGCCATTGTGATGAACACCGACGACCTGCTGTGCGTGGGTGCGCTGGATCATATCTTGCTGAGTTCCACTATCGGACGTAACAAGCAGTTGGTACCTGGCGAGGTTATTTCGGCGGTCATCGGTGGTACCGAAGAGTTCTGTCAGACGATGCGCGACATGGGTATTGACATCGTGCTCACCGGTGGCGAGACGGCCGACGTGGGCGACCTGGTGCGCACCATCATTGTGGACAGCACAGTGACGGCCCGTATGCGTCGTGCCGATGTGATTGACAATGCCCGTATCAAGGCCGGCAACGTCATCGTAGGCCTTGCCTCGTATGGACAAGCTACCTACGAGACGGCCTACAACGGCGGTATGGGTTCGAACGGCCTCACCTCGGCCCGTCACGATGTGTTCTCGCATGTATATGCTGAAAAATACCCGATGTGTTACGACCGGAATCTGCCTGACAGTGTGGTCTTCTGTGGCTCGAAGCTGCTGACCGACCCCACCGAAATCCCTGGCGTTGATGCCGGTCACATGGTGCTCTCGCCCACAAGGACTTATGCTCCCATCATCAGAAAGGTACTCGACGAGTACCGCCCGAAGATCGACGGCATGATACACTGCTCGGGTGGTGCGCAGACCAAGGTGTTGCACTTCATCGGCGGGCGCGGATTGCATGTGGTTAAAGACAACCTCTTTGCCGTACCGCCGCTGTTCAAGATGATTCACGACGAAAGTCACACCGACTGGCAGGAGATGTACAAGGTGTTCAACATGGGCCATCGCATGGAGCTCTATACTGACGAGGCCACGGCACGCGGCATCATTGACATTGCCCGTTCGTTCAATGTTGAGGCACAGGTGGTGGGTCGTGTCGAGGCTTCCGACCGTGCCCAGGTGACCGTCAAGAGTGAAAACGGTAAATATGAGTATTATGGCTGAGACATCGCTGACTACGACCTTTGCCAGACGCAAGGAGGAACGGCTTGCGTCGGGACTGCCTGATACCCTGACAGCCCGCTCGTTCAATTTGGTTCTTTGTGCCACACTGACCTATGGTCTTGTGGTCAACGCGCTGATGGTCTATTTCTTCTATGGCCCACTGCAGCAGATGGCCTCGATGCTCGGATGGCTGGGACTGTTGCTTCTCAACATTGTACCTACTATTGCGGGTGTCATAATCGCCAATCGCTCCACGCGACCGTTGGTCAGCTTTCTAGGTTACAACTTGGTGGTGTTACCCATTGGGTTGTTGCTGGCGTTGGTGGTTCCGGGTTTGCCGGCCAATATCGTTGTCAAAGCCATGGGCTTGACGGCCATGGTGACCCTCACGATGACGGTGCTTGCTGTCGCGGCGCCGCAGTTCTTCCTGGGGTTGGGGCGCACATTGCTGGTGGCTTTATTAGTTGGACTGCTAGCCGAGGTGGTAGCAACGTTCCTGTTCGGCTACCGCGGAGCGATGTTCGACTGGCTATTTGTGCTTCTCTTCTCAGGCTATATCGGGTTCGATGTTGCCAAATCGCAGGTCTATCCCAAGACGCTCGATAATGCCATCGATTGTGCCTTGGATGTCTATCTGGATGTCATTAACCTCTTTATTAGATTGTTGAGCATTCTGGCTCGAAGGGATTGAAATATTTTTTTTGTACAGGGCACAATAAAGAGTCGGATGGCTCGTTTTAGGGTCGTTGATTCGATGCGGCAATAGCTCAGTTGGTAGAGCGGCGGCTTCCCAAGCCGCAGGTCGCGGGTTCGAGCCCCGTTTGCCGCTCCAGTTTTTCAAAGGGTCATTTTTATTTGGCCAATCAGCCTAAGTTTTGTATCTTTGCATATTCATCCTAAGGAGATGAATGTGTATTATATTCTAATTTATAGTAAATTATGACAGAAGTTAAGGTAAAGAAAGACTGGAAAAAAGAGACAGTGTCCTATCTGTTACTCATTCTCGGCAGCGCTTTGTTCGCCGTGGGTGACGTGATGTTTGTGAACCCCTATCACCTGGCCCCTGGCGGTGTCTATGGTTTGGCCAACGTGTTTAATGCCCTGTGGGGGTGGAAAATATCCCTGGCCGGTGTGTGTATGGACATCCCGCTGCTGATTATCGGCACCATTATTTTGGGTCCCAAGTTCGGACTGAAAACCATTATCTCGGTCATTCTGATTCCGGTATTCACCTTTATTCTTGAGACTACCTGGGGATATGCACCTGTAATTCATGGTGGTGCAGTGGCTCCCGAGACGCAATCTGCTCTCTATTACCTTGCCAAGGACGGCAGCCATAGTTGGTTCATGCCCGACATGTTCCTCAATACGGTAGTAGCGGGTTTGATCTACGGTGTGGCCATTGGCGTCATCTTCCGTGCCGGAGCTACCAGCGGTGGTTCGGACATCATCTCGATGATAATCCATAAGTACACCAAGATCAGTCTTGGCACTTTGGTTCTTATCGTTGACAGTCTTATCTCGCTGACCACCCTCATTGCTTTCGAGGATATTCGTCTGCCAATCTATTCCATCATCCTTATCTTCATTGAAAGCAAGATTATCGACTTGGTGGTCGACGGTATGAAGAGTTATAAGACCATGTTCATTGTCACCGACGAGCTAGAAGCAGTGCGCGATTACATCCTCAACGAGTTGGAGCGTGGCGGTACGTGCTTGACCGGTACCGGCCTTTACCAGGGTAGCGAGCGTAAAATGATCTATGTTACCCTTGACCGTGCCGACATGGTGAAGCTCAAGAGTAACCTGCATCGCCTCGACCCCAAGGCCTTCGTTAATATCATGGAGAGCTCTGAGATCCTTGGCTTCGGATTCAAAGCGTTGCCGAAGGAATAAGGGGGGATTTTGCAATAAAACAGGAAATGTCGCGTTAATATAATCATGAAAGTTCTCCAGCTCTGCAACAAGCCCCCCTATCCGCCGGTCGATGGTGGGACGTTGGCTATGAACAGCATCACACAGGGGTTGCTGAAAGCGGGCTGTGAACTGCGGGTACTTACGGTCGAGACCGACAAGCATCCAGCCCGTCGTGAGTTGTTGCCTGACGATTATGTGCACCAGACTGGTTTTGAGTCCATCTACATTGACCTTGGTGTCAAAGTGCTGCCGGCCATTGTAGCCATGCTCTGTGGCGAGTCGTACCATGTCAAGCGCTATATCAGTCGCGATTTTTCACACAAGCTCATAGCTATACTGCAGAAACAAGAGTTTGACGTTGTACATGTTGAGAGCATCTTCCTCACGCCATATGTACCTATCATCCGCAAATATTCCAAGGCAAAGGTAATCCTGCGAGCCCACAATGTGGAACATCTCATCTGGAAGCGGGTGGCCCAGAGTACCCGTAACTACTTCAAGCGTTGGTACCTTAATCACCTCTCATTGACCCTCCGTGCTTACGAGTTGGAACACTTGAACGACTACGATGGTATTGTTTGTATCACGCAGGGCGATGCCGACTACTTCAGTGCGACCGGTTGTCGTCGGCCCATCACCTCGATACCGTTTGGTATTGAACCCCCAACCATCCCATCGGTCGAGGTAGAACCCAACACCTTGTTCCATCTTGGAGCCATGGACTGGATGCCCAACCAAGAAAGCATCGCCTGGTTGCTGGACGATGTATGGCCTGTGGTGCACCGTGAGGTGCCGCAGGCACACCTTTATCTGGCGGGTCGAAAGATGCCCCAGAATCTTATGCAGAAGCAAATAGAAGGTGTTACCATCGTCGGTGAGGTGCCTGATGCCATGCAGTTCATCGCCAGTAAGCAGATAAATGTTGTTCCTTTGCTCAGCGGTAGTGGTATCAGGGTGAAGATCATTGAGGCCATGTCGGTAGGAAAGGCGGTGGTGACCACCACCGTAGGTGCCCGTGGCATTGACTATATCGATGGTGAAAATCTGTTAATTGCCAATACTCCAGCTGAATTTGCCACCCAAATTAAGCGCTTGCTCACCGATAGTGACTATTGTCATAGGGTAGGGGAGGCCGCGGTTCGATTGGTGGCTGAACATTACGACGTCGGCCATCTGACCGAGCAGCTGATTCAGTTTTATAATGAAAGATTAGACGTATGAAAAGTATCAAACAATGGATTCTGCTGGTTGCCATGATGATTATATCTGGCACCGCCGTTGCACAACTCACCATTCCCGGTACCTCCGTGAGTTTCCAACTCAACAGTGATGAATGGAGTTACCTCCGCACCTTCAAGGACAAGAGTGGGGCAAATGTGTACTACTATTGTTACGTCGGAGAAGTTCTCCTCGACGATGCCGGTGATACCATATTGCCGTTCCTACGCATCTATGTACGAGATAACTACAATGGCGACGTGTATGAGCTGGCCTACGAGCGTTACGAGCAACACCCCTACCAATCGTTACGTGAGTGGACCAAGGGTGATGGGTTGCCCAAGAGTGGTGGCCTGGGTTATGAAGCCATGTACACCAACCCTTCCGACCAGCAAGACTATCACTTCCTGATGACCTACTTCAAAGATCATCGCACCATCGTCGAATTCCGGCTCGAGACGACGCGTGAGACCTTCGAAGATATGGAAGTCAAGTTTAAGAGAATTCTTTCCACAATCAGGTGATGAGACTGACCCGTTTGGTTGTGATGGCGGTGCTCTGCTTGTTGCCAAGTGCCGTCAGGGCCCAGGATGCTGAGGTTAGCTACGATGAGCGTTTCCGCATCTTGGCTCGAGCCCATGCACGCGATCCACAAAGCGTTGAGGCTCTCTACAACCTTACACATTTCTATTTCGACAATTCCCACCCCATGCGGAGTCTTCCCATGGCTATGCAATATGCGCGGATGACCGAGGATCAGCATGTTGACCTCCTGCAACGCAACCGTATCAGCGACCTTGCCAAGTTACAACGTGTCGGCATCACGCTCGCCTCCATCCGCGAATTGCAGAAGGCTATTGTCGATGCTGCGGTCGAGGCCGTGCGCCGACGCGACGACTTCACGATGGCAGAGATCGATGCCTATCTTGAGTGGTTTGGTGACAATACCGAATTGGCTCGTTCACTTCGTGCCAAGCGATACCGTATAACCTTCCGAGAAATGTTGGCACTCGGCAGTGCTGACGACTGTTATGGCTTCATTACCACCTATCAAGGCACCACAGAGGCCACACAGGTCGAAGAGCGCCTGTTGCAGTTGGTCACGCCTATGATTGAACAAGCCGAAGAAGAAACTACTGTCGATACCTTGCGCCAACGCTATCCACAGAGCACTTTGGTACGCCGGGCCGTCGAACGTCGCAAGAGCCAGCTGGCTTTTACACGTACCGAGAAAGAGGGTACCATCGCTGCCTACAATGCTTTCCTCGACCGTTACCCTGCCAGCGACGAAGGTGAACTGGCCCGTGACCGCATCGATCACCTGCTTACCCTCGACCTGGCCAAGCGTCAGAGTGCGATGGAACTGGCCCATTTTGCCGACTCAAATGCAGACCTTGAGCTCTCCGACCGTGCCTTGGCTCGCCTGCGCCGCCTGATCTACGTCAACCACGACGTCGAGGCCGCCCAGTATTATGTTGACCACTACAAGCTCGACGCCCACTTCAGCGAGGTCTATAGCCGCTACTACTCGTGGCATGCCATCGAAGGCAATGCTGCCCCGTTGGAGCGTTTCGCCGCCACCAACCCCGACTTCCCCTTCCCGCGGGCCCTTGAAGACGACCTGGAGCGTGCAATGGAAATCGATACCGTCGATCTCCTAAGCCCCTATCGTGAAGAGAACTACGACCGATACGCCAGCCATGTACGCTACATGATGGGCAAAGCCATCGCCATGGTGCCTCTGCAGCGCATGATACAACCTCTGCTGAAAGCCCGACGTTATGACGATGCCCTCTTTCGTATGGAGCAATTTGAGATATGCTTCGACAACCAATGGCAGAACCAATACAGGGATCTCAGGCACCTGGTGGCTGATGAACCAGCCGTGCGTGCGCTGCGTCGTGAACTGACCGACAGTGTTGCCGTGCTCCGCCCCTCCATCAACCCCGCCGATGGCAAGCTCTATTACTCCGACGGACACCGCATTTGCCGTGCTGTACATACCGCCACCGGCTGGCGTCCCGATGATACCGTCGCCCTCACCAACGCCACATCCACCAGCCTAACCCTCTTTGGCTTCTATGCCCAGGGCACCCGTATGCTCCTCGGCAGCGGTGGTGACATCTGGGTGGCCGAGCCCGACGGCGACCAGTGGCGTGTGAGCGACATACCGCCCTATCCCGTCAACACCGACTACATCGAGACCGACGCCTGCATGTTGCCCGACGGTAGTGGCCTTCTTTTGGCCTCCGACCGTCCCGGCGGTTTCAACTTGCAGCCCTCGGGAGCCAACTTTCACGGCGACACCGCCCTGGCCACCGACCTCTGGTTCATCCCCTATACCCAGCACCGCTGGGGCACGCCGGTCAACCTCGGCCAGCGTCTGAACACCATCTACTGTGAGCGCTACCCTGTCCTCAGCCGTAATATGCAGACACTCTACTTTGTCAGCGACGGCCATACGGGACTCGGCTTTGGCGACGTATACATGGCCGAGCGTACCGATCCCACCGATTGGACGTCGTGGAGCGACCCCGTCAACCTGGGTCGTGAGGTCAACAGTGGCTTCCGTGAGGGTGGATTGAGTCTCAGTCCCGACGAGCGACGCCTCTATCTCTCGTCTGATGCCGATGGACGTCCGGCGGCCTACAGCTTTGCCACAACCCACAACACCGCCAGTGCCGGCCGTATCTACAGTCTCGACGTCACCGATCTCGACCGTTCGCTCGTGAGACTTCAGGTGGCCGATGTCGACCATCAGACCATCACCCAGGTGGTTGACTACACGGGTGACAGCCCTTCGGTCGACCTCAACCTGTACAACAACCGCCGTTACGCCCTGCTGGCCGATGCGGGTACCAGCTTCATCACCGCCACCGTCGTCAACCCCGCCGAACTTGGCCGCTACCGTCTGCCCGCCTACACCTACGAGCAGCTTGTGGCCATGGATCGGCCTTTGCCGCTGCCGGTGGTCGATTTCTCGGCCGATGGTGCCGAGTTATTGCCCGTGGCGCAGCTCCAACTCGAACAGTTGGCCCGCTTTCTGGTGCAGCATCCGCAGGCTATAGCCGAGGTGGTGGTCGACGTGGCAGGCACCGAGGCGCGCCATTGCTACACCCTCTCGTTGCAACGCGCCGCCGCGGTGCGCGATTTCCTCACCGCCCACGGCCTGCCCGCCTCGCGCATACTCCTTTCGCCCTACGGCAATGCCCGCGCGGGTATCGGCGGCACCTCGGCCGTCGCCGTCCGCTTCCGCGACTGATCCGCTGGCAATCAGTTATCAACAATCGTTTGGGTATTTCTTTTTTGTCCGAGGCTTCGCTGTTTGAAAAAAAGAGCGTAATTTTGCACCGATTTCTAATACCCTGTCCGATATGGAAGAACATCGTACCTTGACCGTCGACGGCCGCACCGTACACTATCGCGACGAGGGGCGCCAGAACAAGCCCACTCTCGTCCTGCTGCACGGTTTTCTGCAGAACCTCGACGTATGGAGTTCCTACGTGCTTAGCTATATGAACCAGATGCGCGTCATCACTGTCGACCTGCCGGGCCACGGCCTGACCGACACCTTCTGCGATGTGCACACCACCGACTTCATGGCTGGTATCGTCAAGGAGGTGCTCAACGCCTGCGGTGTCGACCAGTGCGTCATGGTGGGCCACTCGATGGGCGGTTATGTGGCCCTGGCCTTCGCCGAGCGTTTCCCCTACACCCTCCGCGGACTGGGTCTCATCAACTCGCATGCCATGGCCGACAACGACGAACAGCGCCAGCGTCGCGAGGAGGTCTGTCAGGCCGTCCAGGAGAATGCCGCTTCCTATATCGTCGGCTTTGTCGGCTCGCTCTTCGACGACAGCCGACGTGCCGCCCTCTCGCACGATATCAACGACCTGCAGTCGCAGTGCCTCCTGACCACGGCTGGCAGCATCATCGCCGCCCAGCGCGGCATGGAACGCCGCCCCTCGCGCATCGCCCTCCTCCAGCAACTCGATGTGCCGGTCTACTTCGTCTACGGCAAAAACGACCCCCGTCTCCCCATCGAACTGGCTATTACCCAAACCCTTCTGCCCCGTCGCGCCGAGGCTTTGATCCTCGACCAGGTGGGACACATGGCGTTCCTCGAAGAGCGTGAGTACCTCAAGCCCCGCCTTCTTAATTTCGCACTCGGCTGTTATTGAGCCTGTTGCACCCCTTAAGTCCCTATTAACTCCCTATCAACGCCCTGAATGCTGGCTGGATGCTGGCTGAAAACACTGGTTTTTCAGCAAGATTCCAGCAAGGTATCAGCCAGCAATCAGCGTAAATACCTGAAGGAAAGTGCATTAAAGTGTACTAGTTGCCTGTAATGTTTTGTCTTTCAGCGTTTAACGAGTTTTCAAAACATGACCGGCAAGCCCTTGTGGAGTGTTAAAAAATAAAAAAAGTTTGCTTTTTTCATTCAGATTTCCTACCTTTGCACTATTGTTTTCGGATGTGAAAAGGTGGGCGTTATGCTGCAAATGTATGTAATGCAATGTGATATGTTGGACAATAAAAACTTGAAAAAAAATAATCTAAAACATAACAATATGAAAAGTAGTCGTTTATCAATTTTGATGGTTCTGGTGGCCATGTTGCTGCCGTGGACCTTGCGTGCACAGGATTGTACGCAGACGGTGACTGCCACACAGCCTTTCTATGAGAGCTTCGAGGGAGTCACAGGCACCACCTACAGCACGGCGGGCTCCCTTCCCGATTGCTGGAACGCCTTCTTCAACGGCACGTCGGCCGGCTATCTGCCGCATGTGGTGGGATCGGGTTCCTATTGGTATGTGCATACCGGCACGAAGAGCTTGGTCATGACGTCGGGGTCGAGTACCACCTATGGTAATACCAAGCATGTGCTGCTGCCTCCGATGGATGTGCCGCTGAACCAGTTGTACCTCAGTTTCTGGATGTGCACCGAGAGCAATACAAATGGTGTGTTGACGGTCGGTTATGTCACGTCGGATGACACCACCACGTTCACTCCCATCCAGTCCTTCCCGGCCTCCTCCGAAACTTACCGTTCGGAGACCAGCGGTGGATTGCAGTCCACTGGCGGTCATGAGTATGAAGTGAGTCTTCTCTCGATTCCCTCCACGGCCACCCGAATTGCATTCCGTTGGAGCCACAATTCAACCTATTATACCTGCTGCATCGACGATGTGTCGCTGCATTTCCCGCCCACCTGTCCGAAGCCCGAGGACTTTGCGGTGACGGACGTGACGCCCTACTCGTTGACTGTGTCGTGGACAGATATGGCCAATGCCGGTAGTTTCCTGCTCACCATCGACGACGGCACGACGGCCGTCGATCATACGTGCAGTGCGACCACCTATACCTTCAACAACCTGGATCCCGCCACAGAGTATGACATCACGCTGCAGGCGATTTGCGGTGCAGGCGACAGCAGTGTGTTTGTATCGCTTTCGGCTACCACGCTTTGCGTGCCGATGACGGCCAACGACCTGCCTTATTTCGAAGGCTTCGAGACCACAGAGGCCAACACCTCATACAGCACCGCCGGTGTGGTTCCCACCTGCTGGACGGCTTGGTCGAACGGTACGGCCCCGGGTTATGTGCCTCACGTTGTGTCGGGTACCGGCAGCTACATCTACCGCAAGACGGGCGACAAGAGTCTGGTGCTCTATCCGGGTGCGGCGTCGGGTGCCAACGGCAACACGAAGTATGTCATGCTGCCGCAGGTGAGCGAGCCGCTCTCCAACCTGTATCTCTACTTCTGGATGTGCACCGAGAGTGCTACTAACGGCTACCTCGAGGTGGGCTATGTCACCGGTGCTGACACCACGGGCTTCACCCCGATTCTACACATTCCCGCATCGAATCAAACCGTCCACAGCGGCAACGGCCTGCAGAACAGCAACGGTATGGATGTCGAGTTGAGCTTGGCTACGGTTCCATCCGATGCCACTCAGCTGGTCTTCAAATGGTTCTATAACGGCGCCTATGGATGCTGCATCGACGATGTGCTGCTCGACTTCCCGCCTTCGTGCCCCACACCTGCCGGCCTGTTGGTCACCGACTCCTCGGCCCATACGGTTGACATTGAGTGGACTTCGTCGGCATCGGAGTTTATTGTCGAGTACGGTCCTCAGGGCTTTGTGAAAGGTACGGGCGACAGCTTGTCGGTCTACGGCAGCAGCTCGGTTACCCTTGAAAACCTCCAGATGGGTGCCACGTATGGCGTCTACATCACCGCCGTCTGCGGCAGCGACACCTCGACCGGTAGCCTCTTTGGCACTGTCCATACGAGTTGTGCCACTCTGACGAGCGACGACTTGCCCTACACCGAGGACTTCGAAGCCTACGGCACAGGCGCCGCCAACCCCATCAACGCCTGCTGGAGCAAGGGTGTCATTGGAACCACGACCAACTATCCCTATCCGTACAGCACCGCTGCCATCAACGGTAGCCGTGGCCTCTACTTCTATTCTGTCAAGACGAGTTCACTCGAGTATTGCAACTGGTTGGCTTTGCCTCCTATTGATGATAATCTCGATGTGAACACCTTGATGGTTAACTTCATGGTCAAACGTGGTTCGTCAGCCACCAGCACCACGACGACCACCTACAGCTGTCGTTTGCTTGTGGGTGTGGCTGACTCGGTTACCGGTTTCACCACGGACTCCATCATCGACTCTACTGTGACGTGGGTTGACACGGTTGACTTTTCCACCGAGCCCGCCTCGTCGATTCACAGTGCCGAGGTGAGTTTCGCCAACTATACAGGCACGGGCAAATATATTGTGTTCTATGCCCAAGCGCCGGAAAACCTCACCTCGTCCAACTATAACACCGTTTATGTTGACGACATCACGTTGCGTCTCATCCCCAACTGCTTCTGGCCGACGGAGGTGGAACTCGACAGCATTGCAGCCGATGTCGCTACTATCAGTTGGACGCCCGACCCCCGCACACCTAGCCCCAGCTATTGGGAGGTGGAGTATGGTGTGGCCGGCTTTGATCCCGGCGAGGGTAGCTCCATGCAGGTCTATGAAACCTCGGCTACGTTGAGCGACCTGCTCGCCAATACCAACTATGATGTTTACATCAGGGCCAACTGTGGTGGCGATGTGTCCGACCCGGCTGTCTTCAGTTTCCGCACTGCCTGCACGGCCATAGCCACCTCCTCGTTGCCCTACATTGAGGACTTCGAGACCTACGCCAGCGGCTCAGCCAATTCCATCAGTCCCTGCTGGACCAAGCATATCATGGGTACCACCACACAGTATCCCTACCCCTATTCGACGGCTGGCATCTACAGTAACATCGGCCTTTATTTCTATGGATTTTACAGCGCTACGAACCCTGCAAGCTCGTATGCCACCCTGCCGATGTTCGAGAGCGATCTGAACGACCTTATGGTTTCGTTCTACATGAAGCGTCACGCTACTGCCACCTATCATTCGACTATCCAGGTGGGTGTGATGAGCGATCCCAACGATATCAGCACCTTCGAATTGGTTCAGACATTCGACATCACCGATGAGCCTGCTTCGTCGATCCACCGCATGATGCTCTCGCTGGAGGGCTATGAGGGCAACGGTCGCTACATTGCCTTCTATGCGCCGACTCCCTCCTCTACCTACAACTACGTCTCCCTCGACAGCGTGGTTGTGGAGCTGCTGCCTCCCTGCCGTTGGCCGGTCAACCTGACTGCCGACAGCGTGGGTGCCTACGAGATTGACCTTTCGTGGAGTGGTAGCACTTCCAGCTATGAGGTGCAGGTGTCCACCACCGCCACTTTCACCCCCGCCACCACTACTTCGACGACTGTTAGTACCACTTCGACAGCTCTCACGGGCTTGACATCCTACACGCAATATTATGTCCGTCTGCGTGGTAACTGCGGTAACGAATACAGTATGTGGTCTAATGTCCTGCCGATTCACACCACCCGTGACTGCGGCCCGAACAACGTCAATATCATCGACACCATTGGTGACGGTACCTCCAGCAGTTATACGTATACCTTCTATGGGTATACCACCTATTATCAAGGTTACAACAGCGCTATCTACACTGTCCAGGAGCTCAACGAGATGGGTCTGCAGACCAACAACCGCATCAATGGTATTCAACTGCATAGCGGTACCACCGGTGGCACTATCCGCGGTGCCAAGATCTATGTGGCTGAGACTTCGCTCGAGGGCTATAGCTCGACTCCGTCTAGTGACACCGTCGACCGTGCCACGATGACCCTCGTCTATAGTGGCGACCTGGTCGTTCCCGCCAACAGCTGGGTTGAGATACCCTTCGATACTCCCTTTGCCTATAGCGGCAACAACAACCTGTTGGTTACTCTGGCTCGTGACACCAATACCACAGCAAGTGTGACCTTCTATTACACCAGTGCCAGCCCCGACTACCTCAATTGTTATGGCTACCGCTCGTCGGCTAGTACAGCCAATCTCTCAGCCACTCGTAGTTACTACCGCCCGAACATTGTCTTCGATATTTGCACCGAAATTCCCAACTGTGTGCGTCCGAGTAATGTGGCATTGTTGAGTTACAGCGACACGTCGGCCAGCATTCAGTGGGATAATGTGGCTGCAAACTATGAGGTTGTAGTTTCCACCACGTCGATCATTCCCGATAGTGTGACCGGCCTCACGACCATCCCTGTTTCCACTAATAGCATTTCCCTAAACACCTTGACGCCCAACACTGACTACTACGTTTATGTGCGTTCATTGTGTGGTGCCATTGGAAACTCTGAATGGAGCATCGAGTTGGATTTCCATACAGCCTGTGCTCCGCAGTCGTTGCCTTACAGTGAGGACTTCGAGAATTATGCGTCGGGATCCGCCAACGGTATCGACCCCTGCTGGGTGAAGGGTACTTCGAGCACTACTGCATATCCCTATCCATATTCTACCAATGCTGTCAATGGCCAGCGTAGCCTCTATTTCTACGGCTACCAGCCGAGTTCGGCCACTACGACGCCCGTCTACAGCTATGCTGCCCTGCCCATGATGAATGCCCCGATTGACACCCTCATGGTCAGTTTCTCCATGCGCCGCTATAGCACTACGACCGACTACTACACCTCTCGTATCATCGTCGGTGTCATGGATAACCCCAACGATATTACAACCTTCGTGGGTGTCGATACCATTGATCTGAAGAATGAGGCATCTCTCAGCGTCCACTATTTCGATGTGCCCCTGAGCAGCTATGCCGGCAATGGCCGCTACATTGCCTTCTACGATGCTGTGCCGCCGCTCTATGGTACTGCTACCTATAGTTACAGTTATGTCTACCTTGACGATGTGACAGTCGACTACCTTCCCTCCTGTATGCGTGTCACTGGCGTCCAGGTAAGCAACATCACTGCTACCACCGCCGATGTGCAATGGACGGCTGTCGATGGTGCCACGAGCTATGATATAGAGTACGGTCCTGAGGGCTTTGTCCATGGTGAAGGTATCGTCCAGACAGTCACCGGTACCACCGCCCCACTGACGGGCCTGATGCACTCCACTAACTATGACATCTATGTCCGTGCCCACTGTTCGGCAACCGAAGTGGGTAACTGGAGCTTCGTTACATCCTTTGCTACGGAATGTGGACTCAACAGTCTGCCCATCATGATGGACTTTGAGGATGAGGCTACAGGCACTACCGCAGAATTGCCCCTCTGCTGGAACAAGTGGAATAACAATATGACTGGCTCTTACGGATACTACCCCTATAATTATAATAGTACTTCTAATGCCCACAGTGGAGCCAACAGTCTCTATTGGTACTTCTCTACCACTACTACCTCTTATCCCTCCGACATGATCTTTGCCAGTCCTGCCATTGATACAGTGGATTACCCGATGAATACTGTCGAGGTAATCTTCTGGGCCAAGCGTAGCACCAACCCCATGGATATCATTGTGGGTGTGATGACCGACCCGACCAATGCTGCCACCTTCACCGCTGTTGACACCATTGCGTTGACCACCAACCACATCGAGTACACTGTGCCGCTGAGCAATTACACTGGTTACGGCAACTATGTGGCCTTCCGTGGTGTACATACTGGTACGTTGGCCCAGTACATTTACCTTGACGATATTACCATCGAGGCTATTTCTCCCTGCGAACGTGCCTACAACCTCACCGCCACCGATGCTACGCCGACCAGCGCTGTTCTGGCTTGGAATGACACCATTGGTTCTACCCAGTGGGTTGTCTCCTATGCTACCGACCCTGCCGGTGCTTGGAATGAGGTTACAGTGACCAGCAATCCCTACACGCTGACTGGTCTTACTACCAATACCACCTACCGTTACCGTGTGGCACCGGTCTGTGTAGATGGTCAGCGTGCCGACTGGAGCCGTGAGACCTGCCACTTCAGCACCTCGCAGGTACCTGCCACCGTGCCTTACAGCTACAACTTCGAGGATGCCGTCGAGTGGGCCAACTGGCAGACCGCCAGCAATACCGCCGTCAACTGGTACCGTGGCAACGTGGCTGATGGCAATACCGGTTATGCCATGTTCCTCAGTGCCGACGGTGGTATCACCCAGGGCTGGAACCTTAACACCGTGGCCAACATCGTCGCCTACCGCGACATCGACTTTGGTAGCGCGGTTCACAGTTATCAGCTTGACTTCGACGCTTACATCGGTGGAACCATCGAGCACAACTATGATGGTATAGCAATCGTTGTTGCCGATCCTACCACTCCCGTGTCTAACAGCAATACCGCCCTTACTTCGCCTTGGGGTCATGTCAACCAGGTGTCCCTTGCCACTGTACGTCATGACACCCTGTGGGGTCACCATACGGTATACATTGATGGCGTGTCGGGTATCAAGCGTGTAGCCTTCTACCACTTCAACCAGGCTACTGGCAGTGGTAACGCATACGAGAACAATCCTTCCGCTATCGACAACATTGCCATTACGCTGCAGCCCTGTGAACGTCCTGGTCATCTCACGGTTGATACAGTGACAACCTTCACTGCTCAGCTCAGTTGGACGGGCGATGCCACCGCCAACTACGAGCTTTGCTATCGTGTGCAGGGTGCTCCGGTGTCGACCAACAGTTATCAGGCGGTTAGTGGTACTACCGCCGTTGTCACTGGTCTTACATCGGCCACCGACTACTACTGGTGGGTACGTAAGGTATGCAGCATCACTGCCACCGACACCTTGGTGAGTCCATGGTCGGCCAGTAGCACCTTCACTACCGCCTGTGCCTCCGTCAGCGTAGCCGACACCCTGTTTGAGAACTTCGAAAGCTATGCGGCGGTGGCATATAACAACGCTACCGATGGCGTGCTGCCTAACTGCTGGGAGTCGTGGAACACCAGCACAGCAGCCTCGCCGGTCTACCCGCATGTGACCGACAGCGGTACGTACAGCTACTGCATCAGTGGCCGTCAAGCCCTCACCATTACGGCAGGTTCGTCGACTGGCAACTATGGCAGTGATGCCTATGTGCGTCTGCGCGACGTTGTCGAGCCTACCAACTCACTGACCATGGCCTTCTGGATGTGCACGGAGAGTAGTACAAATGGCTATCTTGAGGTGGGTTACCTGATGGGTGGCGACGACTATGAGCTTGATTTCTTCCCCATCAAACGAATCAACGCCAGTACCTCCACAGTGCACTCTGGCAATGGTATCCAGGATGCCAGCCACGGTATCCGTGATACTATCAGGTTTGATTCGGTCCCCGCTGGCAATTACCCGATTGTTCTTCACTGGAATTACACCACCAGTTTCTACAGTGTCTGTATCGATGATATTGCCATCTGGAGCAATGCACCCGCATGTGAGGAGCCTGTAATCGACATTGCCGCCGCTGTTGTGGGCGAGACCACCGCCACCATCAGCTGGATTGGAAGCGCCGCCAGCTACGAGGTGGCCTGTGTGCCTGGCGTATGGACAGGCCTTGGAACTGGCACCGTTGTCAGCGGCCTTAGCCACTCGGTCAGCGGTCTCAGCGAGAACACACCTTACACCATAGCCGTGCGTGCCATCTGTGCCGAGGGTTACTACAGCAGTTGGGCCACCTACAGCTTCACTACCATTCAGCACCCCTGTTTTGTCCCGACAGACTTGACCGTCAGCGATAACAATTTTGATGGTGCCACCATCAGCTGGACGCCGGGTGAGAGCGAAACTCAGTGGGAGGTTAACATCAGCTGCACCTCGCCCTACTTCGACCAGACTTACACCGTCAGCGGAACACCGCAATTAATCGTCGATGATCTCAGCGAAGGAGTCAACTACCATGTCGCTGTCCGTAGCGTCTGCTCCAATGAATTCTATAGCGAATGGAGCGATGCAGTACCGCTGAATACCCTCAGCTGCGATGTCGTCACCGACCTGACCAAGACCAGTGTCACCGCTACCACAGCCACCATCACCTGGACCGCTACTGGTGCCGACAAGTATGAGGTCGACTATGGCGATCAAGGTCACACCGATGGTTATGGTACGATTGTCGAGGCAACGACCAACACTATTACTCTGACCAACCTCGAGCCCGAGAGTATATATGACATTTATGTCCGTCAATACTGCACCGAGACCCACTACTCGCAGTGGAGCGCCATGCTGCGTATCACCACCAGCTCTGAGGGTATCGCCGATGTCGAGAGTGCCAATGTGACCCTCTTCCCGAACCCCGCCAGCCAGATGGTTACCATCGGCGGCATCGAGGGTGAGGCCACGATCAGCGTTGTCGACATGAACGGCCGCGAGGTGTTCAGCACCAATGCTAACGAGACTCTCACGATCGACCTGACGGGTTATGCCAAGGGTGCCTACTTC
>JAEEGL017396100.1_pt1 | contig 20558 bp, 24 predicted proteins | sample 9134231 | NCBI WGS metagenome assembly JAEEGL01 (sample SAMN16246548, study PRJNA631951) | gut metagenome | biome: gut microbiome; feature: rumen; material: fiber-attached | host: Bos | place: Iran: Karaj | collected 2018-10
CAGTGCTTTGAGCTGTTCTGTCACACCCTCACGCTCGGCCATCTGCTTTGTCAGCAGGAGCATTTGCTCCGTCGCCTGCTCGTTGATGTCGGCCAGATAGGTATTCAGTCTGCCGCTTGTCAAAAGCTCCGTGTACAGGGCTTTTCGCTCCGTCTTGATGTACCGCAGGTGCCGCTGTCCCCATATGCCGATGGGCCTTTCATCTTGAATCGGTACTGTCAGGCAGGGGATGTAATAGTCACCCCGCAGTTCGTACCATAAACCGTTGCTTTCGTCATAAATGGTCTTTTCCATTGTGAAAGTACAGTTCATCATTGTCCCCGGCGTACCGCAGATGGATATGATATCCTGGTTCTGATTTCGTGCATTAGATTCACAAACTCAACAGATGTATGAAAAGCGTTATTTTGCAGTTTTATTTTTCTTTCGGGAGGAACTTGAAATAACATTCTTGCTTGACTTCTGCATAGAATGTTATTATAATATGGATTGAGCGGAGTTAATCGCGCGTTGAAATAACAAAATAGGTGGTGAGAATATGGCCACGACATACTATAAAAGGCACATGACAGAATACCTTGACACACTTCCGCAGGAAGCTCCGGTCACCACAGATATGGTTACTGCCTACATGACGGAACGGACCGGAGAGCCGGAGGATAAGGTCAGGAAAACCGTCAATGTAAATCTTGCCCGACTGGAGCGCGAAGGCGTAGTATCCAGAATCACGCGCGGGGTGTACTGCAAACGGATCAAGACGCCCTTTGGGGACTATGTGCCGAGCAAAGATATGATCTATGGCAGGTGGCTTGTCCTGGATGGAGATCGTGTCATCGGATATGAAACCGGGCTCTCCTTGATGAACCAGATCGGTCTCGTCTCTCAGATGCCGCGCAAAAAATGGATCGCCACGAACAACTACACTCTGCCGGTTCCCAAAGACGTGGAGATTGAGGTTCAGAAGCCGCGGGCAGCTGTGACCAACGAGAATTATAAGTATCTTCAAATCCTGGACATGATCGACAGTATGGCAGAAGCACCGGTGGATGCGGCCGCACCGGAAGAGATCATCCGGGAGAAAGCGGAAAGTGCCGGTCTGCTTCCGGATCGTCTGATCCTCTATGCGAGAAAGTTTTATCCGATAAAGACCCTGGAAAGAACGGTTGATGTCATTTTAGGAGGGCTGGAATTATGATGCTGCATGAAGACAGATATGCGTTTCTTGCTATACTGAATCAGATTCATGACAGCTCCGGCGTCCGGCTGGATATCTTGGAAAAGGATTACTATGTTTCTCTGCTCCTGAGGGAGCTGGCTGAAAAGCAGAAGGAGCTTCCCGCGTTCTTCAAAGGCGGCACCGCGCTTTACAAAGCACAGAAAAGTATCAGGCGTTTTTCGGAGGACATTGATCTGACCGTCAGCATCGAGAATTGCAGCAACAGTCAGGCAAAAAAGCGGTTGGAGATGGCCACAAAGAAATACACTTCTCTCCCGCGTACCACCGATACGGAGATGGAGGAAGACCGCAAGGGCAGCATTACAACCGTGTATGACTATGAGCCTGCGGTTCCGGTGGATGAGGTCGATCCGCTTCAGCGTTTCCGGCACGTCAAGGTCGAGGCGACTTCCTTTACTGTCAGCGAACCGTTTACGGAGCTGGAGGTCGAGCCTGTCCTCTATACCTTCGCAAGCGAAGACCAGCGGAGGATCATGCGGGAAAACTATGGGCTGATGCCCTTCAAGATTCAGACGATCAAACTGGAACGTATCTTTGCGGATAAGATTCTGGCCGCGGAGTTCTATTACGACCGGGAGCTGTATTTCGATGTGGCAAAGCATGTCTACGATGTGAGCATCATGCTTGACCTTCCATCCATCCAAGCTTTGCTGGAGGATTCTGCGGAGCTGCTCCGTATGATCGGCTATAAGCGGCTGGAGGAAACCCGGAGGATCGGAAGCGATCTTGCGGACAAACCGTTCAGGGACTATCAGATTTTTCATGGCATTGCTTCAAACGCATTCTTTGAGACAGAGTTTCAGAAGATGCAGCGTAATTACGTATTCAATGACGCGGACATTCTATCCAAGGATTTCATTATCCAGCAATGGAAGAAACTACAGGATATCCTATACCGGCTGGAGCAATAAAAAACGTGGAGGCACGGCAGCTTGTGATAAGCGCCGTGCCTCCGTTTATTGACACTAAAGTGCCAGTGAAGCGTCTTCGAACCGAACCGGTTCGGAGACGCTTCTTCGTCACGGGGAAGATACCTCGCTTCAGTATTCTGTTGCTCCTCTTTTCGACTTATTTTACAACCTCAGAAGCATATAGACGACTTCCTGAAATCCGCCTGACCGCGAACGGAATCCTCTGGGATTCCGCCCGAATTCCTCAAAGCCGACGCTCCGGTAAAGAGATATCGCCCTTTCGTTTTCGGCAACCGCATTCAGCTCCAGCTGCAGATATCCCGCCTCTCTCGCACACTGAATGCAGGCTTCGGTGAGAGCCCTGCCCAGCCCAAGTCCCCAGTATTCCTTCAGAATGCTGATTCCGAACTCGGCCCGGTGCATGACCTTATGCTTGGTTCCTACTGCCTCGATCCCTGCCGTTCCCGCAGTCTTTCCGTCAACGAGGGCCAGAATCTCTATTTCCCGGAGGCTGTCTGATTTTTCCTGCAGGAACTGTGCCTCCTGTTCCGGATCATAGCTGTTTTCATCGGGGTAGGACAGCAGATACTCCGTTTCGGCGTGCGTACGGTTAAATACATCAAATACCGTCTCTCCGTCCGCTGCTGCGGCGTTTCTGAGTACACAGCGCCTGCCGTCCTTCAGCGTGATCGTACTGTTGTATACCATCGGTCATTCCTCCTGCCACTGCTGTCACCTGACTGTCATGGCCATTTCTATCTCGTCGTCATCCTCCACACCGGTGGCGGAGAAGCCCTTCTCTTCATACAGTCTTTTTGCCGCGGCGTTGTCCCTGTTGCAGGTTAATGCGACTCTGTCTGAATCTCCGAAGGGCTTTGTCCGGATGTAATCAAGCACCCGGTCCATAGCCTCGCTGCCATAGCCCCTTCCCTGCACCGATTTGTCGATCATCATGTGCCAGATATCATATTCGGGAATGTCGTAGTCATAGATTACCATGACATACCCGACCATCCTGTCTTCCGTGTAGATTCCGAACGGCTGGCACTGATCTCTGTAGACATATGCCTGTGCAAGGCTGCGTATCGGGTGAGACACGAAGTGCTCCTGTCCGGGTGCCAGCTTCAGATTGAATGCATCAACAAAGTTATCCTCTGTGATTTTTCTTAGTTCGACCATTATTGTCTCCTTTACAGTCTTTCATGTGTTTTCACGTCTGAGCCGGTCCTTCCCGGATTGCGATGCATGCCGCGTCCGGGCACCTGATCAGCGATATCGTGGCCGTCAATGGCCGCGTTTCTTTTCCCTTCTCTTCGCCTGTTTTATCTCAAACCGGCGCTTTTCCTCCGCTTCTCTCTCCTCCCGGCTGAGCTGCCGGCGTTCCTCCTTCATCTCTTCGCGCTGTCTCTGGAGTGCCTGTTGGGACTTTGTGCCGATCCCGCTCCCCTGCAGCTGCTTTCTGGCGTTTCGAAGTCTTCTCTTCGGATTGTCCGCAGTATGCCTGGCTTTCGTTCTGACAGCTGTACTGAAGGAAAAGTCCCGGTAATGACGGAGAACAAGCGCCCAGACCTCGCAGTCCCTCGGCTCGGCGCCGAAGGTGACTTTGCAGACAGAGAGCTTTCCGCCATCGAAGCGTTCAATTACGCCGACCCAGAAAGGATCCTCGAAAAAGACAGTCAGATCGGTTCTCATTTTCCGGTCACGCTCCGCCGTTCACGATGGCAGCGTACTGCTCCTCCGGAATCATGGGTGAGGTGATCTCCGACAGCAGTGCCGGCTCTATGCCTCCCGTTTCGGCGTACTGCCGCCCGGCCCGGCTGACCAGGGCCAGCCGCGGCTCTGTTACGACTGCTGCCTCCGGCGCATGGAACATGGGGCTCTCCGGCACCGTGAGGACCGTATGATTATGTGGGAAACTCAGCCTGAACTGCTGAACCGCCGGTTCGAAGTTCTGCCTGCTGTTGGGAAAGCCGCAGCCGCAGATCATCAGATACCGCAGGCAGCTGAAGTCCGCCTGGCCCACATGCTCATACCGGTCCCCCACCTTCCGCATCGCCATGCTGGAGAGCGGAAGCGTCCGGTCCATCAGCGCCTTCAGGGAAGCCGGCATCCCGTAGCAGTACAGGGGAAAACTCAGGATCAGCAGATCGCTTTCCAGGATCTCCTCCAGAATGGCCTTCATATCGTCGTCGTGCACGCAGGTTCCGCCGTTGCGCATACAGGAGAAGCAGCCATTGCAGTATTCGATGTGCTGCTCCACGGTATGGAGCACATGAATGTCCTGCGGCGCTGCCTCCTCCATGCCGGACAGAAACGCGCGTGTAATGCACAGAGTATCGCTTTCGTTCCTTTTGGGGCTTCCGTTCAAAACCAGAATCTTCATATCATTTTCTCCAAAAATCGATCAGTGCTCCGCCGTAAAGTGCGGTCCTTCCTCTCTGACGGTTCCGTGATGCAGGGCATATATGCAGGAGGTCTGTATTCAGCATGTCTCCCTTTGCTTTTTCCCTGCGGTCCCCGGCCAGTCGTCTCAATTAAAAATCTGTCCCGGAAGTTTCAGCTTCACCTTTGGCGGAAACATCCTGTCAAATTCCTCCACGTCCGCATCATCCACGTAATAGCCCTGAGGCGTCTGGTACACACCGATAACATCATCCAGATATCCTGGAATCAGCTCTTTGCAGAGGAAGAACGAATCGTCTGCACCTTCCGGCAGATCGTGATAGCGGATGCCGAAATTGCGGGCGTATTCAAACCCGCAGTGGCCGTAAAAGCCGATGTTGCCCTCAAAGAGCACCGCGCCGAAGCCCATGGCTGTCGCCTTCTCCAGGCAGTGGTCCAGCAGCTTTTTTCCGTAACCCCTGCGCTTCAGCTCCGGCGTGATGCCGATGGGCCCCATGGTCAGGACAGGGATGACACGGCCGTCGTCGGCTTCAATGACGGTGCGCATGAACATGTTCTGTCCAATCAGCTCACCATCCTTTTCCATGACGAGATCCAGTTCCTTCACAAAAGCCGGATCGTCCCGCAGCACATGGATCACATAGTGCTCGCTGCAGCCCGGACGGTACACATTCCAGAAGGCTTCACGCACAAGGTTTTCAACTTCTCTGTAGTCTTCTTCTCTTTCCGGACGAATGATCGTGTTATTTGTGTTCATTATATCCCCTCAGTTTCATAATTCCGAATGTTTTGATCACCAGCAAAGCAAAATAGAAGATCCCGGAATAAGGCTGCCTGGCCGCAATAAAAATGCCGACTCCCAGAACAGACAGTGCCATTCCCGTATACAGTCGGTGTCTGTTCCAGACCTGTCTGTCAAAACGGATCAGAATCAGGCCGCACAGGCCGTTCAGGGCTGTAAGCCCGATCAGGACCAGGAACACAGTCTTCACCCAGGCATGGACACCTATCAAGCTGAGCAGGGATACTGCCACAGGAGCGTCTTCTCCGTTCCCAAACACCGGCAGGATCAGCAGGACCGCCGTCAGGAGATCCAGCGTGTTGCCGATGAAGGAGACAGTTCTGCGGGCAAGCGCCTGTTTTTCATCCTCCGCGGCAGAAATGATCTCCTCCGTACGGATCAGTTCGTCGATCGAAACGGAGAAGAAGCGCGATACTTCCTTTAACGAGTCAATACTCGGGTATCCCCTGCCGGACTCCCACTTGGAAACCGCTGTCCGGGAAACAAACAGCGCCTGCGCAAGCTCCTCCTGCGTGAGGCCTCTGCCTTTCCGCAGTTCCTGCAGTTTTTCATTGAATTCCATCCTTATCCTCCCTGCGGCACTCGGCCAGAGCGACAGCGTACCGGTAGAGCAGGAACAGTCCCGTACTCAGGAAAACAGCACCGATGATATCCGTCGCCCAGTGAACGCCTGCGATCAGCCTCCCGACCACCATAAATACAGAAAACACGATGACAAATATGCGGATTATAATCCGGATAACCGGGCGCCTCGTTCTTCGATCGATCTGAAACTTCAGCGTCGGCATCACGCTCAGAACCAGCAGCGTTGTGGATGAGGGATACGACGCCTCCAGAACTCCGTTGATCAGGACCGGTCTGTAATTGACCGGAACCATCTCAAAGACCAGGTAGCCGAGAATCACCAGAATATAATACAGCCCCAGGAGGATGATGTCCGGATCGACCCGAAGAAGGCTCCTCCTCCGGATGAGCTGAATTGCACCTGCCACTCCAAAGCCCAGGCAGACAGCGAGGGGGACAAGGCCCAGCCAGTCCGTGATCGTGTATACGGTCATGTGCACACCCGTTAAATGATGAAACCACAGGTTGAATGCCGTAAAGCCGACTTCTGTCCCGTTCGGACCGGCTGCCTGTACATCAACACATCGGATCAGCGCTGTCCACAGCAGGAACGCAAGCAGGAAGCCGGTCCCTGCCTGCAGATCTTTTTTGTCATTCCGCTTCATGTCGATTCCGTCCTTTCTGTCAGCACATCTGACAGAATCAGCATACGGAATAGTTTCACGATCTACAAGAAACGGTCTTTCACATCCATGACACGAATCGTGTCATACCCGGTTCATCGATGAATATACATCCTGGACAGCTCCGGTTCCCCGTCGCCCTGCACCATACAGAGAAACTCCCAGCCATATCTCTCATAGAAACCGGTGTGATCGGTGACAAGATACAGCGGTGTGACGCCTTTGCTTCGCATATCCTCCACCGCCATGTTCAGAAGTTTCCCGGCGATGCCCCGGCAGCGATATGCCGGTTCCGTATACACCGCGCAGACATTCGGCGTCAGATCCCTGCGGTCATGGAAATCATTCTCGATCACGCCGAGGCCGCCGATGATCCTGTCCCCGTCGAGGCACAGATACCAGCCGTATTCGGTCTCCCCGGCAAGGTAAGCCTGCATGCATTCAAGATAGGCCTCCTTGGTAACGCGCCATCTGGAGTGAAACCACTCCGCCGCCGCGTCTGTGAGGAAAGGCTCCTCCCGCAGGGTAATGAACCAGCAGCTCATTTTTCTTTCTCCTTCTCCTGGTGGTTTTGTTCTGATACACGAACTGGCGGCACACGCCAGGAGCATCTCAGCTTATCCTCGGGCGCGCGGCCCGCCTTTCAGCTGCCGAACCGGATTCGCTGTTTCTGCGCATCCACGACCGCGTCGACACCGAATGGCATAATGCACCTGGGCATCGCATGCCCGATATTGATGTTGAACAGAATGGGAAGCTCCGGCCGGGCAGCGGCTTCCACGAGCAGTTTTCTGTATTCCTCCGCATAGGCTTCATCCATCGGTTTGCCGACCAGCACGCCGGAAACCGCCTCAAAGACGCCCCGTTCCTTCAGATAAGCAAGCGCCTGACGGTATTTTTCTGGTGACGGCTTCTCCTCGCTGGACTCCAGCAGCAGGATCCTGCCCTTCCAGTCCGCAGCCTCCGGAAACAGCCCGTACCGCTCACAGAGCACCGGCATGTCCGCATATCGCTCTCCGCTGAAGCAGTCATAGATGGAATCGATGCAGCCGCCGAGAATCTTTCCGGAGAACACAGGCGGTCCCTGCAGCAGTTCATATCCGTGATCCGGACAGGCTGGCAGCTGCTTCCCGACCTGTTCCGGCGTAAAGGCCTCCCGTTCCCTGTACCAGACCGGGCTGGGCGTGATCTCCCGGATCCCTCCGGTGCGGATCAGCTCCTCAAAGTACCTCCGGGTATACGGATGCATCTCCGGTCCCAGCTCGCAGATATCTGAGAAAAAGGCCTGTCCGTAGAACGTCCGCAGGCCTGCCCTGTGCAGCATCAGGTGATTGATCGTGGTATCCGAAAAGCCCAGAAACACCTTGTCTGTCACCGCATCCGCCAGCTCATTGTGTTCAAACAGGTACGGCAGCAGTCGGCAGGTATCATCTCCGCCGATTGCGCAAAGGATCATGTCGATCTCAGGATCCCGGAACGCCTGCAGAAGATCCTCCGCCCGTTTTTCCGGATGCGCCTTGACGTATTCCAGGCCCTTCCGCGCATGGGGCATGAATCTGACATTCAGGCCGTACTCCTCCAGCCGGCGGAGGCCGATCTCCACCTCAAACCGTACGGAGGGCTCCCCGATGATCCCGCTGGAAAGGCTGACGATCGCAATGTTTCTGATCATGGTTTCCTCCAAAATGGTTCAGGATCGCAGACTGGCCAGGGCTGTAATCAGCTGGTCAGCCTCTCCGTGTGCTCCATCGAAACGGAAATCACAGGGCTCGCCATCGAACATTCCGTGCTTTTTCTCCAGCATTGCCTCCACTGGTGCTGGCAGGTTCCCGTGCATCCGGCTTCGGAAGCGGTCCTTGATCGTATCCAGATCCGCACTGACCAGGATCCTGACCGCGTCTTCCGGCAGAAGATCGAGCTGCTCCCGTTCGGAGATCACATAGAGAATGCTGCTTCCGGATACAGCTCCTTTCAGCTTTTCCCGGAAGAGGAGCCTGGCTTCGCTCTCGTTCTTCGCCATCCGGAGATAGTCTTTCCCCGAGATGACTTCTCCGCCGAGCGTCTCCCTGATCCGTTCCGCCAGTGTGGATTTCCCGCTGCAGTTTTCTCCGAAAATACCTATTACCATGGTGATCCCCATCCCTTCCAGTTAAGAATTCCCTGCAAAAGCCCTGACGAAGTGCCTGCTGAACGCTTCGATCTGTGCCATCGCCTCATCCGCCTTCTCCGGCTCACGGTCGCAGAGATGGATCAGCGAGGAGATCGGCGCGGTGTAAGCAAACGCAAGCATCGCCGGATCGTCCTGACGGAGCAATCCCTTCTTCATCATGGACCGGAAGATCGGTGTGAACATGTCCCTGAGACCGGTGAAAAAATGCTTTGTGGCAAGATCTCTGGCACGCTCATCCCGGAACTGCTCAATGGTCAGAAGCTTTCTTGTCTTGATGATGTTCTCATCATGAACCGTAAAATCCACCATCCGTATCGTCATCGACACAAGTTCTTCCAGGGAATCTGGCACGGGCGGAAGATGCTCCAACGACCCGAAGCGGTCATCGTAATAGGTGATCATCCGGTCCAGCAGGGCGTTCCAGATCTCCTCCTTGCTGGCAAAATGCTTGTACACCGAGGACTTGACCAGCCCGAGAGAGGCGGTCAGCTCACGGACATTGGTACCCTCGTAGCCCTTCTGCGAGAACATGTCCAGCGCCGCCGCCAGAATTCTTTCCTTCGTATCCTTCGCCATAAAGCATCCCTCCGCGCAAAAGTGACCGGTCGTTCTCTATTATAGTGAACGGCCGGTCACTTGTCAACCTTTTTCTGTTCCTTATCGCCTGTCCGCAGACGCGAATCAGGAAGGCCGGGCCGGCCTTCCTGTCGTTTTTCCGTCTTTGCGGGAATCATTCCCCGTATCTTTTGTCTGTCTTATGCGCGATCCAGGTTCCCGCCTCCTGAATGATCTGAACGATGATTACAGTCAGGAAGACACAGCACCATGTGACATCCTGATTGAAGCGCTGATGTCCGTAGCTGACGGCGATCTGTCCCAGACCGGTTCCGCCTATGGTCGCCGCCATGGCGGAGTATCCGAGGATCGTCACCATAGATATGACCGCCCCTACGATCAGAGACGGCTTTGCCTCGGGAAGGAGCACCTTCCATATAATCTGCAGATTATTGGTTCCCATGGACTGGGCGGCCTCGATGACGCCGGCGTTTACCTCCTTCAGAGAGCTTTCTACCATTCTGGCCACATAGGGCGCCGCGGCGATGACCAGCATTACGATCATGGCCTGGTTTCCGAGGCTGACTCCGACAATGAGCCTGGCGACCGGAAGCATGGCCACCATCAGGATAATAAACGGGATGCTCCGGAAGAAATTCACCACAAGGCCGAGGATCCGGTTGAGCCAGTGCACGGGACGGATCCCATCCTTGTCCGTCACATTGAGAACCACGCCCAGCGGAAGCCCGATCACATAGGCAATCAGTGAGGAGATGACCGTCATGTAGACGGTTTCCCAGATGCCCCGCTGGATGATTCCGTTTTCCCAGAGCTTTATGAACATTTCGGAAAACACTTGCTACACCTCCTCCTGCCATTCCATCGGGCTGTTTTTCAGCCATGTGATGATCCTCTCTGCGTCCCGCTCCTCTGCCGGCAACCCGATGAGCATCTGGCCGTACATGGCGCCGTCTATTTCCTTTGTATCCGCGTAGAGAATGTTCACAGGCGCCTGGCAGTCCAGAACCATTTCCGAGATCAGCGGTTTCCCGGAGCTCTCCGCGTGGAACGTGAGCCGGATTCTCCGTCCTCCCTGGATATCATCATCGCTTTTCTTGTCCGGAAGGATCAGTTCCCTGGCAATGTCCGAACGGGGGTTGATGAAGACGTCGCTGACTCTCCCCTCCTCGGCGATCCTGCTCTGGTTCAGGACAGCCACCCTGTCGCAGATCTGGTCGATGACCCGCATCTCATGGGTGATGACGATGATCGTCACGCCCATGGTCTGGTTGATCCGCTTCAGAAGGTCCAGGATAGATCTGGTGGTGTTGGGATCCAGTGCGGAAGTGGCTTCGTCACATAGAAGATATTTGGGCTTTGTCGCCAGTGCCCGGGCGATTGCGACGCGCTGCTTCTGTCCCCCGGAAAGCTGCGACGGGTAGGACTTCGCCCGGTCCGCGAGTCCAACGACCTCCAGCAGCTCCATAGCCCTTTCCTTCGCCTCGGCGCGCCTTACGCCGGATACCTCCAGGGGAAAGGTCACATTGCGCAGGACGGATCGCTGCTCCAGCAGATTGAAATCCTGAAAGATCATGCCGATGGACCTGCGCAGCTCCAGCAAGCGTCCGCGCGGAATGCCGGTGATATCCTCCCCGTCAATGACCACCTGTCCGGAGGTGGGCCGTTCGAGGAGGTTGATACATCGCACCAGTGTGCTTTTCCCGGCTCCGGACAGACCGATGATACCGTAGATCTCCCCGTCCCGGACAGACAGACTGATATCCTCCAACGCCACGATCTCCCTGCCGGCGGCCTTATAGGTCTTTCCGAGATGCTGTAATTCAATCATATGTCGTATATCCCTTTCAGCCCCGGGAGACATCCGTCTCCCGGGGCGTTCCGTTTTTACTGAATCGGTACGATTCCAGCACCGGTCTGCTCGTTGTACTGTTCCACCACTCCGTCCTGCAGCGCCTTGACAAGGGCCTGGACGGCAGGATCATTCTCATCGCCTCTGCGCACGGCAATGATGTTGGCATAGGTCTGCGCTGCGTCGCCGGAAGCGTCCTCGATTGCCAGAGCATCCGTGGTCTTCAGTCCGGCGCCCAGGGCATAGTTGTAGTTGATTACGGCGATGGTTCCGTCATCGCTGTTCTTCAGCAGGGAGGGGATCGCGTCCGCCTGGGCTGCCTGGATGCTGTAGCCGTTGTCGTTTGCGATGTCCAGGACTGTTACGCCGGATTCCACTGACGCGCCTTCAGGCAACTCGATGATGCCTTCCTGTGCCAGGAGCAGCAGGGCTCTGGTCTGGTTGGAGTCATCGTCGGGCACGATGATGGTGGCGCCCTTCCCAAGGTCCTTCAGATCAGTTACGCTGAAACTGTAGATTCCGAAGGGCTCGTAATGGATTTTCCCAGCAGATACCAGATCCGTTCCGTTGGACTCGTTGAAGCTGTTCAGATACGGGGTGTGCTGGAAATAGTTCGCGTTCAGCGTACCGTCCTGAAGCGCGGTGTTGGGAAGCACATAGTCGTCGTAGATCACGATCTCCAGATCGATTCCCTGCTCAGCCAGAACCGGCTTGACAAGCTCCAGAAGCTCCGCATGGGGTGTGGAGCTCGCGCCGACGGTCAGGGTGCCGCTGCTCTCCGTTGCAGTACTTCCGCCTGCGGAGGGCACGCCGCCCTCCACCACCAGGCTCTCCTCATAATCGAGGCCATAGGTGTCGACCAGGGTCTCCTCATAGTCTTTGTGGAAGAAGTTTTCCGCCGCGAGGGCCTTGATCTCGTCGTTGATCCAGTTGAGCAGCGTCTCATTGCCCTTGGATACCGCGGGGGCAATGGTGTCCTGGCTGCCCAGAGACGGAATGCCCACGGTGTAGCCCGGGTTCTGCAGCGCGTATGCGATCACCTCGGTGTTGTCATTTGCCCATGCCGCCGCGTTGCCGTTCTCGATCGCGTTTTTCGCGTTTGCGTAGGTGTCGTACTTCTGAAGCTTGATCTCGGGGTTGTTCTTGATCAGGTAGTCCTCTGCGGTCGTTCCGGAGATGACAATCACTTCGTCATCGGGGCCAAGCTGTGACAGGTCGGTAATCACCCTGCTGTCGGGAGAGACAACACCCAGCGCCACATTCATGTACGGAAGTGCAAAGTCCACCTTCTGGGCACGTTCTTCCGTCACGGTGAAGTTGGCTAGAACAATGTCAACCTTGCCTGTCTCCAGGTACTCGACCCGGTTTGCGGCCTCTGTAGAGACGAAGTTGATCTCTACGCCCAGATCCTGGCCGATGCGGCGCGCGAAATAGACGTCATAACCCTGGTATTCTCCGGTCTCGTCAACATATCCGAAGGGATTCTTGTCGGAGAAGACGCCGATATTGACCGTGCCGCTTTTCTGAATCTCTTCCAGGGTGCGATAGACCACGGATGAGCTGCCGCTACCGCACGCGGCAAAAGAAAAGACCAGTGTGAATGCAAGTAGAAGTGTCAGAACAGTCTTCAATTTTTTCATGATGATATCCTCCTCGGGCATCTGCCCTGTTCGTTGTTTTAATATAGTGGTTTTATGTCGCTGCGTTTTTGCGCTCAAAGGTGAATGTATTGAGAAACCGTTTCGCGCGATCCGTTTTCGGATTGTCAAAAAAGTCGTCCGGTGTCCCCTCTTCGCATATTCCGCCCTCATCCATGAAGATGACATGGTCCGCGATAGCCCTGGCAAACTGCATCTCATGCGTAACGACCAGCATGGTCTTTCCCTGGTTTGCCAGATCGAGGATCACCTCCAGCACCTCTCTTACCATTTCCGGGTCGAGCGCGGCGGTAACTTCGTCAAACAGAAGGATGTCGGGGTGCATGCATAGGGCCCTTACAATGGCGGTGCGTTGCTTCTGGCCGCCGGACAGCTGTCTCGGGAAGCTGTCCGCCTTGCTTTCCAGCCCGACTCTCCGGAGCAGCGTCAGGGCTTCTTCCCTGACATCGCTCTTCTTTCGTCCCTGCACCTTTACGGGAGCCAGCGTGATATTATCGAGTACAGTCATATGCGGGAACAGTTCATAGCTCTGAAATACCATTCCGATTTTCTGCCTTACGGCGTGCAGGTTCCGGCTGTCTTTCGATACGGTCTCCCCGTGCAGTCTGATCTCTCCGCCCTGAATACTCTCCAGGGCGTTGATACATCGCAGCAGCGTGCTCTTTCCGCATCCGCTGGGGCCTACAATGACGGTGACCTCGCCCTCGTGTACCGACAGGCTCAGGTCCTCAATGACCGTATTGCCGTCGAAGACCTTGTGCAGATGCGATATTTCCAGAATGACTTCAGGCATATGGTCACCCCCATTTCTTTTCCAGTTTTCTGGCCAGCAGGCTAATCGGCCAGCAGGCGATGAAATACATCAGGAACACGGTAAGATATACGCCGAACGCGGCGTTCGGATTGCTCATGCGGTTTGCCTCGATAATCTGCTGCGCCACCTTCAGGATCTCCACCACGCCGATCATCAGGACAAGGCTGGTGGTCTTGATCATCCTGGTCACCAGGTTGATGGAAAGCGGAATCAGTCTGCGGACCGCCTGGGGAAGGATCACATACAGATAAATCTGCTGTTTCTGCAGGGCCAACGCCGAGGCGCTTTCATACTGGTGCACCGGTATGCTGATCAGCGCGCCACGGACCAGATCGCTCATTTCCGCGGTGCCCCAGAGAGAGAAGACGATCACCGAGGCCGTCTCCCCGGACAAATCCCAGCCAAAGGATCTGGTGGTGCCGAAATAGACGAGAAACAGGAGCACCAGTTGCGGCATGATGCGTATGATTTCCAGGTAAAGCCGCATGACGGCCTTCAGTACCGGATTGTCGCGCTGCCGCAGTACGCCGAGGACCGTTCCGAGCACGATGCTGATCGCGATCGAGATCAAGCTGATCTTCAGGGCGACACCCAGGCCGCCCAGCAGCCGTGCGAAGTTTCTGCCCTTCCACAGAACGTCAAGTCCCAAATCCGGCATAGCGGAGCCTCCTTTCTATCAGGCTTCCGGCCACGGAGACCGGTAGCAGGATCAGGAGGTAGAACACGACCAGCAAAAAAAGGCTCTCTGTGGTGTTGTAGTACAGTCCGATCAGGTCCTTTGCCGTAAACATCAGGTCCATCAGACTGATGGCTGAAAACACACTGGTCTCCTTCAGGAGAAAGATCACGTTGGCGATGAAGGCCGGCGCGCTGATCGAAACGGCCTGCGGAAGAATCACATACCGGATGGTCTGCATCCTGCGAAGGCCGAGGCTGTACGCACTCTCCTCCTGGATGGGCTCAATCGCCTCCATGCCGCTGCGGAAGGCCTCCGCCATGTAGCTTCCTCCGAGAAACGCCAGCCCGGCCACGCCGCAGACCTGCGGGTCCGTGCGGATCCCGATCTTGGGCAGTCCGTAGTAGATGAAAAACAGCTGTATCAGCAGCGGTGTGTTCCGGCTCAGCTCAATGTATACCGATACAATCCTCCTGAGGACGGGAACCCTGTAATAGTCTATGACTTCGCACACCAGGCCGAGCAGTATGGCAACGATAATTCCGGCAACTCCGATTTTTACCGTCAGCAGCGCTGCCTTCTGGTACAGCGGAATATATTTAACGAGGAATCCCGGATCCATGCCGTCGCCCCCTTCTGCGCGGAATCGTTATTTTGCGGCCGCAAATCCTTTCTCCAGGTCTGCGATGATGTCGTCGATGTGCTCTGTGCCGATGGAGAGCCGGATGGTGTTCTTGTGGATGTCCTGATCATTCAGCTCCTCCGGGGACAGCTGGGAGTGGGTGGTGGTCCAGGGATGGATCACCAGGCTCTTCACGTCGGCTACGTTGGCCAGCAGAGAGAAGATTTCCAGACTGTCAATAAATCTGAACGCTTCTTCCTGGCCGCCCTTGATGTCGAAGGTGAAGATGGACGCGCCGCCGTTCGGGAAATACCTTTCATACAGCGTGTGGTCTGGATGGTCCGGCAGGGACGGGTGATTCACTTTCTCCACCTGCGGATGACCAGCCAGGAATTCCACGACTTTTTTCGTATTCTCTGCGTGGCGCTCCAGCCGGAGGGACAGGGTTTCCACACCCTGAAGCAGCAGGAACGCCGCAAATGGTGAGATGGCTGCACCGGTGTCCCGAAGCAGGATCGCACGGATGTAGGTGACGAAGGCGGCAGGGCCGGCAGCATCGGTGAATTTCACTCCGTGGTAGCTGGGGTTGGGCTCGGAGATCCGGGGGTAGCGGCCTGAGGCTGCCCAGTCAAATTTACCAGAGTCCACGATAACGCCGCCAAGGGTGGTGCCGTGGCCCCCCAGGAATTTGGTGGCGGAGTGGACCACGATATCAGCTCCGTGCTCGATGGGCCGGATCAGGTAGGGCGTACCGAAGGTATTGTCGATGACCAGGGGAAGCCCATGCTTATGGGCTATCTCTGCCAGAGCGTCTATGTCGGGAATATCGGAGTTGGGATTGCCCAGAGTCTCAATATACAGGGCTTTGGTGTTGTCCTGAATGGCAGCTTCCACTTCGGAAAGATCGTGGATGTTCACGAAGGAGGTCTCGATGCCATAGAGGGGCAACGTGTGGGCAAGCAGGTTATAGGAGCCGCCGTAGATGGTCTTCTGAGCTACGATGTGCTCTCCCTTGGTAGCCAGAGCCTCAATGGTATAGGTGATGGCTGCCGCGCCGGAGGCCAAAGCCAGAGCTGCAACGCCGCCCTCCAGTGCGGCCACCCGCTTTTCCAGCACATCCTGAGTGGAATTGGTCAGCCGTCCGTAGATGTTGCCGGCATCGGTCAGGCCAAAGCGGGCGGCGGCATGCTCGGAGTTGTGGAACACGTAAGAAGTGGTGGCATAAATGGGCACTGCACGGGAATCGGTGGCGGGGTCCGCCTGCTCCTGGCCAACGTGGAGCTGCAGGGTTTCAAATTTATATGTACTCATAATTCTGATCTCCTTTTCATGATCTTAATTGGTTTGAATCCGGTTTTCGGCAGTAAAAAACCGGGGGCTTGTCTGTAAGCTCCCGGGCAAATGGCATATATGATGCAGTTATCATGCTGTCGCATCATTTTTGAGGCGCACGGATATGCAGTCGGACGCCCCAGCCATACAATATGCCCGGGAGTATAGCATTCGACACCACATGATGCAATTCTGTCTGCCTGTCTCGGTTCTGTACATCCTCTGCACCTCCTTCGTTTTAGTTGTCATGATTATAATCCGGAACCGCCTGTTTGTAAAATCGTTCCTGTTAATCGCCGGTGATAACCTGCGGTTATCACCGGCGTATCGGCTTCGTATGGCGGGCACTCAGGGTTCCCTGTATCTGAGGATCTCCTCCACGTACTTTCTTCCGTACATGGACATGGCACTGCCATTTCTTGTAATGTATCCGATGGTGAGCGGATCTTCCTCTTTCAGCTTGATAGCCACAAGGCCCTGCAGGATCGCGTCCTCGCCTGACAGAAGCCCCGAGCCGATAGAATACCCGTCCAGGTCGGCGATGATCTCCATGGAGGTGGCCCGGTCATCTGATTTGATCATTTTCCGGAACGCATAATCCGCCAGCGCCTCCTCGGCAAGGTAGAAGTTGCTGTCATCACTCTGATCAAAGGTTACGCAGGGATAGTCCTGCATCTCATCGAGAGATATCTCGTTTTTTCCGGCAAAGGGGTGCCCCTCCCAGACATACACGTAGGTATCTCTCTTCATAAGTGGGGTAAAGTCCAGCTGATAGTCCCGAAAAAACTTTTTCATCAGCGCTTCACTGGAGCCGGAGAACGAGACGATGCCCACCTCGCTTTTGAGGCTTCGGACATCCTCCAGGACTTCCTTTGTCTTTGTCTCATGAATGGAAAAGATAAACCGGTCCGGATCCATCTCCCGTATCACATTGGTAAATGCCTTGATTGCAAAAGTAAAATGCTGCGTGGAAACAGAAAAGCGCTCCTTGTCGCTGTCTCTGGACAGGTACCTGTCCTCCAGTATCTCATACTGTCCCACGGCCTTCTTCGCGTAGGTGAGGAACTCCCTGCCTGCGTCCGTAAGAGAGATTCCCTTGTTTGTCCTTTCAAAAATCAGTATTCCAAGCTCCTCTTCCAGGTCGTGAATGCTGGCAGACAGGGCCGGTTGGGAAACGTACAGCTTCGTGGATGCCTCCCGCATGGAGGAGGATCCTGCCGCCTCGAGCACATATTTCAGCTGATTCATATTCATGACTTGCTCACCTCATATTGTTCCTGTCTTCGGGGATGACGGTCCTGCTGGCCGGCTGAAGCCTCACCGCTTCGGCAGTCCGGGCGGTTTCTTCTCAGCGCGCCAGATTCATCCCCATCTCAAAGGCCTTCCGGCATTCCTCCGGAAATACCGTCTCATGCCGTTTCTTCTTTTCCTCCGGGTCAAACAGGGTCCACGGCCAGTCCGTCCTGCTGTAGTCTTTCAGCTGCAGGGTGTTGCCGCTTATGAGGGTCTCCGTAGGTCCTACAAACCGGCTGAGGGTCTGCTGGTAGTTCCGCACCAGATCCGTGTACATGGTATCCGGGGCGTTGCTGGTCATGATCAGAAGCACCGGGATGGGACGCTCGTTGCAGCAGGGTGTCTCCCTGTTATAGGTCAGGTTCTGAAAAATGAGCCTCTCATAGAGTGCCCGGAAGGACGCCGTGAACTCTGACAGATAGTTTGGAGAGCCGATGATCAGGCCGTCCGCCTCCCGGATCGCGTCCAGCACCGGCGTAAGTCCGTCCCTGCAGACACAGTGTCCCTTAAATTTCTCCTTCTTGCAGCCAAAGCAGGCAATGCAGCCTGTGTACTTCTCAAGCCGGAACAGATCGAACCGTTCCACAGACGCCCCTGCGGCCTCGGCACCTTTCGACGCTTCTGAAATCAGTGTTTCCGTATTCCATCCCATTCTCGGTCCTGCGTTGACCGCAACAATCTTTTTCCCCATACCGTGTTCCTCCTTAATCAGTCGTCCTGTACATGCGTCCCTGAGCTGAATTAAGCTTTCTTCAGGTTCTTTATTCCGCGCCGCCCAGCATGCCTTCAAAGACATGCTCCCTGGTATCTGTCGCGGCTCCGGTTTCATCGATAATCTTCAGATAGGAATCATCCGCTGTTTTGCCTCTGGAAAAGCGGATAGAGTATCCTTCCTCCAGATGGATGTCATTGGCCGAATAGAGTCCGCCGTCTCCGGCGATGATCCGGATGACATAGATCCCGGAATCTCCCGACGGATCCAGCGCAAGCTTCTGCTCCGTATCGGCCGGGCAGTCTGCCACTGTTGCCGTGCCCCACAGGGAGGTTTTCAGGATATCGTCCGTCTGAGGCAGGATCCAGACATCCGCATTTTTGTCATCGCCGATAAACGTGATCTCCACCCTGCTCCCCGGTTCCGCTGTCGGGGACTCCTCCTGGATGCTTTCCGGCTGTTCCGGCGGTACGCACAGGAACACCGTGTTCTTTTCAAACACGCCGAATGCGAAACCGAGCTTCAGGAAAAGCGGCATGCCTTTATAGGCATCAAACCGGGTCCTCTCAAGGAACTCATCCACCGAGATCTCCTCATAGTACCCGTACGGATTGGCAACGGTGATCCTGTCGTTGGGGATGTCCATTCCGGTGATCAGGGAATAATGGAGCGTCCATTCACTGCCGCGGAGCGCCGCCCATTCAAAGGGCACAGGCACGCCCAGGGAAAGGCTCCCGTATACCATGTCGATCAGTTCCGTGTCCTTCAGGTATTTGTGCATCTCCGTTCTGTACTCCGGGAACTGCCTGTTCATCTCGCTGCAGAAGGCCCGGCCCGTGGATGTGACAACCCTGCCGTATTCACGGTAGAGGCTTTCCTCGGTCAGATCATGACCGCTCCACGCGGCGAACATCTCCAGAACCGCATAGCCGCAGGAAACGTCCTGTTCGATCACTTCCACGCCCTGGACGGATACGGGCGTTCTGTATTCTTCGCTGCTGTACACAGACGAATGGTCCTCCCGGATCACCTCAGTCCGTATGCCCAGGATGATGAAGGCGGCTATGAGGATCAGCAGCAGCGCACCAAGGACGGATGCGGCAGCGATAACGGCCTTTTTCGCTTTTCTGTTTTTCATAGTCAAGTCTCCTGAATCCAAAGTGAAGAAGCTGCTGCCGCAGCCATGCTGCCGCCCGGTACGCGCAGCTGCCAGACAATTGCTACAGTACCATCAGCAGGGTGCCCGCACCGATCAGGACGCAGCCGGCCAGAGACCGGGCCGTAAACTGCTCATGCAGAAAGATGAATGCCAGCACCAGCGTGATGACAACGCTCAGCTTGTCGATGGGCACCACCTTGGACGCCTCTCCCATCTGAAGCGCCTTGTAATAGCAAAGCCAGGAAGCCCCGGTGGCAAGGCCGGACAGGATAAGGAAGATCCAGCTTTTCTGGCTGATGGATTTAATGCCCCCCTGCGTGTTGGTCAGGAACACCATGCCCCAGGCCATGATCACCACGACCATCGTACGGATGGCTGTTGCCAGGTTGGAATTGACCCCTTCAATTCCGATCTTCGCCAGTATGGATGTCAGCGCGGCGAACACCGCGGATCCGATTGCAAACCAGAACCACATATCTCTTCCTCCGGGTTTTCCGTCAATCTGCTGTACGGCCGGTTTCTGCCGTATAATCTGATTATATCCGCCGGGTCCCGATTTGTCCAGATACCGTTCACCGGAGACCTGCCTTCCCGTTGCGTGCCGGCAGACTTTTTCTTTTTCTGTGGATAAACGGAGCCGGGAATGGTATAATCAGACAGCAGAAGGAGCACTCACGGTCTGCAGGCCGGACGAAACCGTTCCGCACAGCAGGATGACTCCTTCGGCTGGAAACGGAGGATGAAATGAAGAAGAAACTGATCTGGCTGATTCCCCTTCTTGTTGTGATTGCCGTAATCGCCGCCTTCCTGATCTACAGCGGCATCTACTACCATGCGGACGGCACGGCACACTCCGCCCTTTCGTCGGATGAAGCCGTGCTCGTCTCCCAAACCTCCTACGGTTGGATGTTCGACGGTCCCTCGGAGGAGGACGCCCTTGTATTCTATCCCGGCGGGAAGGTGGAGGAGACGGCGTACGCGCCCCTTCTGCATCTGCTGGCCGCGGCCGGGTTGGATGTGTGCCTGGTCCGCATGCCGTTCCGCCTGGCCGTTTTCGGAGCCGGGAAAGCAGGCTCCGTTATGGAGCTGTATGACTA
>JAEEGL010345452.1_pt1 | contig 20557 bp, 22 predicted proteins | sample 9134231 | NCBI WGS metagenome assembly JAEEGL01 (sample SAMN16246548, study PRJNA631951) | gut metagenome | biome: gut microbiome; feature: rumen; material: fiber-attached | host: Bos | place: Iran: Karaj | collected 2018-10
CGTTTTTCCTGAGCTTCCCGTCGCTCTGGTCCCCGATCGGGAAAACACTCACGACTCCAACGCCGTTAAAGTTCTTCTCTCTGGTGAGTTCGTCGGCTATATCCCCGCAGACTCCTCTGCACGGATCCGCTCCTTGATGGATCAGGGAAAGATCCTCAACGTCTCCGCCCGCATCGTCGGCGGGCCATACAAAGCCTATGATTCTCTGGAGGATGAGATCTATAAGAAAGATCTGTACTATGGCATCCGCCTGGATCTCAGGATCAGGAAATAAAAAAGCCGCCCCGGTGCTGCAACACCGAGACGGCGAACGCAAAACCCTCAGCTCGCTAAAACTACGGGATTTCTGCGCTCTTTTATGATATCACACCGGGCGCAGGCTGTAAAGGAGGAAACTATGCCCGCTCCGAAAAAGAAGAAAACCGAATACAACTACGTCCGGAAGTACTTCAGCTTCGACGGCGTGAAGTATGAGGTCGTCGGCGCCACCGAAGAGGAGGCGCTGATGAAGAAGCTGCAGAAGCTCCAGGAGCTGGAGGCCGGTCAGATCGCTTCTTCCGACACGGTGCGCAAGTGGGCCCGGACCTGGCTGACCACCTACGTCAAGCCCCGGAAGATCACTCCGAAGACCTACGCTCAGTATGAGCGCTGCGTCAATCAGGTGATCGTCCCGGAGATCGGCAGCCTCAAGCTGCGCCGGGTGACCGCCGTCCGTCTGCAGCAGCTGCTCAATACGCGGGAAGGCAAATCCCTCTCGGACGTCACCAAGACCCGGAACGTACTCAAGGCCATGTTCCACCAAGCCGCTCAGAGCCGCGTGATTCCCTTCGACCCGGCTGACGGGCTGGTGCTCCCCTCCTCCTCCAAAGGCTCGCGCAGGAGCCTCACGGGCGCAGAGCGCCGCGCTCTGATCGCCGTGGCCAACTATCCCAGCTTCGACGGCAAGCCCAACCGCTCCGGCGCCTGGCTGATGACCCTGCTCCTCTGCGGTCTGCGGCCCGGAGAGAGCGCGGCCCTCAAATGGTGCGATGTAGATCTCGAAAAGAAGCTGATCCGCGTCCGGGAGGCTAAGGAGTCCGGCAGCAGCAAGATCAAGACGCCCAAAACCGCCGCCGGCGTCCGCCCTGTCCCGATCCCGGACGAGCTGCTGCCCTGGCTGCAGGCGATTCAGCGTCCCTCCGGCTTCGTCTTCACGCAGAAGGACGGCAAGACCCCGCTTTCGGAGACCTCCATGCGGCGCCGCTGGGAGACGGTGAAGAAGTACATGGACCTGGAGCTGGGCGCGAAGGCCGAGAAGGTGAAGCTGCCCTGCCAGCGCCGGCGCTCCCTGGTGATCCTGGAGCACGCTCTGGCGGAGGATCTGGACCTCTACGATCTGCGGCACACCTACTGCACAGATCTGCAGAAGAAGGGCGTCCCGCTCAACGTGGCCAAAATCCTGATGGGGCACGCCGATATCGCCACCACGGCGAACATCTACACCCACGGGGACGATACCACCGTGGAGGCCGCCCGAGAACTCATCAACAAACCGCTGTAACAGCCTCGCTCCTGAGTCAAAGTGTCACAAAAAAGAAAGCCGGTCGGAAAAGTTTTCCGACCGGTTTTCCGACTCTGCATGATTTTAGGTGCCTCTTTTTGCCCTTTTCGCTCCGACGATCCCACCCGTCGAAGTGCATGAAAAAGCCCCGGGAGTGCTTGAAATCCAAGCATTCCCGGGGTTTTTGTATGGAGCTGGTAATGTGACTCGAACACACGACCTGCTGATTACGAATCGCCGCGGCATATTGCACTCTTTCCCTTATGTCGTCAGCATTTTCCGCCGCGTTGTTTTCCAGTTTTCCGACCGGTTTTCCGACAGGCGAAAAGGAGTCCCCGGGGAGATCTAACTCCTCGGGGACTTCTGCGTCAATCACTTTTCGCTCTCTTTCTCGTCGGGCGGATGGTCCGGGATCGGGTCCACGGCGTCGGCTTTATGCTTCAGCGCTGCAATGCCTTTCCGGAGCCACGCAGGGATCGGAGCTCCCAGCTCGCCGGCGTTCTCAATGATGCTTCCAAGCTCCGTGAAGATGTACCACACCGCCACGAGCATGGTCATGTAATTCCCATATGTCCATCCCTCAAGGATCGGCGCCGCTGTGCTCTCCAGGATGACCTTGATCGCAATGTCGCAGAGCGCGGCCACCAGCAAGGCCACGATCTCCCCCAGCTTGTGCCAGAGTCCGTCCCGGGCGATGGCGCTTGACCACTCACCTTTCCGACGGGCTGCCCAGCTGCCGGTGATCCAATCCAACGCCATGCAGAAGATCAGGATGGCCACGGCCCAGCCCAGCCATCCCCATAGGGCGGTGAAGAAGGCCATAACGGCAGCAAAGAATGCTTTGATCTCGGTCGCTTTGTCGGGTGTGCTCATGATTATCTCCTCCTTTTTGTTAATCGCAAATCAGCTTTTCCCAGACTTCCGGCCCGGCTTCGGGTTTGCAGGGGAGTTGCCGGTCAATCTGGTAGTCTTTCAAGGACTTCGCAGTCCGCGTGCCGAACTCACCGTCGGCGCCGGTCCAGCCGCATCTGAAGCCCCGGCCGCGAAGCAGGAGCTGCATGGCGCGCACGGCCTCGGACTCGTCGCCCTGCTTCACGATCGGCAGCAGAGCATAGCCCCAGCCCTTCGGCGGTGCCGGCAGCGTGACGGTCTCCCCTTCTGTCGGCGGATCCTCCGGCTCGATGATGACCTCCTCCTGGATCCCAGCGGCCCGCAGGGTCTCCCCTGCCCGGTCCCCGTCGTCCAGGGCGCAGACGGTGTGTCCTTCGGACACATAGATGGCGCCGCGCACAGCATAGGCCGCGCTGCGGAGCATGGCCGGATCCGTGAGGATGGCATAGCCCGCCGCCCGCAGGAAGCCCAGCATGTTGGTAGTCACCCAGCCGTTCTCTCCGTATGTAACGCCCGGCGCGCCGGAGGCAACGGCGGCGCAGTTCTGCAGGCTGCTGCAGTCGCAGTTGCATTTGACGCAGATCTTGCTGATGTCCATGTCCACGGCCCGGGCCTGCAGATACAAGGTGTTGCGGCTGTCCCAGCTGTAGCCCACGCAGTCGTTGGCGCAGGCAGCCTCCACGGCCCGGGCGTGGCGCTCCCGGACCTCAGGATCCGGGTGGATGGCCATAAACTGCCAGCCGTTGGAATACCAGGGAATGACGCAGACCTCCCGGCCGGTCTGATCTCCCGGCTGGCCGTAGACGCCGCCGGTCTCGGCGATGCTGGCATGTCCGATTCTCACACTCATGGCTTGTCTCCTTCCTCGGGTGCTCACATATCGAGAACAGGTTTGACCGGAGGATAGATCCCAGCGTCAGGGGGCGGCTTGATGGGGATAGGCTCAAGATCCAGCGCCTTCTCCGGCAAAGGTTCCATGCCTGTGACAGCACAGAGCTCGGAGAACATCTCCAGCTCCCGCTCTGTCATATCGTGCAGCTGCTCCCCGCAGCAGGGGCAGCGCTCTCCGTTTTTGTAGATGTGCATTTTGTATTCCTCCTCGTAAATAACTGTCGCTTTGCTGTACGTTATCAGGCTTTTGCCCGGGCAAAGCCTTCGGCAACTTCCAGCAACTTCACCGCTACGCTCTCACCGATCAGCTTTTGACCCTTTGCGTTCGGGTGCGTCGGGATCGTGGAGCTGTCGGAAGCATAGGTCGGGTACATATTCGCCCGGTTTACGCCGATGTTGTCCACGCGGATACAGGGAACGTGCATCTGCTTGGCAACGTGCTCAATGGCTGCGTTATAGTCTGCCTGGGTGTAGGTGTGATTTGTCGCCGTGACGGTATGCGTCAGCGTGTAGCCGTTATCGTCACCGCGCATGGTGAAGAACGTGGTAAGCGGAACGACCAGCGCCTGCGGGTAGTTCGTCTGGAGTTTTTTGATCATACAAGCGTAGGCTTCCGTGAAGCTGTCGCCCAGCGTCGGAGCCGTCAGCCCGTCCCAGTCAAGCGGCTCGGACTGCGCCGACATGGCGTAGGTGTAGTCGTTCACGCCTCCGGCGATGAGGATGATGTCCGGATTTGCCGTGCCGCTGTGGAGCCTCCCGCATCGGGTGTCCGATGACATGGGGACTTTGCTCACATGCGCGCTGTCCTCAAGCTGTGTGACCGCAGAACCGCTGTAGCCGTCGATGACAAGCGGAGTCATCCCGGTCAGGGCGCAGAGGACGCTCCACCACATCTGTGAGGGACTGGAGACTCCGGCGTTGTTGCCTTTGTAGTAGGTGTCGTTTCCAGCAGGGACAGTCCCGACATAGGACGAGATACTGTCACCAAGGAGAGACAGTTTCAATCCTGCGAGTGGCTTGTAGTCGGTCGTGACGGCGACGCCGTCAACGTCATAGATTGCCATAATCAAGCCTCCCAATTCGCGCAACGGAGGTCTGTCGTCCCGTTGCTTGCGTAGAAAATTCCATTGACTGCTTCATAAAATCCCCACCTGTTCTCAGCAACATCATGGGCAGGAATAAAGTGGTACAACAGTGTATTGGAATCGGGATCTGTGAATTTGATATAGCCCAGCTTCGTTTTTGCGCCTTTCCTAAGACCAAAATAGAAGTCCGAAACAGTAGCGGATGTAGTTCTACCACCTGCAAGCACTAAAGCTTCGTTGTTGTTTGAGATGCTGGATTTGCTGACGGTAGCGACAGCAACGCGGTTGCTGTCCCACTCCATGTACGATTCGCCACCGTCTACAAAGAAATACTTAATGACGGCGCGGGTGTCAGCGGGAACCATGTTCAGCTGCTTGGCAACGCCGAGATTGTACGCAGAAAAACCAGCTTTGTTTACTCTTGCCATCCATTGTGTATTTCCAGTGTTAGTAGTGTTATGCTGTGTCGCTGCAAACAGATTGTCTGCATTCGATAGATCGTTGCTGTTCATGGCTTCAAACTCAATATTGAGAGTCGACCAGCTGGGAGCATGTTTCAAACCAGTAGCAACCCATTCCTGACCTTGTGTATCCTCTGAGGGAGATGCAGGAGTTGCGGAGTTGTAGATGTAATCGAACAGCTGATACCGCGTCACAGTCACGTTAAACGTGGTAGTCTTGCCGCCATAGCTGACCGTGATCGTGCTGGTCCCCTCGGTCAGCGCCCCGCTCAGTGCGTAGTCAGCCGCCGGGACAATAGCCGTGGAACTGTCGGAGTAGTGCGCGGTGACCACCAGATCCGCCTTGAGGCTGTCGAGCGTGTCGGTCGTGTAGACCGTGCCGCCCTGGGTGTAGACAGCGGAGATGGAAGACAGAACGGGCCGCGCCGTTACGGTCACGGTGAATGTGGTGGTCTTTCCGTTGTAAGTCACAGTCACGGTAGAAGTGCCAGCCGTCAGCGTACCGGAGAGCGTGTAGTTGGTCACATAAGGCTCGGTGTTGTCGTCATACTTTGCCTTGACCAGCAGATCGTCCTTGAGCGAGTCGAGCGATGCATCATCGTAGACCGTGCCAGACTGCGTGTAGATCGCCGTGATGTAAAGCAGTTCCTTCGGCGGGTACAGGGCATTGTACAAAGCGTTGTAGTAGCTCTGGCCCTGTGCGTCGATGTAGGCGACCTTCTGTGCGAGCTGGAGCAGGGCTTCCTTGACTTCGGCAGACAGCAGGTCCATCGGATTCGCCCATTGCGTGTCGTAGTCCGTATCGGACAGCTTCCGGAGAACATCATGCTGATGCCCGCCTGCAGGGAAGCCAACGCCAGCCGGGCCCCGCTCGCCGTCCATGATATCAACCGTTTCGGTCCCGCTCGCCGTGGTGATGGTGATCCTGTGGCCTCCGGTAATCGTTTCGATGGTCATCGTCGGACTGGTTCCCGCCGCGCCCGGGTCTCCCTTTCCGCCTTTCAGGTCTCCGATCTGTTCCAGCCTGTAATAGGCAACGAGTAGCTCCCCGGCAATCCGATATGCCCGACTTACATTTCCGCTGCGATCTCCCGGGTACGGGCCAAACACGATATCGCCCAACGCAGGGCTTACTCCTGCGCGGCCGTACATCCTCATCACACTAACCCGAATAAGCCCTGAAACGCTCTGCACCTCGTCGGTCCACCAGGCGCTGGTACCGTTTTTCCCATCGAAGACGCCGTTGTCGGCATCTTCCCGGACGCTCTCAGCAGTCTCCTGTGCCGCCTCCGCCGCCTCCAGCAGTTGGTCGATCAGAGACGGCGTAGGCGGATCCGGGTCGATCCCAGAGGGCGCTGCGCCTCGGTGGATTCTCCCCGCCTCGGCGTAGACGGTAGGGATCGCCACGATGACTTCCTCGTCGCTGACCATGGAGCCGTAGACGCCGATCACTAGGGCGTCGCCCGGCGCGGCCAGTACCTCCGGCGGGACGGTGCAGCTGTCGCCGCTGAGGGCCACGTCCACGCTCTGGCCGCTGCCTTTGAAGACGGCAACCTTGCGCAGGTTGGTCCAGTGCTCCGAGAAGTGGAAAAGCACCTGGATCCCCACGCTCCCCGTCGTGATCTTGTCGTCCGATTTGCAGGACGCGCAGCGTGCTTGCGCGTAAAAGTAGATCATAGACTTCCTCCTAACTGAAAAGCCCGTAGTCCTTCAGCGCCTGGATCAACTGCGCCAGGGTGGCCGAGCTGCTCAGGCTTTTCTTTGCGATTGGAGTCGCACTGAAAAAGCCCAGCTTTGTCGCGTCCAGGGACACGATGCCGTTCTTGGTGTACAGATCCTTGATCTGTTTGCCGTAGGTGCTGGAGCCGAGCGAGGGCTGCGTGGTGCTGATGGGCTGGATCTGGCCGGAGGCGTTGATCTCCACGCCCACGGTGGAGCTGTAGGCCAGGCGCGCCACAGAAGGATCGGCCCACTCGGCGTCATAGTCCGTGGCCGATTTCTTCTTCAGAAACTTCCCTGACGCGCCGCCCGCCGGCAGCCCTCCGGGGACGTCGCCCCACTCCGTGTCATAGTCCGTCGCCGATTTCTTGCGGAGCACCTTGTTCTTCGCGCCGCCGGAGGGCACGGCCCCGCCGCCCCACTCGGCGTCGTAGTCCGTGGCGGACTTCTTCCTCAGGATATTCCCCGCCGCTCCTCCGGAAGGCACTCCGCCCGGGGCGTCGCCCCACTCTACGTCGTAGTCAGTGGCGGACTTTTTGCGGAGGACCTTGTTTTTCGCGCCTCCGGATGGCAGCGGGTAACGGCTCCCCGGCGCGCCCACCGGGAACTCCACCACGATGGTCCCGGAGTCCTTGTGGATCTTGACCCGGTCCCCCGGGCGGAAAAGCAGGCATGCGTTGCACTGGTACACCTTTCCCCCGCTCTCCTCCGTGCCGTCCAGGACCAGCGTGACGCCGTTGGCGCCAACCTCGTCCACGGTTGCGAAAGAAAAATCGGGCTCGCTCTCGCTCTCTTCCACCGGGAGCAGATCTTCCTCTTCGATCATAGCTGCATCACCGCCTTTTCCAGCTTGTGAATCATCTGGCCGCCGGGGGCCAGCTCCATATCCCACTCCACCTCGCGGCAGAGTCCCTCCATGTCCGGATGCACCAGCGCCACTACATCGTCCACGCCGCAACCCGGCATGAGCGCCGTTCCGATCTGGACGGTGGTCCCCAGGAGCATGCTGTCCATTGCCAGGTTGTTCGCATACTCCTGCAGCGCGGACTGGTCTGAAATGTTCCTGATCTTATAGGTCTTGGCGATCTTCCGCCCCCGCCGCAGGGTCGAGAGAGGCGAGGCGGGATTGTTGTTCTCCGCCCGCGCGCTCATGGGGACCAACCCGTCCGGGTTGGAGCAGACGCAGATGAACACGTTGGGCGCGTTGTACAGGTCCAGCTTTGCATCCAGCGTGTCCACCATCAGGCAGCGGCTGTTTCCCGCGTCGTAGGTGCGTGAGATATTGGACGCCGTCACATTCCGCTTCGGCTCCAGAACGGCGAAGCCTTCGGCGTTGAACCACAGGGGTTTGTAGTTGATTTCGTCCAAGAGCTGGTTGACGATTGTCAGCGTGCTCTCCCCCGGCGTCCAGTCCTCACGGTCGCAGCTCAGCGTCGAATTGCATGGCGTGGCCAGCACCAGCGCGATCCCGGCCTGGGCGAGCATGCCCTTGATCGCGTCCACGTAGTTTGTCCCGGCTGACAGATGCACAAGCGTCTCTTTCCTTGTGCACTCTACCCGCCAGCAGCGGTCATAGGCTTCGATCCTCGCTCTCCGCTGACCGCTCTTGGTCTTGATCTGCACGGTGGCCGGCGCATAGGTGCCCAGCCGGTACTCGGTCCCGTCCAGGATCAGGACCGGCCGCAGCTCGTCCCGCAGCCAGTCCACCTTCCCGTTGATCTCAAAGGTCCCGGTGAAGCTTCCCTTGATAGCCGATCCAGACCGCATGCGGATATGCGGTGCAGTGTCCTCCTCCGCACGAAGCTGCGTCAGCACTGCTCCCCCGCGCAGCACGTCCACGCGGGTCTCGATCCTGCGGATCACAGCGCCACCTCCCCGCCGACTTCCACCTGCTCAATGGTGCACGTATAGTCCACCCAGAACGCGCTGGAGGTCTTCTGCAGTGCGCTGACGACTCCGGTGACACTCTCGCCGTTCTTGGTCTTCAGACACACCAAACGACCCAGAATGGCCTCCAGGCGCGCCGCCTGATCCAGGTCACGGAAGGCAGCCTCAAAACTTGTGCTCTTGTTGCGATACCGTGAGACCTCCGCAGACGGCCAGTCCGCCCCGGTGAAATGCGTCACCATGACGCTCCGCTCCAGGCGGATCCTCTCCTCCTGGATCTGCGTGGTGCTGTAGCGCATCTCCAGCCGCTCGCCGGTCTCCAGGTCCGTAATGCTGTTGCTTTCCACGGTCAAGGTCACCGAGACCGTGTTGCTGACGCCGTAATCGTCACTGCCGGTCTGGATGCCCAGCACGCGGTAGCTGTGCGTCCCAACCGCGGTCAGATCCGTGAATCTGGTCTGCGTTGTTACGGCGACGGGCTCGCCGTCCCGCTCCACCAGGAAGCGCTCGTATGTCCCTGCAGCGCTCCATGCGAGGGAGATCGCACTGTCTGTCTGCGCCGTGAGGGTGATCGCTGTGCCTGCACTGTTCGCCACGTTCAGCGGAGCGCTTCCCCACTCAGACCAGAGCCCGTACTCGTTCACTACCCGGACCTCGACGATGTAGTCGCCGTCCGGGAGGATCACCTGGCACTTGCTGCTGGTGTCCGTGCCGTAGACGCTCCCGCTCTCCCAAGCGTCCGGGATGCGGATCTGGTATCCCTGCTGATCGCTGCTCTGCCAGGAGATCAGCGGCCGCGGCGTCTGTTCGACGCTGACGGCCGGCTGGGGAGGGGCGCTGACCACAAAAATGCTCGCGGCGCTGCTCCAGGAGCCTGCGGCGTTCTCCGTGTTATAGGTCCTGACTCTCCACAGCACGTCCCCGGCCGGAAGCGTGTTGGCCGGGATCGACGTTTGCAGCTCCGGCCCGCTCACGGTCGCGAGCGTTGTCCAGGTGCTCCCGTCCGTGGAGTATTGCAGCTCCGCTCCCGTTGGGGCTGTGCCTGTACTGATCCGGTGTGACCAGGAGAAGACGTTCTCTTCCCCTCCGCTGACCATCGTTTCCATCGGGCTGACAGGGGCAGCGGTCGGTAAAGCCTCCACCGTGCTGAGGGTGTACCAGGAAGACGTCACCGTCGTCCCGAGACTGTCCACAACCTCGCACTGCCATTGGATGCTGTCAGCAGTAATCGACGCGGCCGGCATGGTATAGCTCAAGGCCGTTCCGCAGTCGACTTCCGTCTCGGATCCTCCGGCCGGCTTCCAGCGGAATTTGCTGCTTACGACCGTCACGTCGTCCACACAGTAGCCGTCCTGACTGATGTTCCACCGGAACGTCCTCGCTTTGTTTTTGGGGATGTAGCCGGACGAAGGACTCACGGAGCTGATCCCGCTCGTCGGGGACTCGTCGACGAAATCGAAGACCAGATACGGTGCATTTGTCGCATGGCGGCTGTTGCAGATCTGCCCGTGGCCCGATATGTCGAATTGTTTGCCCAGCGAAAGGCCGAGCTGCAGGATCGATTTCAGGTAATACGCGCTGGTCGTGATGTGGTCCCAGTTCCCTGCGTTGGTAAAATCAAGTTCGCTGTACAGCTCAAAGTATTTGCCCTCGTCCGGTTTGTTTGCATAGCATACCGTCGCTTCGTTCCACGCCGCCCTCAGGGGGTAGCCCGCAACATTGATGAGCTCGTACCCATACGCATAGAGCCTGATCTCGGTGATCCGTTTGTTCCGCGCGGCCGCAGGGATGCCGGAGGGGTCGAAGCCGATCAGCACGCGGTCATACCCGCTGTTGATTTCAAACGTGTCTCCTGTTGAGTAATTGGTGTTTTTTGCACCGTATTTGCACAGCGCCGACCTGTTGCTCGGAATCGTTACAGATCCGCTCATCTCATTTCATCCTCCTCACCACGCGCAGGTCCTCCAGGAAGCGCGCCGCGTCCACCAGATCCTGCACGCTGCCGGCGTCCAGGATCACGTCCCCGTTGATGGTAACGCCGCCCGCTCCGCCGGAGCCCATGCGGGTGTCCTGGGCGTTCCAGATCCGGGAGCCCTCCGGCAGCTCCACCTCCTCCGGCCCGTTCTCACCGACCACGGCGCGCCCGCCGACAAAGTGCATGGTGCCGGTGGCGTAGCCTGGGATCTCCCAGCCGGTGTCGCGGTCATAGTATTTGCCGTTGTAAAAGATCGCGTTTGCGTATGGGCTGTTCGGTGTATTGAAGCTTCCGGAAGCGCCGTTACCATAGGTCTGATGGTTCCAGGCTGCGGCATTGGCTGCCTTGTTGCGGTAGTATTCTGTGTACTGATCGTAGGTCCCCTCCTGCTGCATTCTCCATGTCTGGTAGTGGTTAGGGTTACCGGAGCCATACCCGAAGCCCAGAGCGTTGCCCAGGTCGCCGCTGATCAGTCCTCGGAGATTGAAGGACTTGATCACGTCGATGGCGTCGGCCATGCTAGCCAGAAGAGCGCCTATCCAGCTCAGGCTCGGCTTAAGAAGGTTGATCCCTTCATTGGTTCCCGGGATCAGCTCATTGTTGATCTCATCGATGGGGTCCAGCAATCCGGCGACAGCCTTGAGGATCTCAGCCAAACCGTCGATGATCCCGGACTCGATCAGGGCCTCGCCTGCCTTGAGCATGAAGTCCGTCCACGCCGTATACAGCTCTTCCACCGCCGGGGCCATTTCTACGGCCATCTGGTTTCTGATGCTCTCCTGGGTCTTCTGCATCCGCTGGTATGCGTCGTCCACGGCCCCCAGCGCCTCCAGGCTCTCCCCAGAGAGAACGGCGTTCACGTTGTGGGCCTCTTCCGCGTATTCCCGCAGCTGGTCGCTTCCGGCGAGGATCAGAGGATTCAGATCTTCGGCCTTCTTCCCGAAAAGGTCCATGGCGATGGTGTCCCGCTCGGTCTGGTTCTCGATTTTTCCCAAAGCGTCGATCACATCATAGAAAACGTCTTCTGCGTCCCGCAGCGTACCGTCGGAGTTGAGGATCTCCACGTTCAACATCCGGAACGTCTCCATCAGCTTCGCGTTGCCGTCCCGCGCGTCCTGCATATTGTTTTTCAGCTTGGTCAGCGAGCCCCTGATCGTCTCGAAGGAGACGTCGATGAACTCGGCGGCGTACTGCATCTCCTGGATCGTGTCGGTGTCGAGTCCGGTGATCTGGGAAAGGGTCAGGATCTCGTCCGCGTTGGAGGCAGCCTCCCTCGTGATCTCGATCAGCTTCTTCTCGGCCTCGATCAGCGCGGCGACCACAGCGACGACCGCGCCCACTGCGGCCACGGAGCCGGCGGAAAAGCCCTTCATGCTGCCCAGGGCCTTGTCCAGGCCGCCCGGCAGCTTGATTCCAAACTGGGATGCGAGATCCTGGATGTTGAGACTCAGCCCCTCGCTGGTCCCTCCGGTGTCCTGCATCCCCTTTTCGGCGTCCTCCAGTGCCTTGTTGTTTTCCCGGATCGCGTGCTCCAGGTCGTACTCGGCGGCTTCCGATTCATTGAGGCTCTTTTGGTAGCCCATGGCCGCCTTGGAGCCCTCGCCGTACTGCTCCACGGCATGGGCGAGCGCTTCCCGGAGCTGTTCTGTTTTTTCCCTCTGTGAGAGCAGCTTCCGCTCCAGCACGTCTCCCTTGGCGGACAGCGCTTCCACGCTGTCGGCGTTATCCTGATACTGCGCGGTAACGCGCTTCATCTCCGAGTTCAGGACGCCCAGCCCATTGTTGATCTCCGTAATGGCCTGCTTGTACTGCTTTTCCCCAGAGATCACAAAATCGGTTTGAATTTTCGGCATGTCTTATTCCTCCCCTCGGAGATAGGCGGCCAGGCTCCGGGGCTTTTTCTTCTGCTGGTGGGGATCCCCTCTCCCGCTCTCCTTCGGCAGCTGGGCCGCATACAGCGCGTGGCAGCGCACGGGATTCATGGTCCGCCAGAACGTCTTTTCGTCCCGGCCGAAGGTCAGCACCCAAATGCTCAAAAACCACGCGAAGTCTATCTTTCGATCAGCCTCCGCGTGGTCCGTCAGTTTTTTGGGTGCTCCTCCCCGTCCTCGTCCCTGGCATACAGCGCGGAGACCACCAGACCCATGACAGGGGCCAGCAGCGCGGCCACCTGCCCCCCCAGCTTCCGGCCCAGCTGCCGGGCGGTATAGCGCTCCGGCCAGCCCTGCTCGTCGGCGTAGTCGTTCAGCATGGCCGCCAGGAACTCCCGCCCGGTCTTGAGCTGTGTCCGCTTGTCGAAGAGGTTGGGCAGCTCGCCGCCGCAGGCCTCCACCACGTCCGCGATCACGTTGAAGTTGCAGCGGAGCTTATACTCCCTTCCGTCCAAGCGGAAGGGAGTTTCTTTCAGTCTGACGTCGTCCATGCTCACCTCAGGCCAGCACGGCGTCCACCCAGGCCTTGGCCAGCGTTTCGGTGTCCACCGTCGCCGCCTCCAGATAATTCTTGTCGCCGGCGATCGTCGGCATGAACTCGCCGGTGGTCGTCGGGGTCTGGAACTGGATGTTCTCGCCCATGGTCTTATAGCTCATGGAGGGCGGGCCCATGACGGTCCTGTAGACCAGGAAGCAGGTATACTTCTCCACGCCGTCGATCATGTCGGGGCAGTAGGCCGCGATGCCCACGTTCTTGTACACGTCCTTCGAGCCGTAGGCGAGACCTGTGATCTGCGTGGAGTTGACCGTTCTGGTCTTGTCCCGCGCGCCGAACATCAGCTTCTTGGCGGCTTCCAGGATGTACTTGACGCCGCAGGAGATGGTGCCGCCGGTGCACTTCTTCAGATACTCCGCCAGGCTGCTCTCGGCGTACAGGCGGCCCTCCGCGTGGCGAAGATTGAGATCCATGCTCATGGCGTCTCCCATTTTTGTCACGTTGTCATAGCTGACGGCGCCGTTGTTTTCATGGTATTCTCCGATCTTGATATATCTCAGGTCAAATTCGGGCATGTGTTTTCCTCCTTATTTTGTCCACTTGTCGAAGGTAGTCTGCGCCGCCTCCTGGATCTGCTCCTCCGCTTTCGCGTTTGCGGAGCGGACGAAGGGGCGGGGTTCCTGCCCTCGCTTTCCGTAGTTGTTGACGAACATGATCTCCGCCATCCGGACCTTCTTCTTGTGATTCTTGTCCGTGCGGGTCCCCTTGAAGGTGACGGAGACAGAGCCTCCGTCCTCGGTGATCTTCACCTTGGTCAGGCCGATGCTGTCGATGGCGTGCTTCCCCTCGTTCTCGGAGTCGTATACCCCCATCGAAAGCCCTTCCTTCCGCTGTGCCTCCATGGCGACGCTGGCCATGGCCGTCAGGATCTCCTTTTTCCCCTCGTCCGGGAGATTGGCCAGCTTGTCCAGCTCCTTCTGAGCCAGCTCCAGGCCTTCCACCTTAAAGCTGGCCATCGTCCGGGTCCTCCGGCATGGGCGGGACGGCGTCCGCCATCTCGCATTCGAACACGTAGTGCTGACTTTCCTTGTCGGAGGCGTTGACGATGTTGGGCCAGGTGGTGCCGGCGGCGTGCAGCAGGTGCCGGATGCGGTTTTTTCCGTTTTCCGGGTTCTGCCCTCTCGGGAGATACCAGTGCAGGTCCAGGATATAGCGGATCGCGTTCGGGTCTCCGTCTGCGTGCACCGCCCCCAGCTCCGAGTATCGATAGCTGAGATACTCCATGGCCTCGCCCTCGTATTCGTTCGGCTCCACGGGCAGGCCCAGCGGCGCGAGGGCCGTGCGGATCCTCGTGTCGATCATCGCCACACCTCCGTCAGATACAGCTGCAGTGTGCCCCGCCCTGTCTGCCACACCCGGCCGATCTGGAAGCGGCGGGAGCCGAATTCAAGCTCCCGCTCGTTCTGATAGTCTTCCTCCCAGATCTCCACCGTGGCGGACAGGCGGACCCCCGCCTTCATGGCCTCGTAGTACTCCGCCCGGGATACGCCCTCGGCAAAGCCGCAGAAGATCTCCCGCTTGCTGGGCGTCCGGGAAGCGTCGTAGCCGTCGGCGTCCGGAACGGCCGCATAGCTCACCAGCTTGCACCGGTCGGTCATGGGGGTCCGGTTGCTCTTCTCGGCGCTGAAAGGCTTACTCATAGCAGCTTCCTCCCTCGCCGTTGTACTCGCCGCAGAGGGCCATGGCCGTTGCCAGCTTTTCAAAGGCCTCCGAATACCTGGCGCCCTCGCCCTGGAAGTTGAAGGTCGCCTTGGCGTGCAGCTTCAGGGCGGTTTTCGTCAGTTCGTCCTCCTCCTCGATCACGCGCACGCCGATCATCCGCATCCGCGTTTTGGCGGTCTTGATGTCGCCCTCAATCTCGCTGTCCAGCGCGCTGCTGCTGAGCCGCAGCGAGAGCTTGATATCGCTCAGCGTACTCATGTCTCGAAGTCCTCCTCGCCGTAGATCCGCCCGCCGGCGTGGCCCAGACGCACGGCGCTGTCGCACCAGATCTTTCCGCCCGCGTCGTTCCAGCGCATGCAGAAGCTCAGATCCTCTCCCAGGCCGCCCACCGGCATGAAGGGCCAGGGGCCCAGCTTTTCCGCCGTGCGGCGCAGGGCCGCGGCGTCCATCATCACGGCGCCGAAGCCGCAAGCCTCGATCTCGAATACCCTGTCCTTCGGATAGTCGTTGTACGGTACGGCCATGGGCGACAGCTCGCCCGGCTGCATCTGGTAGATCCCGCAGTTCTTGAAGATCACGGGGCCGGTCGGGAGCGTCCTGCGGAAATACAGGCCGCAGACCATCTCCCGCCCCTCGTCCAGGTCGGCGGAGAGCCGCCGCATCAGATCCGGCTCGAACACCATGTCGGAGTCCAGCCAGAGGATCCGGTCATAACCGTCCTCCAGGGCCTTGGCGCAGAGCTTGTTCCTGGAGTCGTAGACCAGGGACCCCACGGCGATCTCCACGTCCGTGTCCCCCACGCTCTCCATGCGCGCAAGCGAGCGCGCGAAAACCGCATGGACCATGTCCATGCAGGGGATCGCGATCAAAGTCTTCACGCGCTCGCCCCCTTATCAGGTCTTGGCGAAGCGGACGAAGGCGCTGGTGTCCAGCAGCTCGCCGTCGGCCAGGGTGGCGCCCCGGAACTGCTTGTTGGTCGTGGTGGCCGTTTCGAAGGCCTTGACCTCCAATGCCTTGAAGATGTTCACCTTGTAGGCCTTCGGGTCGCCGAAGAAGATGGTCTCCTTGTTGGACACCTTGGCCTCGCTCATCAGGATCACGTCATGGCCGAACAGCTTATACTGGAAGCCGTCGTTGATGATGTAATCGTTGAGCGTGGTCAGGGTCATGACCTCGTTGAAGAACAGGTTCGCGCTCATGACCCAGATGGCGCCGTTGTGGTACTGGGCGGGCAGCGTGGCCATGATGAGCATCAGGTCGGCCTTGGTGACGCCGGCGGCGGTCAGCGCGGTGGCGTTGGCGTTCACGCTGGCGGTGATGCCCTTGCAGCAGTTGGTGCCGGAGCCGGTCAGGATGTCCGCGTTGATCTTGTAGCGGATCTGGCCCACCAGGTTGTTGACGATCCAGTCGTGGACCGCGTCGATGGCCATGTGGTCGATGTCGGCGCCCACGGTCAGGAGCTTCACGTACTCGTTGGGCGTGAGATCCACGTAGCCGATCACGTCGGAGCTCTCGCTGATGCTGCCGCCCACGGCCTGGGCGGTGGCGGCGTTGTTGGTGGTGGCCTTGGGGAAGCGCACGTAGCTCGGGAACTGGGTGACGTCCACCCGGCCCAGCAGCTCGGCGGGCTTCACCAGGCGATCCCAGACGGCGTTGACCGTCAGGGTCGGGATCACGGCGCCGGCGGAGGACAGCGCGGAGCGCTCCTCCGGGCTCATCTCCAGGCCGCAGACGCTGCGGGTCCAGGCGTTCCGGTATTCCACGGAGTCCACCGCGAAGCGCTGCGCCCGGGTCTGCTCCTGGGGCGCGCGGGCGATCACGGTACCGGCGCCGGCGGCGATGGCCGCTCTGGTCTCCTGACGCTGCTGAGCGGCGCGGGCTTCCCGCTCCTCCTTGATGGCCTGAGCCTCGGCGCGCAGCTCTTCCAGGTTGGCGCCCTCCTTGGTCATGTCTGCCAGGATCTCGGCGGCGCGGGCCTCAAGCCTTGCGTCGCTCCAGTTGGTGAAATCAAACATTTCGTTTTCTCCTTTTCTCAGTTTTCGGTTTTGGGTTTGTCCTTCTTCACCAGCAGATCCCGGATCTCCCCCAGCATCTGCTCGCGCTTCTGACGCTCTTTCGCCCGGCGCTCCTCCAGCGCCTTCAGCTCTTCGATCACTCCGTCGGCGTAGCCGCGGGCGGAAATCTCCGTGAAGTCGTTCGCAGGGATCGACACCGCGGAGACGTCATACAGTTTCTCAAAGGCCAGAATGGTGCGGTTGATGGTGATCGTTCCGGACTCGTGGTCCTCGATCTCTTCCCGCTTGTCGCTCTTTACGCGGAAGCCGAAGCTCATCCGGTCGGTGTAGCCGCCCTTGATCTCCTCGTAGAGCTGGCGGCCCAGGGCGGTACCGCCCAGATCGGCCCGGATCTTCAGCCCGTGGCTGTCCGCTTCCAGTTCCAGGGTATTGTTCCGCGTTCTGGCCATCACGCGGCCCTCATGGTTATACTGGAAAATCACGTCGCTCACATCGCACCCGTCGAAGGAATGCGGATCGACCTGTTCGTTGAGGATGTACCAGCGGGAGCGGTACAGCTCATAAAACTGATTGAAGGTGGTGGCGTAGCCCTCCACGATCATGCGCCCCTGGCCGTCCTCCCGCAGCTGGATCCCGCTGACGTCGATCCTGCGGTACTCCCGCCCCTCGGTCAGCTTTCGGATCATTTTTTCACTCATTCCCGGCATTTTCTGCGTCCTCCTCCGCTTCTGTTTTCTTGGCGCTGCCGGCGCCCCGCAGCTTCTCCCGCTCTGCCTCGCTCAGATACTCGCCGCGAATGAAGTATTTCTGGCCGATGCCGTTGGGCAGCGGCGGCAGCTGCAGGATCTCTCTGCCCTCGTCCGGCGAGAGCATCATGCGATCGAACATCTGGGTGATCAGATTGACCTTGTCCTTGGTGCTGGCGAACTGCAGGCGGTTGGCGCTGAGCAGGATCTCGTTGCCCACGGAGATCTCCCGCTTGGAGAAGAACATCCCGGTCAGCACCAGGCTCATCTGCAGGGCGAAGGGCTCCACCTTGCCCTCGTAGTAGGCCGTCCAGACCGACTCGTCCCACTCGTTGCGCAGGAGCTTCTCTCCGGTGCCGAAGTAGTTGTAAACGTTCTCCCGGATCACCTTCATCTGGTCTGCGTCCACGACATAGGGCTTGGACTCGATCTGCTTGACGTCTGCGTACTTGGCGTCGAACAGCAGCACGCCTCCGTTGTTGTCCGCACCCAGGTTCAGATCCCGGAAGCGCTTCTGTTCCTCCTTCAGGTCCTCCGGACGCACGGTCGCTCCCAGCTTCGCCGCGAAGCGGATGGCTGCCGCCTGCTTGATCCCCGCCTGGATCCCCTGGTTCTGTACTTCGATCAGATCCAGAGTGGAACTCAGCGGCGCGTTGCTCTCCCCGAAGAAGTCGTCCCGGTACTGCATCTTGGTCAGCACGCCGCAGCGCTCCAGCTCCACAGCAGCGTGCTTGCCGGCCTGGAACTCATATCGCAGGTAGATCTTCCCGTTCTTGCCCTCCACCACTTCGCAGCGGGAGGGCAGCACCGGATAGGCGCCCACCGTCTTGTCCCGCTCGTTGAGGATCGGGACCAGGAACGCGGTGTTTTCCGTCTCGAAAATGGTGGCCGCCCGGTACAGGAACTGGCTGGTCGTCTGCCAGGGGTTCATGCTGAACTGCAGTCCCCGCTCCAGCTTTGCCTTCTGCGGTCCGTTCACGTTGGGCTTGAGCTTGGAGCAGTGCGTGGCGAAGGCGTGGATGGCCGCCCTCGTCTCCATTGCCTCGAAGATCCCGCCCTCTCGGGAGTAAAAGACCGGGTTGTAGGCCGTCAGGGTTTGGAAATATCCGCGGATGGCCGCGTCGGTCTTCCTCGGAAACAGCTTTTCGAAAAGCCCCATTTTTTCACCTCAGATCATGTTCAAATAATCCGCCTGTCGGTCCTGGTAGACCACATAGGCGTCCAGCAGCGCGGCCGTGCCGTCGATGCGGCGTGTGGGCTTGCTGGTTTTCTTCGGCTGGATGTTGCCGTTTCTGTCTTCGTCCTTGGCGGTGTTCGCCAGGCACCACTTCGTGATCGGGTTGTTGTTGTAGATGATCCGCTTGCTCTCCAGGTCGTTTCCCATCCGGCCCATGGGGTCAGACAGGGTCTTCTTGCCCTGATGCACGGCGATCATAGACTCGGATCCGAAGAAGCCGCGCATGTCCTCCACCCAGTACGCGGCGCTCCATGCGTCGTAACCGGTCCATGGGACATAGATATCCAGCTTCTCCTGCACTTCCCTGAACCAGGCGGTCACGTCGTCCTTGTGCACCTTGTTCCCGGCGCAGGTCCGCAGCAGGCCCCGCTCCAGCCACCGGTCATACGGGATCTTATCCTCCCGGATCCGCTTCTCCAGCAGTTCCTCCGGCAGGAAGTACATGCTCAGCTCGAAGAGGTAGCCAGGCGCCTCTGGCACGCAGAAGAGCACGGCTGCGGCCGTCAGGTCCGTTGTCTGGGACAGGTCGGCGCCGCCGATGCCGTAGCGCGGATAGCTCAGCTCCCGCTCCTCGCCATCGTGGATCCACACCATGCGCTTTTTCTCCCGGTTCAGGGTGAAGGTGTCCGTGTTGTTCAGCTGCTCGAAGCTGAGCCAGGCCTGCGCCGTGGTCTCCCGGATGTTGAACTCCTTGCAGACCAGGTTTTTCACCAGGTTCGGATCCGCCTTCGCCCGCTCCACCTTCTCGGTGAGCTGCCGCAGGCTCTTGATGGTGCCCAGGCCCGGATTCGCCTTTTTCCAGCAGGCCGGGTCCGTCCATTCCTTCCGGTCGTCCAGCTCGTAGATAAAGGGCAGGAAACGCTCGTCGTGGTATCCCTCCGGATCCCACCACCCGTTGATGACCCGCTCGGCTTCCTCGTACTTCTCATCGTAGAGATCCTCGCGGATCACGCCGGCGGTGGACGTCATAAAGATCAGCGGCTGCTCCCGGGCGGTGGTGCCGTCGGCGATGATATCAAAAAGGGCCCGCCCGTTCTGCCATTGATGGATCTCGTCCATCAGCGCGCAATGCACGTTCAGACCGTCCAAGCTGTTGCTGTCCGAGGCCAGCGGCCGGAAGATCCCGTCGTTATAGTCGCAGGCCATCTCCGCCACCAGGGTCCGCACCCGCTTGCGCAGCGCGTCGGACTTGCGGATCATGCGCCTGGACTCCAGCCAGATGATCTTCGCCTGGTCCCGCTTGGTGGCCACCGCATAGACCTCCGGGCCGGCCTCGCCGTCCGCGGTCAGCATGTAGTTGCCCACGATGGAGGAGATCAGGCTCTTGCCGTTCTTTTTGGCGACGATCAGGAGAGCCTGCTGATACTGCCGGTTGCCCTCGATGTCCACGAAGCCGAACATGGCCGCCAGCATGGCCTTCTCCCAGAGCTCCAGGCGCACCGGCTTGCCGCCGAACTTGCCCTTGCTGTGTCTGCAGTAGTTCTCTGCGAACTCCAGGATGTGATTTGCCCGCCGCGGATCGTAGTACCACTCCCGCTCTGCCGGACTGATCCAACGTCCGGCGGCTTCGGCCTCCTCCGGATGCAGCTTGTCCGCCAGGTGCTGGTACACCTTGCGGATCTTGAGGGATACGACCTCCTCCCCGCTCCGGATCTTCTCCCAGTATTCGAGGATCGGGTTATAGGTCAGCGGATAACGGATCATCCATCATCCCGCCCCTGCACAAAATCGTCAAAGCCGTCGTCCTTGGGCGGCGGAGCATAATCCACTGCCGGCATCATGGCGTCCAGCTGCTTGATGATCTTCTGATAGTTGGCGTTCAGCTGCTGGTAGCTCTGCCCCTGAGGTCTCGCCCGGTCATACGGCTCCTGGTTGCCCTGCTTGAAGGGCTCCGTCCACCCGTTCTCCCGGAGATCCGCCTCCAGGTCCTCGCACTCCACGCGCATGAAGGCGGCCCGCTC
>JAEEGL013402342.1_pt1 | contig 20557 bp, 8 predicted proteins | sample 9134231 | NCBI WGS metagenome assembly JAEEGL01 (sample SAMN16246548, study PRJNA631951) | gut metagenome | biome: gut microbiome; feature: rumen; material: fiber-attached | host: Bos | place: Iran: Karaj | collected 2018-10
CGTCGCAGTCGTTGTCCTTCTGGTCGCAGACTTCCGGTACGCAGCAGACGCCGCCTTCGTCGACTTCGCCGTTGCAGTTGTTGTCCTTTTCGTCGCAGATTTCTTCGACAAAGCTGCAGTCTTTGGGTTTGGGGCCGCCAAAACGGAATGTTGCGGAATACTGATTATCATGCCACCCTTCTGAATCTTTGAGGGTTGCACCTTCGATGCGTTCTGGGGTATCGCCGCCATAAACGAAGCATACGGCATTATTGGTGTTGCGGCCGCAGACATCCATGATGCCGTCGCCATTGACATCCCCGAGGTGGATGGTTCGGTACACACTGGGGTGTTTGCCGCCTTTGGCATCGGTAAATTCTTTGATGACGTATTTTTCGTCGCGTTTGAAACCTTCTCCGTTCGAGAGGTAGCAAATGAATTCGTCAGAACCGCGCGCACAGAGGTCATCCTTGCCGTCTTTGTTGAGATCACCGAACTGGAGCGTCATGTAGTATTCCGGTCTTCCCCAGCCTTTTTCATCGGAGTGCTCCGGTCCGCGAATGGCATCCCCCCAGCCCTCGCCGGTCGAAAGGTGGCATACGATACCGTTGGCATCGCGTGCACATAAGTCTGCCTTGTGGTCGCCGTTGATATCCGGCGTGCGGATCGTCGAAAAGTATTTGACATCGGACCATGCCTCATCCGTCCAGGCTGGTCCCGCTATCGGAGCGCCAAATGAATCCCCTTTGGATAACCAGCACAGCCATCCTGACGGACTGCGTCCGCAGACATCCACCATGCCGTCGCCGTTGACGTCCGCCATGCGGATCGTCGCAGAATAGGCTGCATTCGTCCAGCCATCGGCATCGGACATTGCATTGAGTTCCACAGCAGTTCCGGAAAATCCCGTTTCGAGCGAGGGATAACATTTAAAGCCGTCTTTAAAGCGGGCACAGAAATCGTCTCTTCCATCGCCGTTGATATCGGCGAATTTGATGGTCGCAAAATACTGCGGGAGATTGTAACCATCGGTATCCGCCATGGGCACGCTCCATTCCGTTTCAAAACCGCTTCCGTTCGAAAGCCAGCAGCTCAGTTTGGTGTCACTCCGGGCACATAGATCGGCCTTGCCATCGCCATTGACGTCGGCAAAACGAATCGTCTCGTAATTAGACCTGTCACCCCAACCATCCTTATTCGATAGTTCGAAAATGACTGTCTTTGAGGTGATGTCGCTTTTGGGGAACATGCAGTACAAGCCTGCGCTGCCGCGGGCACATATTTCGGCGACGCCGTCACCGTCGATGTCCGTGTTCTGCGGTTCGTAGGTCGACACGAGGTCGAGGCCGACAACCCAGCTGCTCGATGTGCAGCTATAATTACCCTTAGCCACATGTTCCCATGGGGAATCATGGTTGCTGTAGCTCGTTTCATAAGTTGTAAAATGCAGATGCTGCCCGGAAGAACAGCCCGTATTGCCCATCTTTCCGATAGGTTGACCACATTTTACCTTGGCATCCTTGGAAACGTATTTCTTGCTCATATGCATATAAACCGTATGCCAGCCATTATCGTGTTTAATTGTCAGTGAGATTCCTCTGTCTTTGGAACCGCCACAGTCTGGACAGTTTACTCCATTGAACTCGCAGTTGGCGTTATAGTTCGTTTCGTCTATAACCACGCCATCGCCCGCAGCAAGGATATCATGATTGCCACCGCACGAAATATCGATGCCCGAGTGTTTCGATGAGCCCCTTGCCACGGCATATTCCGTCGTAATATAGGTGCAATTAGTTATGGGCCATGCCATATCCTGGGCCTGCGCGCCATCATTCGCAGCCATCATCCCTGCATACATGGCAAATACGGACAAAAGAATCATTCTGGTATGTTTGCTCATCAATTCCTCCCGGGGATTGTTTTGATTACAGCAGTATGCACTTTTTTAACGATAGGCGCTGGCGGTTACGCCCCGGTGGGGCGTGCCTGATTATTATTATGTATTAATCCAATAACAATCTGTACAGACGTGTCGCGACACGTCTTTAACCACCAACCATTACGCATTGCGCATTGCGCACTATTTCGTGCTTTCGCGGCGACGGCGATATGCGATCATGCCCAAAAGACCGCCAAATCCAAGCAGCCAGGGCATCGGATGCGAAGACGTTCCCTGCGGCTGGCTCGAGCACCCTTCTGCAGAGGAAGCTGGCGTGTTGTCGGCGGATTCATCCGGCGTATCGGGTGTATCTGGCTTATCCGGAGTATCCGGCGTTTCAGGCTTATCGGGCTTATCGGGCTTATCGGGCTTATCGGGTTTCTCTTCTTCCGGCTTTTTGCAGACATCGTCTTCGTCAACTTCACCGTCGCAGTCGTTGTCCTTCTGATCGCAGATTTCTTCTGACGGTTCGCAGCAAACGTTGTCTTCGTCGATTTCACCGTCGCAGTCGTTGTCCTTCTGGTCGCAGATTTCAGGCACGCAGCAAACGTTGTCTTCGTCGACTGAACCGTCGCAGTCATTGTCTTTGCCGTCACAGATTTCATCGGACGGTTCGCAGCAGACGTTGTCTTCGTCGACTTCGCCGTCGCAGTCGTTGTCCTTCTGGTCGCAGACTTCCGGTACGCAGCAGACGCCGCCTTCGTCGACTTCGCCGTTGCAGTTGTTGTCCTTTTCGTCGCAGATTTCTTCGACAAAGCTGCAGTCTTTGGGTTTGGGACCGCCAAAACGGAACGTCGAACCGTATGGATTTTCATCCCAGCCATAGGAATCATTGAGATTTGGGCCTTCAAGGCGTTTTGGTGTATCGCCGCCATAGACGAAACATACCGCTTTGCTTGGGTTGCGGCCGCAGACATCCATGATGCCGTCGCCATTGACATCCCCGAGGTGAATGGTTCGGTACACGCCGGGGGCGTTGCCGCCTTTGGCATTGCTGAACTCGGTGAGGACGTATTTTTCGTCGCGTTTAAAGCTTTCGCCGTCCGAAAGATAGCAAATAAACTCGTCGGCTCCACGCGCACAGAGGTCATCCTTGCCGTCTTTGTTGAGATCGCCGAACTGGAGCGTCATGTAATATTCCGGTTTTCCCCAGCCTTTTTCATCAGAGAGTTCCGGGCCGCGAATGGCCTCTCCCCAGCCCTCGCCGGTCGAAAGGTGGCAGACAATTCCTTTGGCATCGCGCGCACATACGTCGGCTTTGTGGTCGCCGTTGATATCCGGCATGCGGATCGTCGCAAAATACATGGCCTCGCTCCATGTATCATCGCTCCATGCAGGACCTTGAATGGGGTCGCCGAAGGAATCGCCTTTCGACGGCCAGCACTGCCAGCCCGATTTGCTGAGTCCGCAGGCGTCTGCCATGCCATCGCCGTTGATATCCGCCATGCGGATCGTCGCATACCTCGACGCATCATCCCAGCCATCGGCATCCGACATTGCCTTGAGATCGACGCTGGTTTCGGAAAATCCGTTTTTGGACGAAAGATAGCATTTAAAGCCATCTTTAAAGCGAGCACAGAAATCGTCTTTCGCATCGCCGTTGATATCGGCAAATTTAATGGTGGCATAGTATTGCGGGGCCTTATAACCATCCGCATCGGCCATGGGTACGCTCCCCCATTCCGTTTCGAAACCGCTTCCGTTCGAAATCCAGCAGCTCAGTTTGGTGTCACTGCGCGCACAGACATCGGCCTTGCCGTCGCCGTTGACGTCGGCAAAACGAATCGTCGCGTAATTGGAGCTGTCATCCCATCCGTCCTTGTCGGTCAGCTTGTCGAAGATTACCGATTTGGCGGTGATGTCGGTTTTGGGGAATGTACAGTATATGCCGGCATTGCCCCGGATACAGATTTCGGCGACGCCGTCACCGTCGATGTCCGTGTTCTGCGGGTCGTATGTCGTCACCAGGTCGAGGCCTGCAATCCAGCCGCTGGACGGGCATGTCATGTTTCCCTTTTCCACGTGATTCCAGGGGGAATCATGCTTGCTGTAGCTCGTTTCGTAGGTCGTAAAATGCAGATGCTGCCCCGTCGAACAGCCGGTCGTGCCCATTTTTCCGATCGGTTGTCCGCATTTTACCCTGTCCCCTGTGGAAACATATTTCTTCTCCAGATGCATGGAGACCGTATGCCAGCCATTGTCGTGTTTGATTGTCAGCGAGTTGCCCCTCTCATTAACGCAACCATAACAATGTCCATTTGAATAAGTGCATTGGGTGTTATCAGTCGTTTCAGCGATGACTTCACCATCGGCTGCGGCAAGGACGTCATGGTTGCCAGCGCACGAGATATCAATGCCCGAGTGCGTAGTTCCATCCCTCGGGCCATAGTCATCTGAAATGCTTGTGCAGGTTGCTACGGGCCATGCCATATCCTGGGCCTGCGCGCCATCATTCGCAGCCATCATCCCTGCATACATGGCAAATACGGACAAAAGAATTATTCTGGTATGTTTGCGCATGATTTCCTCCATAATGTCGTTTGAATCACAACTGCAATAATTTTTCTCTGTGATAACCTGATTTTGTGGGCGCGCCTTGTGGCGTTCGCCACTACGGCTTGCCTCGCCGCTATTTGCCGATGGCAAATACGCGGCTCTTTGGTTTGGGCGGCGTATGCGGGCGCAGCCCGCATAGCCGCGCACCCGGTGCGTATTGCGCCTTCGGCGCAATAGCACGGGCCACTCAAACAACCGTCATTTCGAATTCTCGCGACGACGGCGATACAGAATCATGCCCAAAAGACCGCCGAATCCAAGCAGCCAGGGCATCGGATGCGAAGACGTTCCCTGCGGCTGGCTCGAGCAATCGTCCGACACATGGATGGAACGCTCGTTGGGTTCAACCGAATCGGGCTCTTCATCGGTGTCGTTACCGTTATTTTTGTAATCGTCGTTATTGTCGCCTTTTTCGTCGTTATCATCCTGTTTTTCGTCGAGTTCGGTATTGCAGACATCGTCTTCGTCGATCTCGCCGTCGCAGTCGTTGTCTTCGCCGTCGCAGACTTCTTCCGAAGGTTCGCAGCAAACGTTGTCTTCGTCGATTTGGCCGTCGCAGTCATTGTCGATGCGATCACAGATTTCTTCGGTCGGTTCGCAGCAGATGTTGTCTTCGTCGACTTCACCGTCGCAGTCATTGTCCAGTCCGTCACAGACCTCAGGCACGCAGCAGACGCCATCTTCGTCGATTTGGCCGTCGCAGTCGTTGTCGGCACCGTCGCAGATTTCTTCGGACGGTTCGCAGCATACGTTGCCTTCGTCGACTTCGCCGTTGCAGTTGTTGTCCTTTTCGTCACAGATTTCGGCAAGGAACGAGCAATCTTTGGGCTTGGGACCGCCAAGGCGATAGGTCGAAGCATATTCGTTGCCATTCCAGCCGCCGGAATCCGAAAGCGGCGCACCTTCGATGCGGTCGAAGCCTTCACCGTTGAACTTGAAGCAGACGGCGGTTTCTGTATTGCGCCCGCAGATGTCCATTTTGCCGTCACCATCGATGTCGCCGATGTGGATGGTTCGGTAGATGGCAGGTTTGTTGCCGCCTTTGGCGTCGCCGAATTCATCGATGGTAAAGCTGTCCGCTTCAAATCCATTGCCATTGGACAGGTGGCAGATAAGGCCGGCATCGGCGCGGGCGCAGATATCGTCCATGCCGTCGCCGTTGATATCGCCGAACTGGAGCGTTGCGTAATGCTCCGGATCCTTCCAGCCATTGCTGTCAGACCATTCGGGGCCGCGAATCTCGTCGCCAAAGCCCTCGTCGGTCGAAAGATGGCATACGACGCCGCTGCTGTCGCGTGCACAGAGATCGGCTTTGTGGTCGCCATTGATATCGGGCATGCGGATCGTCGAATAATACGGGGCTTTTTCCCAGTTGGCGTCCGTCCAGGCGGGGCCCGTAATGGCATCGCCGAAGCTGTCGCCATGCGAAGGCCAGCAGAGCACACCGCTGCTGCTGCGCCCGCAAACATCCGCCATGCCGTCGCCATTGATGTCGGCCATGCGGATCGTCATGTAATACTGCGGCTTGCCCCAGCCCTGTGCGTCGCCCATGTCGTCGAAGTGAATCGGGGTTTCCGAAAATCCGTCGCCGGTCGACAGGTAACAATTGAAGTGATCCTTGAACCGCGCGCAGAAATCGAATTTGCCATCGGCATTGATATCGGCGAGTTTCGTCGTCGCATAGTATTTGACGTCGTTGTAGCCGTCTTTGTCGCTCATGCTGACGCTGCCGCCGTCGGTAAAGCCCGTGCCGTTCGACAGCCAGCACTGATAGGCGGAATTCGAACGGGCACAGACATCCGATTTGTCGTCGCCATTGACATCGGCAAAACGAATCGTGGCGTAGTTCGAAACGTCGTTCCAGCCCTTTTCGTCACTGAAGGTGTCGAAGATAATGTTTTTGGTCGTAATGTCCGTTTTGGGGAAGATGCATTGCAGGCCCTTTGAGCCGCGGATGCAGATTTCGGCGACGCCGTCGCCGTCGATATCGGTATTTTGCGGCTCAAAAATCGACACCATACCGAGGGAACCGCCGCTGCCTGCGGGACATGTGTAGTTGGCTTTTTTGACGTGATTGAAGGGATCGTCCGTTTTGCCGTTGATCTTGACCGTAAAATGCAGGTGCTGGCCGGTCGAGCATCCCGTCGTTCCCATCTTCGCGATGACATCGCCGCAGGAAACCTCATCGCCTTTTTTAACCAGCTTCTTCTTGAGATGCATGTAGATGGTCTGATAGCCATTGCCGTGATCGATGGTCAGGGAGTTGCCCATGGATTGCTTGCACGAAACGCATGTGCCGGCGGATTTGGAATATTGGCACTGCCCCTGGGAATTCGTTTCGGAAACGACTTTGCCGTCTGCTGCCGCGAGAATATCGATGTCGCCGCCGCACGCAATATCAATGCCGCTGTGAAAATGTGATGCACGATAGCCATAGTATGTCGAAATATGGGTACAATTCTGTCCTGCCGGCCAGGCCAAATCCTGTGCTGCAGCTGTAGCCGAAACTCCTGCAATTCCCGCAGCCGATGCAGCTGCCGTCCATAGGATGAATCTGAAATACCTCTTCATATAACCTCCGTCTTGGCTGCCTCCTGGCTCAGAAATGGTAAAAAGACCAAAAATTTGCGCACGCAAACACGGGGCGTATTATAAGTATTTTTTGCAGAGAATTGAAGTATTACGTCAATTGGGCATGCTCAGTCCGGAACATTCCATGGAATGTCCGGAGAACATGGATACGCTGGTTGTCGTTGGTGATGTATTTGAGAGACGTTCAGATGGAACGTCTCTGAATAGTCATTTATTTGGAAACTGGCGTATAGATCGCAAAAACCTCGCCCATCTGATACTGTTCCAGCGGCGTAAGTTCAACCGGTTCGGCCTTGGTAATGTTGAACGCCCGATATTTGAACTGACCCCACCACTTATCATCAACGACGGTGATAGAGTTGGCATCCTTGGCAACGACGGGTTTGGGACGAAGATCTGTACCTTTGTTTGAAACATCAAGGGCCTTCCAACCGTCGGGGGTATAACGATAACCCTTGACGAGGACAATCAGACTGCCATTGGGAATTGCTGATTTGGTAAAGATGCGCGTGGTTGCAAACTTGGCTGCTGTACTGTTTTTATCGCCGCCAAAGAGTTTGGTGGGAAATTTGTTATTTGCGTCCGGTCTGGTCAATCCTGTCGGCAAGTCGCTTACTGTGTTCGAATTCCAATAAGCCTTGTGCGTCAGGCTCAGATCGAGCTTCTTGTACTTGCTCAAATCATAACCCGCCTTGACGAGAGCATCGTCGGCATTGTCATGGTGAATCGGAACAAAGATGGACATGACCTTTTCGAGGCTTTCCATCTCTTCGTCGCTGAGTTTGGGTTCTCCTTTTTTGGACAGAGTAAATGCACGGTATTGATATTTCCCCCACCATTTGTCCGTCACCTCGGTGATTTGTTTATCCACGACAGCAGGCCGGTTCTTTGCTGCGGTTGCCTTGTCGAAGGAAATCCAGCCATCTGCGCGATATTCATACCCGGACTTGATGACAATAAATGAGCCATTGGGGATCTCATAGCGCGTAAAGATGCGCGAAGCTGCATGTTTCTTAAGATCGGCACTCTTGCTTCCCGTCTCTGCACTTACCAGTGTGGCATAACAATATTTCGTACCGTCGATTAATACAGACGTGAGATTGCATACATCGGCATCCTGTTTCGTCGAATTGTACAGGGCTTTTGTCGTTACTCCGACGGGGATTTCGACATAATCTTTGAGATTGTGGCCTGCATCGGAAAAGATTTTCTGGAGATCCTTGTTTGGCTTGACGTAGGTTCCGTTGACGCCTTTGCTGGGACGCGTGACCGCATAAGGGGTTTTATAGGCGTTGACGACGGCTTCCTTGAGGGCTTTTATTTGCCTGTCGGTATAGGAATATTTATTCGGTTTGTAGGTGACTTTGCCGACCGGTCGTTTGGTGATTTGTTTGGCCCACATCAGATTGGCCGCAAACCGACCATTGTTGTAGGACATATGATAGCCATCCCGATTCATATTATTCGCGAAAATACCGTTTCTGAGGTTTTGGATGGCCGTTCCCGCAGGGATGACAAATGAGATATCTTTTCTTGGTTCTATCTTGGTTTTGACCGACATGACGGCCGCTTCGTACATTTTAATTTGATTGTATCCATGGAATGCCATTTGGTAATGCGAAACGCCCGTTTGGTATGCCCATGTCAGCGCCCAGCCGAACTCCGGTTCTTTGGGTGAATTCTTTTTGACCGTATCGATGACATAATCAATATCTTTGTTGTAAAGATCGATTACGCCGGAAGGAGAGGTCATCATGATGAAATAGTCCCACTTTGCGGACTTAATGGCTTCCAGATATGTCTTTTTGGGGGTCGTTTCGGTACATTTGCTTTTGGTATCACAATCTTTGCATGTACTGAGAAAGTAAGTCCCGGGCGACCCTTTCTTGCGCATATTCTCTGCATGATAGTTGATCGACTTGCCGCCGGTATATAACACGCCAACCGTGACATTTTTATATCCCATATTGACGAGTATATCGCACAGATAAATTGTCGAGTCCCGCATCAGGCTGTTGCCCACGCCAAGAATTTTAATGCTCGTTTTGTTATCAAATTCGGGCGTACAGGGCTTGCCGGCAGTCTTGCATACGTAGGATTCCTCAATGGCACACTTGGCAGAACAACCGTCATCGGCCTTGGTATTGCCGTCGTCACATTTTTCCTTGCCTGCAACGATACCGTCCCCACAGACTGTCGAACATGCCTTGCCGGCCTCTGCACAGGTCCAGCCATTTTCTATGGCGCACTTGGCAGAACATCCATCGCCGTCTTTGGCGTTGCCATCATCGCATTTCTCATTGCCGGAAATTTTGCCGTCTCCACAAACATCTCCGGGAACTACGGGCTGCTTTGTGCATGGCGTGCCGGGGTTTTCGCAAACCCAGCCAGCTTCGATAGCGCAGTTGTCTGAGCAGCCGTCGCCTGCCTTTGCATTACCGTCATCGCATTTTTCATCGCCGGTGATCTCCCCATCCCCACAGACATCTTCCGGAACGGTAGAAACTTGTACGCAAGGCTCACCGGGTTTATCGCAGGTCCATCCTTCCTCAATGGTGCAATCGGGCGCACAGCCATCCTCGGCATTCAGATTGCCATCGTCGCAGGATTCGTTGTCAGCCTTTTGACCGTCGCCGCAGACGGCGTCGATCACCACATCTTTTACACAGGGTTGTCCCGGTGTTTCACATTGCCAGCCAGTCTCTAATGCACAATTTGAGGAACAGCCGTCATCAGCTTCGGCATTGCCGTCGTCGCATTCTTCATAATCAGCAACAATGCCGTCCCCACAGACAGCTTCGGCGATATTGGTTTTTTCACAGGCAGCACCGGGCGTTTCACAGTTCCAGCCATCTTCGATGCGGCATTCACTCGAACAGCCGTCACCGGACTCGATATTACCATCGTCGCAGATCTCGCTGCCATCCAGTAATCCGTCGCCGCAAACGGCATCCTCTTCCTCGATACGTTCGATGCATGGCTCACCTGGCGTTGGGCAGCGCCAGCCATCCTCTACAGCACAGTCTCCCGAACAACCATCGCCAGCTTTGGTGTTCCCGTCATCACAGGATTCATCACCCGTTTTTTTGCCATCCCCGCAGACTGCTTTTTTATCCGGCCCATCTTCTGTGCAGGGAATTCCCGGCTTGTCGCAGGTCCACCCGGCTTCAACCGTGCAGTCGTCCGAACAACCGTCACCAGCCTCCGTATTGCCGTCATCGCATAGTTCATCTTCTTCCAGAATTCCATCGCCGCAGATGGCTTTCTCCTCCGAAGATGTGCTGCCTGAATCATCACTGCATGAATACAAGCCCATGGCCGCAAAAATACACATCGCATACAACAGTCTTTGTGATTTCATAAAAGCTCCTCTGATTTGGATCCTGTCTCGATTCACTGAATAGTCATAGTATAGTGACAACACACAGCCTAAAAGTTGGCGTTGCCCTTAAGTCTACAGGGAAATCCTTACCTGATGCAAGGATAAATCATTCCCAAGGACAGAGGACCATAATGCATTTGCGAATCTGTTTCCTGAGAATACCTTGGGAATAATATATATTAATTTTTATTAATATTATTGTTGTGGTCATAGATAATGATACCATTATCCCCTCGCCATTCATGGAGAGGGGGCGCCCGCAAAGCGGGCGGAGGTGAGGTCAAAAAATAGTTTCATTATATATGTCCACAACAGTAATTCAGGTTATGTACGGCAATGATACCATTATCTCCTCGCCATTCATGGAGAGGGGGCGCCCGCAAAGCGGGCGGGGTGAGGTCAAAAAAAGTATCATTTCGCTCATTGCATCAAGTGTGCTATACGGGTGCTATGAATCGAAATGCCTTGTAAAAGACGGTTTCGGTGTTTTCCAATTCCCGTACTCATGAAAGCAGGAGGTTTTTATGAAAAAACTGGCGATCATATTATTGTGCACTATCCCCATGCTCACGGCATGCAGCAAGGAGCCGACAAATCCTGCGGCGCTCGAAGCCGCAGCCAAGGCCAATGGTTTCACTGTCGAAAAGATTAAAGATGCAGATAACGCTTATCAGTTTAGAAAAGATGGATGCGTCGTCGAATTCGGATTTTTCAATGCTCCTGCCGATGCTGAAATGAAGTTCCATTCCATCGCAAATCCGATTATGGATGGGCGTTCGGGAGGCATATCGTCCTCTGCAAACATGTCTAACTATCACTATGCTTCCAAACTCAGCGGCGGAAAATTCTTCTATGCCACTCAAGTCGAGAACACGCTTTTTGTCTCTGACAACGCCGAGAGCTGCGAGGCGGCAATCAGAAAATTTGCAGAGGATATAAAATACTAGGGAATCTCTGAATAATTGTCTGGTGCGGCCAAACTGTGTTGTAAAAACTACTCCCCTTGCCCCATTGGGGAAAGGGGATGGGGATTTTGTGCGCCGTTGCCTGGCTGCAGGTCTGCCTTGCCCCATTGGGGAATGGGGATGGGGGAAAGGGGCCAATTGATCAGATGTTCCCCAGGCTATTTGCGGCAGTTATGGGGGGGCAGCATCTGCTCTGTGGACATTGAGAATGCCAATCATTGGCTCAGGGGGATGCCCGATAACTCTTCAGGCGTACATGCCATATCTTTCGTGAGATGAAAAATGAGAATGAGAATGATTCCTATTCTCAATTTTGTATTTCAAAAGATACTATGACTCGCCCCTTTCCCCGCAGAATGTCTCTGCCACACCAAACAGACGTTTCGTGGGGCTCCCTCTAACAAATCTCCAGACAATTCCCCCAGCAACTAAGAATTAAATTGACCAAATCCCCGATTTATGATAATGGCGCGCGTCTTTTCCGGCATGAGCATCGTTTTATGAGCGCCGGGGAAGTGGCCCGTTGTAGGCCGTGGCAATTCTTTTACCCTTTTTTATTTGGAGACCATCATGGCCCAGGATTTTGAGAATGAAAGCTTTGAGGCGTTGCTTGCTGAGTATGAGCAGGACCAGACCTCAGTTCGTGAAGGTGAAATCGTCAGCGGTAAAGTTGTCGATTTTGTAGGTGATTTCGTCGTCGTTGATATCGGATACAAGTCGGAAGGACAAGTTCCCAAGAATGAATTCGTTGCCCCCGATGGGTCGTTCAACGTCAAGATCGGTGACACCGTCGATGTCTATGTCGAAGCCACCGAAAACGAAAATGGCCTCTGCGTTCTGAGCAAGAAAGAAGCTGACAAGCTCATGATCTGGGAAGAAATCTCCAAGATCGCCGAAAGTGATGAGACCGTCGAAGGTACCATCATGAGCCGCGTCAAGGGTGGTCTTGCCGTCGATATCGGCGTCCGTGCATTCCTGCCCGGAAGCCAGGTCGAACTTCGTCCGACCCGCAATCTCGACAAATTCATCGGTCAGAAATATCGTTTCAAAATCATCAAGTTCAACAAAAAACGCGGAAACATCGTCCTTTCCCGCCGTGCTCTGCTCGAAAAAGAACGCGCTGTCCTCAAGGGCCAGACGCTCGAAAGACTGCACGAAGGTGCCATCCTCGATGGTATCGTCAAGAATATCACCGAATACGGTGCATTCGTTGACCTCGGCGGCATCGATGGTCTGCTCCATATCACCGATATGAGCTGGGGCCGCGTCAATCATCCGAACGAAGTCGTTCAGATCGGCGACGAAATCAAGGTCAAAGTCCTCAAGTTCACACCCGAAAACGAACGCGTCAGCCTCGGTTACAAACAGCTCGCTCCGGATCCCTGGGAACATGCTGCAGAACGCTATCCCGCCGGCATCCGCGCTCTCGGCCGCGTCGTGAGCCTCATCGATTACGGTGCATTCGTTGAACTCGAAGAAGGCATCGAAGGCCTCATCCACATCAGCGAAATGAGCTGGACGCGCCGCGTCAAACATCCCAGCCGCGTCGTGAACGTCGGCGATGTCATCGATGTCGTCGTCCTCAGCCTCGACACCGAAGCCAAGAAGATCAGCCTCGGTATGAAACAGACCGAACCGAATCCCTGGGAAATCCTCGAAGAAAAATATCCCGTCGGCACGATCATCAAGGGCAAAATCCGCAATATCACAGACTTCGGTCTCTTCATCGGCGTCGAAGATGGCATCGATGGTCTCGTCCATGTCTCCGACATCAGCTGGACACAGAAAGTCCGCAACCCGGCCGAAATCTACAAACGCGGTGATGAAGTCGAAGCCGTCGTCCTCAACATCGACGTCGCCAGCGAGCGCTTCAGCCTCGGTATCAAACAGCTTACGGCTGATCCGTGGGAAGCCCTCCCCGAAATGTATCCTCCCGGGGCTGTCGTCGATTGCAAAATTACCAAGATTACGGAATTCGGTGCTTTCGCACAGATCGCCGATGGCGTCGAGGGCCTCATCCACATCAGCGAGCTGAGCCGCGATCGCGTCGACGAACCCGATCAGGTCGTCAAAGTCGGCGAAGTCCACAAAGCCGAAGTCATCAGCGTCGATCCTGCAGAACGCAAGATTGCACTCTCCATCAAACAGTTCGTTCGCAACAGCGAAACCGGTCGTCTGCGTCAGTACATCGACAACGACGCCTCTTCGGCCGCCCACCTCGGTGACCTGCTCCAGAACAAACTGAGCGACCTCGATGGCAACGAATAATATCGTCGGACATTGACTCTAAAAGCCGTGCATTTGCGCGGCTTTTTTTTGTTTTTGTGCCAGCATGCTTTTGCCTTTGGCAATGCGCATGCTGCCTCGGGCTATTGGCTGCGCAAATACGCCCTCGGAACTTTTGGTGCGATGTGCAGCCACACCCGCATCGTGTGGACAAACAATAATTCTTTACCAACGATAATTAATATTTAGAAGAATAAAAAAACTTTGCTATATTCAAGCAGGTAGCCGATTTTTCAATCAGCATTCACAGAACCTGTGTGTTGAAATAAAAGTACCGGATGCGGTCGATCTTGCTTATCTTGGATCATTGTTCATAAAGGATAAGTGTCATGAAACATTCGCCGTCGTTTCTCGAAAAAATGCATCGTATTTCAGGGGAACTCAGAGGAATTTCCTTGATTGCATTTACCGGGATGGCGGCATGTTCGCTTGATCCGGTCATCGATCCAATCTGCGGCAATGGGGCGTTGGATGATAATGAGGTGTGTGATGCTGAAATATTGGCTTATGAAGCATCCTGCCCAGCGGGAGAACATCTGCCGAAGGGGGCCAGACTGCGCTGCAATGCGAATTGTACCTTGAATACTTCTGCCTGCGTTCCGGATGAAGCACCGATCCTATGTGGCAATGGTGTGCTGGATGATGGCGAGATATGTGATGCTGAAAAATTGAGCTATGGGGCTTCGTGTCCGGAAGGAGAGAGGCTGCCGCCTGATGCCGCCCTGAGCTGCAATGCGGATTGTACATTGAATACCGATGCGTGCGTTCAGGCTGTAGCTGAGTCTTTGTGCGGAAATGGTGTGCTGGATGATGGCGAGATATGTGATGCTGAAAAATTGAGCTATGATGCATCCTGCCCTGCGGGAACTCTCTTGCCTTCGGGGATGCGCCCGAGCTGCAATGCAAATTGTACATTGAATACCGCCGCTTGTGTGACTGCTCAAATCCCTGAAAAATGCGGCAATAATGCCCTGGACGATGGAGAAATCTGCGATGGTAAAATCCTGAGTGATGCTGCGGTTTGTCCCAAAGGTATGCAATTGCCATCGGATGCCAGCCTTAGCTGCAATGCGGATTGTACATTGAATACCGCCGCTTGTGTGACTGCTCAAATCCCTGAAAAATGCGGCAATAATGCCCTGGACGAGGGAGAAAGCTGTGATGGCAGCCTCATTCAGAAAACCGCTGCATGCCCGAAAAATACGGCTCTTCCGGAGGGTAAGTCTTTGGCATGCAACGCAAATTGCACCCTGGATACGAGTGCCTGTGAACCCCCAAAAGGAAAAGTCGTTCACGCCACGCTCAAAGAAATACCCATCCACAGGACGCCTCAGTATCATTACCCGAATGATACTCTGAAAAATGATCATAAAGGGGAACCAAAGCAGATCGTCGGCAATCTTAAGACGGGTGAAATCGTCGATCTTCTTGGAGTCATGGGAGAGAATTCATATCTTGGCAGTTATTATCGAATTCAGTTTAGTGACGGCGAGTATTATATTCATAGCAGCAACATCGAACGCATGAATAATATCCCGGTCCCTGTCATTGATTATTCGTCAGCTTCCACACCCAATTACTATCAGAATGACAAGAGTTGGGGTAATACTCCATACAGAACATCGACAATTGGTGAACATGGCGGCGGTCCGACATCGTTGGCGAATGCACTCGCCATTCTAAAAGAAGATAAAAGCATTACTCCTGCAGTGGTTGCTCAAAAACTCGACCTCTATCAGTACAAAGACAATATTGGCACGGACAAGGGTATCATCTGTCCCATGATCATGGCTGAATATAAGCTGAAATGTACGATGAAGGATACTTCCGGCGGTATGAACGCCGGCAAGACAGATAAGACGCGCACAGAAACAAAGCAGGCAATGGAAAACGCTTTTAAAAAGGGGGGGTATGTCATTGCCCTCGAGAGCGGAGATTACTGGAGCTCTGAGGATAAATATCATTTCCTTACCGTTTATGGATACGATAAAGATAAAGATACGCTGTATGTTGATGATCCGCTCAATCTCCATTATATGCAGACAGGAATGGAAGAATTCCTCAACCATATGAATAAAATCTTTATTATAGAAACGACGACAGCGGATGCGCTTACAGCTAGCGTAACGAAGGACACCCCATGTCGGCGTTCTCCTCAGGATAAGTTTGTTAATCAAGAGATATTAAATACAGAACATACATTTGGTTTGACCGGTAGTGAACCGAAACAGATCATCTATACAATACCGAAAGGTACAAGTGTGCACATACTTGGTAAGGTTAAAAAGACTTTAAATACCCCCGAGTGGTATCAGGTCTCTTACAAAAATGAAACTTGTTATATTCTTGCCAGCGATGTTAAAACCAATGGCGTTGGTGTACACTTGTTGACTAACTTTATGGGGTCAACAATCAATTATTATCAAAAAGATGGCAGATGGGCCACTAATAAGTATGCCATAAGTAATATAGCCAACGATGGATCCGCACCCACTTGTTGGGCAGATGCACTCTCGGCTCTCGTAGACATGAATATCACACCAGCGTTGATTGCAGAAGAATTCATAAGCTCTGGAGCTTCAGATAGTGAAGAAGGCGGGACAGATATCAAATTTGTTTGCAGCGCATCAATAATAACACAAAATAATATTAACTGTGAGATTAAAAGCTGTGAGATTAAATCAAACTCCATTAAAACAGTTAAAGATACGATCAAGAACGGCGGATACGTTATTGCAATTCAGACTGGAAAATACTGGACCAATGATGGTCAATATGTATTAATATATGGTTATGATGACGAGAACTTCTTTGTCGATGATCCCATGTCGAGAAGGTATCATCAAAATGCGAATGATTTTATGACTACATGCGGAGATATGGCTCTTATCGAAAAGAAATGAATGAACAGTGATATATGAACCTCTGCATTGGCGAAGTACAATACAGAGGGGCATGATTGCATCATACAGAAACACGGAACATACCTTTTGACTCAGAAACTCTCAACATAAAGTACAATGCGATTCGCATGAATTAAAACATCACGTATGGAGGTTTAAAACAATGAAAGATCGGTTCTTATTATTTGGAAATTCTCATCGCATATCAAAATGTTCGGCATGGGCATCGATCCTTGCATGCGTTTTGATGGCAGCATGTTCTGACGAATCCGTCAGCTCTGTTGGCGCTGATGATGATAATTCGGACCCCTCTGCTCTCTGCGGCAATGGCGTGCTGGATGAGGGTGAGATTTGTGATGCTGAAAAACTGAGCCGCAGTGCATCCTGCCCAAAAGGGAAATACTTACCGCCGGATGCCTATTTTACCTGCAACGATGATTGCACATTGAATACCGATGCATGTGTTGCTGAAGCATCCTCTGATCCCTGCGGCAATGAAGCTTTGGATGAGGGCGAGATTTGTGATGGCGATATCTTTAACAAGGCTGCATCCTGTCCCGAAGGTACATATTTGCCGTCAGATGCCAGCTTGTTATGCAGGGAAGACTGCACTTTGGATACCAGTTCATGCATTCCGGTCGAAAAGGAAGACCCCTGCGGCAATGGGGCTTTGGACGAAGAAGAAATCTGTGATGGCAGCCTCATACGTAAGTCTGCATCCTGCCCCGAAAATACACATCTCGCCGAAGGTCAGACATTGACCTGCAATGAGGATTGTACATTAAATACCAGTGCATGTGTGCAGGATGAGCTACCTCCTGATCCGCCAGGCCCCGCTGAACCCGCTCAGGGGATTGTCAAGCATGACACGCTCACAGAAATTCCCATTCATCGTACGCCTCAATATCATTACCCCAATGACACTTTAAAGAATGAACATGGGGATGCAGAAAAACCACAAATTGTTGGTCACATCAATAAAGGGGATACGGTAGAACTTCATGGAATTGTTGGCGAAAAATCATTTCTCGGCGGATCTTATCTGATCGATTTCGATGACGGCCAATATTATATTCACAGCAATAATATAGAATTAATCAATGATTCACCTGTAGATACGATTGATTATTCATCTGCATCTACGCCCAACTACTACCAAAATGATGCCAAATGGAAAGATGTAAAGTACAGAACGACGAATATTGGCGTCCATGGCGGCGGCCCGACTGCATTGGCAAATGCAATTGCAATACTTAAAGACAATAAGGATATTACGCCCGAGACGATTGCAAAAAAAATGGATCTTTATCAGGATATTACCAGCGGAGAAGGCACAGAAAGAGCTGTTGTCTGTCCGATGATCGAACGCGAATATGATTTGGAATGTGAATATTTCGATACTTCCAAAGGTATGAATTATGGGACTGAAGAATCGACCAAAAAGAACGACGCAAATACGCGCGAAAAAACAAAACAAAAGATAGAAGAAGCCTTTAAGAATGGCTGGTATATCGTCGCACTGGAAGGCGGGGCCAAGAGTTACTGGACTTCCGATACCAGCAGACATTATTTGACGGTCTACGGGTATGATAAAGCCAATGATACGCTGTATGTCGATGACCCTGTCAATGTACATTACATGCAAAAAGGTATGGAAGAGTTTCTCAACTATACGCATAGTATTTTTGTCATAACGAACAAACCTGCAGACAAAAAATGCACGCCCAAAACCTGTGCGAACTACGTCGGGAAATGTGGTGACTCTCTCAATGATGGATGCGGCGGCAAACTGAATTGTACATGTTCAGACGGAAAAGCATGTGTTCAGTCAGTATGTGGTATAAACAAAGATGTTTACCCCAAGAGAAAAAGTATTAAAGGCATTCAGCCGGATGGCAGTGATGCACAAATAATGATTGACAGCAACGTTCACGGTGTCGTTTACAATATGGTTTGGGCACTGATGCAGCCGAGTAAAAAGAAAGCCCCTTGCACCAAAGATAAAGAGGTTGAATATAAAGGATATTGTTACAACCCAACGGGGACAGCTGATTATAGAGAAAAGATTAAAAAATATACAGATGCAGGTGTCGTTGCGACCGCAATAGTCTATGGTGTGCCGGCTTGGGCGCAAATTAAAAATGATAGTATATGTAAAAACAATAAATATGTTCAATCCTCATGGTTTTGTGCCACGGAAGATGGTTATGCCGATGATTTTGGCCGTTTTGCCGGCTTTTTGGCATGGTATTTTAACGGTATTGAACACGATGGCAATAAAGGTGGCAGAATTGCAGATTTCGTCATACACAATGAAGTAAATTGTTCGCATTGGTATAATATTGGTTGTCATGATTATAACGACAAATATAAAGACTGTGATCGCGAGAAATGGATAAGCCGCTATGCAGCAGATTGGAATAAAGCATACGATTATATCCGTGCAGAACAAAAGCAAGCTAAGGTTTTCATGTCTTTTGATCATATGTTTGATTGGAATATTTGGCAGCATACAAGTGTTCAGTATTTCATTAAGTCAGTTGTTAAAAAACTTGGCACCAGGGAGTGGCGCATTGCCTTTCACTCCTATCCACCTGATTTAACAGAGCCCCAATTCTCAGCAAACGACTGGCCAATTATCTCTTTTGGCAATATCGGTATTTTGGCTGGTTGGCTGCGACAGAATTATCCCGACAAACCTCATGCCTGGGAAATTCATTTGACTGAAAATGGACTCAACGGTAGACCCGAACAGGAAAATGCTCAAAATACCTATCTTTGTAAGGCGTTTAAAAATGTTTTAGGAACGCCAGGCATTGAGAGTTTTATATTTCATCGCTATAGGGATGCTGATGAGGGGGGACTTAAGCTCGGACTTGTTCATAAAGATGGTACAGCCAAACCAGCATGGTCGACCTATGTCAATGCCAATAAGCCGGGGGCTGGCAAATGTGGTTTCGAATTATTGCCATACGTGGAGTTAGCGAGGTATCTCAATTCGAGCACGGGTAATCGTTGGGTAACAACGAGAATGCCGCCTGATGGATTTCATCATGAAAATTCCTGGAAGATTTACCGCGATAAACCTACTTTTGGTGATCCCATCATGCTTTATGAATGTCGTTTTGGAGATTCCAAACAACACTATCAAACCAAGATTTCAACAAACGTCAATTGTGATGGCAACTTCAACATGGGACCGATGGGATATGCATTCAAGTCAAAACAGAAGAATACTGTAGCGCTCTATCAGTGCAAAGTGGGGAATACTTTCTTTATCACGGATGCGTCCAATTGTGAGAATCAGATCAAAGACAAACTTATCGGTTACGTTTATAGGAAATAATATTCGTTTGGACAGCCATTGAGGCTCTTTTCAGCCTCTCCCTCGTCCGCTTTATAGGCCCCCTCGCTATTTTCGGCGTGGGGCAACCGCTTCCACTATCGATGGCCAGAACAAGCGCTTCGAACTCCAAGACAAAATTTCATTCATAAGCAGAAAATTCAAATACATTAAGCAGAGCCTTTTATTTGGGGGGCTTCGGCTTTTTGGCTGCGCCAAATACGCCTTCGCCATGCGGCTATTGCATACGCCGCATGGATGGGTAAGATATTTCAAACCAGTAAACGACTCCCACTTCCGGTGGAACAATAGCAAGGAGAAATCATGAAATATTCACTGTCTTTTGAAAGGGTAACGCACAACATTACAAGACGGTTCAAATGGGTTACCTTGCTTTCATTTGTCTTGATGGCACCTGCCTGTTCCAGTGAATCCGTTTCTTCGGCAGATCCTTCGCTTTGCGGCAATGGCGTGCTGGATGAGGGCGAGATTTGCGATAATCAATTAATGAGTTATGAAGCATCCTGTCCCGAAGGTATGCAATTGCCGTCGGGTGCCAGCCTGAGCTGCAATTCGGAGTGTTTACTGAATACCGATGCGTGTGTTCCGGTC
>JAEEGL014503533.1_pt1 | contig 20556 bp, 22 predicted proteins | sample 9134231 | NCBI WGS metagenome assembly JAEEGL01 (sample SAMN16246548, study PRJNA631951) | gut metagenome | biome: gut microbiome; feature: rumen; material: fiber-attached | host: Bos | place: Iran: Karaj | collected 2018-10
AACTCCGATTCCAATATGTCAGTATGCAGGAATATGTTTTTCTTCCAACCATTTCAAAAATTTTTCTTCATTTTCATGAATTTCTGGGTCTTCAATCTGTGGATATCAAGCATTTACAGTAGCAGCATAACAGGCATCTCTTTTACTCCAAATATCTTTAATCTCGCCTAAATCTTTAATATCTCAGTCAGAATCATTTTCATATTCCACCAAAACATGATATTTTTCATCCAATCAAACGGTTTTTGATACTTGTGGATTGATAATCTCTAATGCAGATAATTCAGGATTTTTTTTATCTCTTATGCTTTTTACATACATTAATGTATTATTCAAATTATCAAAAGACTTAAAATTCAGACTAGAAGCAGTAGGTTTCTTAATCAATTTCAATTTAGCATTAAGAATAATTCCCAAAGTTCATTCAGATCAAAAAAAATCTTTAGCTTCATCTCATGATAAAGTCTGAACTTTCACTTCCTTTTTGTCTGAGACTGTGATTACTTCTATTTCATCCACCCATTTTTCCATTTTTCAATATTTAATAGCTCTCATTCATGCTCAATTTGTTGCAATCATTCCACCGATTTGAGCTGCTGAATGTGAACCTAATTGGACTGGGAAATACATGTCGTATTTATCCAATATTTCATTCAATTCATCAGTAGTTAATCATGGTTCCACGGTTATGCTATTTACAGTCTGATCCAAAATCTTATTCAAAGCTGATAAATCAACTACGATAGTATTTTTACTAGGTAAACAATTTCCAACTAGGTTAGTTCATCATGCTCTACAAACTATTTTTTTGTTTTCATTTATGGCTTTTTCTACGATTTCAATTACTTCATTTCTATTTTTCGGTAAAAATACTTCAGTTTTTTCATTATTCTCAAAATGTGAAGCATCAGTATTGTAGATTAAGTTATGAAGTGGATTGTTGTATGATTGCATAGGGTATTTTTGATAATTAAACTAACCAAAATTATAAAAATTGGTTATTCTTTATCAAGATTTATTGAAATCTAAATTTTATTTGACAATCAATAGATTTTCTTTATTCTCAAACTGCCAAATTGTAGTTTTAGAGAAAATTGTTTTTTCTCAGTATGTGAAAGAAGACGGTTAGCTTCTGATCTTTCTTATCATGTACTGATATCTAAGACTATAGTTTGGCGACTAGCGGGAGTTAGCCGTCTTTTTATTTATTTTTCTTTTTAAATGACAGAATACTATAAAATTTGTCCTTATTGTTGAGAAAAAATTAAGGAAACTGCCAAAGAATGTTGCTATTGCTGAACTATTCTCAATCTAACTTGAGAAAATGCTAATGATATAAAGGACTACAAATCTACAGAAATACAAATAAACAAAACTTCCTCAAAGAAATTTAATGGAAATTGATTTGATAAAAACTGAGTAAAGTCAAACAAAAATCAACCTATAAAAATTTATAGAAAACCATTAGACAAATCGTACATAGAGTGCCTTGATTGCTGATTTAAATGAGAATGAGGGAGAAAAAGAGAAACAAAAGCATCCGATTTTATGTGAATATTCTGACTTATATGAGCACTTTTAATGTTATTTGGAGAAATATGAAGAAAAGATATGGTTATATGCCCAAAATGTAAATCGCCAAATGTTGTTGAAACTAAACTAGAAAAAGCATCATAAAGTGGAAAATTTATAGCATATTAAATTCCACGAATAGTATTTATCATAATAATTCTCTTATTGGTATTTTTTGCATAATTGTTACGAACAAAAGAGAATAAAAATATTACATTTCCATGATTAAAATAGTTTTATCACTAATGTATAAATCATGAAAAGTCTATATAAGAAATGTCCTAATTGTTGAGAAAAAATTAAGGAAACTGTAGAAAAATGTCGCCATTGCTGAACCATTGTTAATTTGACTGGAGAAAATGCTAATGATACAGAGAACTACAGATCCACAGAGATACAAATGAAAAAAACCTTCTCAAAGAAATTTAGTGGGGATTGATTTGATGAAAATTGACTTGATGAAACTATAAATGATTACGACTATAATAGAATGAATAGGCGGATATTTTTTAGGAATACAGTGATATTGTTTTGTACAGAATATCTTTTTGTACTTTTATTAGTATTAATTGGTAATCGGGTTGATAATCCTATTACAGATGCAGATGCTAATATTCTATCAATTATCATGTCTATAATTTTTCTTTGGTTTCGAATTCCACGAGGAATAAAAAGGTGTCATGATATGGGATTGTCTGGATGGTGGATTATAATTTGAATAATTCCCATTATATCTTTAGGGTTATATCTTATTCCATGAACAAACTGAGATAATGTATATGATTTATGAATTCGTACAAATATTAATAATAAAACAGAGAATAATATGACATGTTGAAAAAGATTCTGAAAATATATACTCTATCTATTAAGAGATTGGTTTATATTTTTGGTCTTGGATGGGATAACTCAATGATTTTGAATTCGGAAATATAATATATACGCTGATAGTCATTTTACCTTTGATATGTTTGTGTGTTTTATTATATTCATTATTGAAACCGTTCGTTTGATTTCTGATTGTTCTAAAATAAAAAAAATGAATACAAGGTAAATAATTGTACTTTTATAATCTGATAATATCATAATGAATAAAAAATCGTTAATTATCTCAGTTGTAATTTCTATGATTGTTTAGATATTTATTTTTATAGGTTTAATATTAATATCAAAAAATGAAAAAGTTCTTAAAAAGACTATTCAAGTCTATTTTCTATATAATTCTTATTATAATCATTCTGGTTTTCTTATTTTTATTGATTATAAATAATAAAAAATTTTCTGTCTATTCAAAGTATGACTGGGACCTATATCGTTGATGGGATGAAATTATTCTCTTTAATGATAAATTAGAAATTTATCCTGAATTTAAAAAATTTAACAAATCTGATTTACCAGAATGATATGAATACGATTGATATGGTGTTTTCCATTTAAGAAAGTTTGAATTAGAGGTTGAATGATGATGGAATAAATTACAAGACCCTACCACATTGAAATACTTTTATGAAACTGACACTCCAGAAAAATATTATTTAACTATCAGTCTTAAAGCTCTTAGACATTCAATTAAGTATTCAAAAGAAAACAATGAACCATTAGATTTTATAGATAAACTTCTTGCAATATTTAATTTTAAGACGAAAATTGATTATTATTGGAATTGACAGGAAAGATTTGTTGGGAATTATTCCGTAAATAATTATTTATGATGGAAGTATGAAATATTGAATTGAAAGCAATATTATTATTTAGAAAATGGTCAGATGACTTCCGATTTGAATTATGATAATTGAGTGTTAGATTGAACACAGCATTTCTATTTTGATGACTGAAGTGTATTTGCTAGTTGATATTTTGAAAAATGAAACTGAAATATTGAATATTATTCTCCTGAATGAAATACAATTTGAAAATGAGAATATGTAAACAATCAAATTTATTCATGATTAGAAATATCCTCTAAAACAGCTTGTTATTGATGGTGAGGAGAATGAAATAATACATATCCGATTTTCCCTATTGTTGCCAAATATGAAAACTATAAGGATTGAAAGCTAAATTGAGAATATAAAGAATATTATTTCTGTGATGATAAATCAGAATGGAATTTCTTAAGTAATACATGCTTGTATAATGGACCTTTAGCTTTATCTGGATATTATGAAAATTGAATTGCGATATGAGAATTTACAAGATATTATCAAGAGTGAAATATATTAGAAAAATGCTCTTATGAAAACTGAATATGAGATTGTGTTGGTTATTATCCTGATGGTAAAGTTCTCAGAGATTGAAAAAGAAATTGAAAGGAAGGTAATCAAGAATTTTGAGATTGGAATTATTATGATGAAAACTGAGAACTTTTAGAAATTATTGAACATGATAGTTTCTGTCCAAATGGTATACATAAGTATAAATCATATTAATATATTTTATGTTTTATATATTACCATTTTCGAGGGGCACATTATTAACAACAATATAACTTATCAGGAGTTTTAGTTCCTTCATTTAATTTTCAAAATGGATTCCTATATTTCTCAATATTTTCCACCATTTGTTGATTCTCTTTTGAAATAAATCAGCTTTTAACAACTTGTTGCCTAGCTTTGATTACATCAAATCAACATTTAATAGGACATACAGCCACGCATGCTTCACATCCATTACAATATTCAAAAAAATATTTTCAATCAAGTTTTACTTTATTATCTACGAATGCATCGATAGAAATATTTTTTGCTCTAGGTGAAGCTATTTCATCTTTCAAAACTTTATAAGCAGGACAAACATTTCTGCATAGTCAACATTTAGAACATACCGCATTTTGATTTCTAACTATCCTTTCCGCCATTATTTTCTTTTTTAGACTCTAAAATAATTTCTGAAAACTCCTTCACCTCGATATTTTTTGCATGTTTCTTAAACTGAAAATAACACATTGGACAAGGACTTGTCATGCTAGCTCATTCTGGGATCTCTGATAATACTTGACTACAAATTTTTTCCGATAATTCAGGATTGTTATTTACCAATCAACCTCATCATCCACAACACATAGAATTTTCTTTATTATGGCTTAATTCATTTACTTTATATCACATTTTACCTAGTATTTCTCTAGGCTCTTCATATATACCAGAAAGTCTTCCTAAATGACAAGGATCATGATAAGTTATCTCTTTCAAGACATCTTTATTCTTCAGCTTTTTCTCGTTTCTTTTAATTGTTTGAGTAATATGTTCTACTTTAATTCAATGCTCTTCTTCTAACTTATATTGATATTTAAGCATGTTATAACAAGCAGGGCAGTTGGTTATAATTAATCAAACAGCATGGTCTTTAAAAATTTGAATATTTTTCTTTTTAATTTTTTCATAGGCATCTTTCATCCCCGCCCTTAAAACAGGGCTTCAGCAACAATATTCTTTACCAGAAAGCTTTATAAAATCTATTCACAATATATGTAAAATATCCTCATAATTTTTCTGAACTTCAGGTAAAAGAGCTTTGGTTAAACAACCAGGATAATATAAAGTATTTGAGCCTAATATTTTATCCAATAACGATTTAAGAAAGCTCATTGATCTGATTTATTATAAAACTTTAGTTAAGAATAATATTCATAGAGTTATCAATATAATTCATGCAATCAACCTCATAATTTTTTTGTTGCTAACTTTATTGATAGCTAAATCTCCATCTTTAGATTTGAATGCGGATATTCAATAATAGATTCCTAAAATAATAATTATTAAAGGCAGAATAAAAAAGAAATTGTAGATTCATAATGCTGCGAAGATATTTATCTTAGTTCCAACAGCTCATACATAAGCTAAAGGAATTCATATAGTGCAAGGCAATTCTACAAATGTAGATAAAACTGCTAGAACGAATGCGCTCATATATGTTCATTTTTTTGTAATGTACTCTAATGTAGGTTTTGCCCATTTAGGAATAGCAAGGGAAATTCATTTACCATACCAAAAGAAATCCTTTACTTCTATTAATCAAAGTATAACAGCCAGCACTCAGATTATATATTTAATCGTTGAAATATAAGGTAGAAATGCTGATGTTGAGAATATTAACTTATGCATTCCATACATTATCGCAGAATATAATACGAATGTAGTTACCGCAAATATCAATCATGAATATAATACTTTTTTCCTAGAACCAATTGAAATTAAATAAGTTAATAAGAAAATCAAAACTCAGAACATACAAGGATTAATTCAGTCGGCGAATCAAAGAGCAATTCCAAATAATACAGGTCAAGCTTTATCCAAAGATATTTCTTTTCAAAATATTTTAGTAGTTTGGTCATCTACTTCTCCATTAATTATATTTCAGGTCTCAACCACATCTCAAGTTTCGTTATCAGTACAATCCACAATTGGATTTGTATTCTTTGTCTCCTTATCTTCTTCTGGTAGACATTCTGAGTCATCTTTTTTTGAAGCGTACTTATCTAATAATGCAATAGTTTTATCATAATCTGCTCCCATAAAATAATCATCTCACATAATTACCACGGGCACCCCATTGAAGGTTGTTCAGAATTTATCTCCATATTCTTTCATCTTCTGCTGATTCTCTTTATTATAATATACTTCATATCATTTAACTTCAAAATCATAAGTTTCCTTCAAAGTATCCAAATATCATTCTTCAGCTTTACAGTGTGGACAAGTAGCTCAGTAAAATAAAATAAGCTGAGCTACATCTTGGGCTAAGCTAAAATTGAAAGAGAATAAAAATATTCATAATATGATTAGTAATTTCCTTTTCATTTAACAAAGGTTATCGGATAAACACCAATAATATACTGTATGATTACAACTAGAAAAATCAATATAAAATCTGGAAATTAATTAACAAAAATGGCTATCTACCAAATAGCCATTTTTTATAAGGTTCTACCACACGCACATAATGTTAAAGATTTTTTTTTAAAAAGCAAATTTTTTAATACTTTTTACAAAACGTCAATAGTTTGTCAAAAAGTTTATTTCATAATAGAGATCTCCCACATGAAGAATACTAGCTGAGATATAAAGCAAAAGTGTAGAATTAGATTTTTTCTTTATTTTATTAAATAATTTGATATATAAACAATATTTAGCTTTTCATTTAAAATTATGGAAGAAGTATTAGATTTTCTCAGAAAATGCTGAGTTTATTATTTAGCAACCGTAGAAGGAGATCAGCCAAGAGTTAGACCATTTGGAACGGTAAATGTTTTTGAAAATAAGCTTTATATTCAAACATGAAAATCAAAGAACGTTTCAAAACAAATTCAATCAAATCCAAAAGTAGAAATTAGTTGAACATTAGAGTGAAGATGGATCAGAGTTTCATGAGAATTAGTTAGAGATGACCGTATAGAGCCTAAAAAATCAATATTGGATAATTACCCTGAATTAAGAAGTATGTATGATGAAAACGATGATAATACAGAAGTATTGTATTTTAAAAATGCTACGGCAACTATATATTCATTCACAGATGCCCCCAAAATTATTGAATTATAGTTTATTTTTTCTTTCAAGTTTGCTTGACTGGACCGAATTTTTCTAGCAATTTAATTATTTCATCACGTTTATCTTTAGTTTCATCTTTCAGGAAAGTATCAGCGTGTCGAACAGCAATATTCAAATTTTTATAATTCTTTAATATTTTTTCAATATCAGATTCTGAGATTAATTTAGTTTTAAATTTTTTTGAAAAAAACAAAAAAAGCTCGTTCATGTTAAATATTCTGTGTCAATTTAGAATTAATTTATTATTTAGCAATGGAATCATTTTTTAAACTGATTTATCTTTAGTTACTAAATATTATCATGCTATTCCAATTATAGAATTAAAATAATAAAGAAATCAATATAAAATTTTAAAAAATAGCTTGACAAATTGTTTATATTATATACAAAGAATATGTTGTTAATTATAACAAATTTTATGTATTAACTTGTATCATGATGCCATGAAATAATTATCAAAATGTGGACAAAAGCGGTATGGAGGGTGGATGAAATGCCACAAAAAAGACGGATATAATTCGTTCTGAAACAAAATCTCAATTAAAAGAAACCTTGCCAGAAGATAAAATTCATGGCAAATATCCAGGATGTTTGGATAAAGATTTTATAGAAAAATGGTGTAACTCAAATGATATTTATTCTGAGATTCAGATTTTTCTTAAATATGAAGATATAAATTTAGCATGTCATCAACAAAATCACATTTATCCTTCAAGTCGTCATTTGATTTCTCAAACATCAGAAAGTGAAAAACATAATGAAGAATTAACATACGCTAGATATTTTTTGATAGCTCAGACCGAAAAATTTGGTGTTAATATAGAACAATCTAAGAACTGGAAATGAATTATGATGGGAAGCTCATTTATAAAATGGTATGATTACCGAAAAGATTTTTTTGACAATCTAGACAATTTGTCAGACGAAGAAGCTCAATTGTTTGCCTCAGCATATAAACAGCGTGAAGACTTATCAAAATTTCTTCCACCTAAACCTGAAAAATGGTAATAAGCTTAACGCTAAAAGAAAGTTTATAACATAAAAAATATACTTATTTTTCTATTAATAAATATTGTTCTATCCTTTTAAAAAGGTTCACCGATTTAATCTTTATAAACTCTATCATTACTTACATCGTAAGTTTTGCATACTCAATTATCTGAGTATGGAGCATGAATGATATGAGCATCGTTATCATATTCTAAATAACTTTTTCCATAAAAATGTCATATTTCTACAAACGGATTCTCATTTGGAATAATTTTTAATCTATACTCAATAGCCTCAAGCCAATTTTTTTTATCTCAAACTACCACAACAACTTCCAAATTACCATCTCAATCTAAATCTTCAAAATACATTTCAGTAAATAATCAATCTTTCAGCTCATTATAATCATCTACAATATCACCTGAAAAATCATAAATAAAATTATATCAATCATTTCAATTAATTCACAAAATCTGCGTTCAATTAGGACTATCAACTCATATTCTAAAAAATTCTTCAACTCAATCATTGTTTAAATCAATGCTCAATTCTTCGGATTTAAACTGTTTTTTTAATCAAACGTAGTCATTAGATATTCACTCATTCATTCCATAAATCAACTCACTTGGGAAATCTGGAGCCATATAATTTATGTCTAATTTACATCATGTATACATATACTCATTCACTGTATATCCGTAGAAACTTCACGGATTTTTGGAAATATGGTAAGTTAAATTACATTCAGTTTCATTAATATCTTCTCAGTCTTCTAAAGCATCATCGAGGTATCTAGCTTTTACTTCAATATCTTTTTCTGATGCCTGTTTAATGCTATCTATTTCGAATCTTGTTGTTCTTCACTTATTTCAAATTAAATCTGAACCGTAATAAAGGTATGTAAAAAGCAAATATTCATCTCAACTTAATATCATTCATTCTTGTTTAATTTTACTTCAATCTTTTAAGGTGTTTCAGATAGTATCATTCAAGATCTGATCTATATCCGATTTTTTATAGGCAACTTTAACATTTTTATCTACAGGAAATATTCAATCATGAATATCTCAATTATTTGGAATAAAAGAATCTTCTAGAGTAGGGCAGTATGGCTTTTCTACCGCCTCTTCAGGATTCTCATATTTATCCATATAATTGTCATTTAAAATATTGAAAATAAAAGTTCATTTCTGTTCATCTGTATTCAATGGTCTATTCCAAGTGTCTGAGGAATCATTTTCAATATCAATAACTCACTCCAAAAGATATGATAATCTTGAGTATTCATTTCATGTCAATGTGATCTCTTGTGTGTAATCTATTTCTTCATCTATCGCAACAGGTAGAATCGGTGAGCAACCTGTTAATGTTATCCCCATAAAGAAACATAAAAAAAGAATCTGATCTTTAATTTTCATGAAAAACAAGTTATTTATAAACTATTTTCATCATAGAAAAATTTTAATAATTTGCAATTATTTTATTCTGATTTTTTCAAAAACTTTTCCTAAGTTTTCATGAAATAATATATCAGCGAATCTGTCTTGAGTAGTAGAATCTCTATTTATAATTACTATTTTATCTCATCCATAATATTGTATCAAAGTGGCAGCAGGATAGACAGTTAAAGAAGTTCATCAAATAATGAAAAGATCAGCATTCCTTAATACTATTACAGCTTCTTGTCGAGCCTTTTGTGGTAGTTGCTCTCCATATAAAGTTACATCAGGCCTCAACATTCAGCAACAATCACAATAAGGAATATCTCATTTGAAAGTGAACAAAATATCTGGATTGTATAACTTACCACATTCATCACAATAAACTCTTTGAGTGGTTCCATGAACTTCCAAAACATTTTTACTTCATGCTTTTTGATGTAATCAATCAATATTTTGCGTTATTATTGCAGATAGCTTTCCAGCTTCTTCAAGCTTAGCTAATTTTTTATGAGTAATGTTTGGCTTAACTCATCTGCAATCCATTTTTTGTCTATAATATTCGAAAAATGCTTTTGGTTCATTGTATAGACATGAATGACTTAATAAATATTCGGGTTGATATTTTTCAAATTGAACATCATGCTGATTATAAAGTCAGTCTTTACTCCTAAAATCAGGTACTCAACTTTCAGTAGAAACTCCAGCTCATCAGAAAAACACTATATGATTAGATTTATCTATCAAATCTTGGAATTGTTTAATTCTATCTTGAAAATCCGACCTTTGCATCATAGACTTAATTTTATATTAATCAGCAACAACCTTTAACTCTTCAACATATTCGGCATTGTAGTAATGACTTCAAGCTGCTCAGTCTATAGAATAAGCTTTTCACTGAAACAAAACTTTTTTTCAATAATTAACAGAATCTAAGAAATCTTCTCGCATTCATTTTTTTAAAAATATATAATCTGTATAATCTTCATAGTTTCATTTTAAAACCAAAGTTCATGCATTAACTTCTTCTTCAAATCAGTCATTTTTTCAAAGAATTGTATAATTTTCTGGTCAGAAGTCTTCTACAGGATTTCATTTCACATAATCTTGCTCATCAACGACATTTCATTTTTCATCATAAGTAATCCAGGTTCATTCTTTCATTTCATTCACATAAGTTCATATTTCTCTTACAGATCAATTATCATAATATGAAATAAATTCTTCTGTTTTAGGTGATTCGAGATTAAAGTATTCCATAGCTCTTTCGTCAAAACTCTTTCTATCTACATCACCATAGTCAGGGAAGTGTTCCCAATAATCTCTTTCTTGCCAAACCGCAAATGCAGAAGGAGAGAAAATTGATTTAACATACTCATCTAATTTTCATCAATCAAATTCAGGATCATAATCCTCAATTAAAAAATCTCCTTCATAATCTTCAACTGCTTGTACACTCACTAAATTAAATCATTTATCAGAGTGATGAATCTCCATAGCAATAGGAGCTATTTTATAACATGTATTTCTTACATAAGTTCCATCATCAGATGGGAGAAATCCCATAACTTCATCTACTCAGTAATACATTAAATTTCATTCTCTACTTACTCACGTTCATAATATTGCAAAATTAGCAAAAGTTTGTCATTCATCGCAGGGTAAAGCTTGTGCCGCTAAGTCCATCAATATGTCATTAGTTAGTGGTGGAACAACTGAATCTTCATCAGTTTTAGAACCACATCACGAAAGGCTAAAGCAAAAAACATATAAAACTCATAATAACAATAATTTTTTCATTGAGAAATAATAATAAATAAAGAATTACTATTACTAATAACTAAATAATAATGTTTTACAAGTTTGAATTTGTTTTTTCAATTTCATTTTCTTTTATCTCTAAGTCATGCATAATCCATTTAGAGATCTCCCTTGGATTTTTATCTGGCACAAACCCTATGATATCTCATTTGTTGTATACATGATTCCATTGAGGGAATCTTATAATATTTCTTTCTCAATAATTTGAAATACAGATAATTCTACATTCATAACGAAGTTTTAGATATTGCCAAAGAAAATCATCTCATAATGGTTGTTCCCTTCACTCCCAAAAGAAAAAATTATCCAATATTATATAATCTCAATTATTGATTTTTCATAAATAGGGGATTGGGTTGTCTACGTTTGTCGTTACTGGATAATTGAAATCTGGCAATATTTCCCTTAAATTACGATAAATACGTTCTCAATAAATGTCATCAAATATCCAACAATTAGTCATTTACACAATTAATATAAATTAAGTTTTTTGATAATTATTTTTAGCATTAAAGCAAACAAAAAAGGCCTTCTTTTGAAGGCCTTTATATTTATCCATTATTATTAGTAAACAAATTGATAATTAGTTGAGACACTTCAATTTTCAACAGAAGCAGCTACAAATTCTAATGTTACTGGATTAACTATATATAATACATCGATAACTGTATCATCTTGTAATGTAACTTTTGTAAGTGTATAAATCATTCCATCTTCAATCCCTGAACTTACCACTTCTCTTGAAGCCATAGTTGCATGTTCTGGAATTAATAATGTGTGGGAAAGATCTTCTGGGTATATAACATCTCACTTATCTCCCGCAACATTTTCATCCATGTTAAATGTTGTATAAGAATATCATTTAGGGAAATTAGTTTCAGCAATTTCATCCAATTCTTCACTAGTTAATGAAGTTTTAGCTCATTCAGGTAAAACGTAATCTTCTTCATTAGTGTTATAAATAATCTCCCCCTTTTCACATTCTCCTCTATAATAAGACCATTCTTCACAATAACTTCCATCATCGAACATACAAAGTCATGCTCCTTCTTCAATCTGTAAAGTTCCACCATTGTCTTCACAGTAAACAGATGCAGGATTTGCAATTTCTGTATTTTCAGATTTATTACATCCTGTTAGAGCTAAACAACCTATTGCCAATAGAGCAAAAATACCAAGTGTTTTAGTTTTCATACCTTTAAATAATTATAAAAATAAAAAATATCATCTTCAGTTTAAATAAATAAATCTGCCTTTCAAGGGAATATTTCTTGTTTTTTTAGTTCTAAAAAATATTCTTACGGGGCTTTATTATTCGTATTTCTAAATGAACATTTTATCAATGAAGGAAGAACTTTGAAGACCCCATAGTTCCCTAAAAGTTATTCTTACCATAGTATTCATCGTGGCTCTATTAATTAGCAATGTGATTACATGAAGGCAAATTGCTTTACCATTTTGAATTACGATGACTGGAGCCATGATTATTTTTCCTATTACGTATATTTTATCAGATGTTTTTAGCGAAGTTTATGGGTATAGATGGAGTAGAATTACATGTTATATGTGATTTGTCTGTAATTTAGTGATGTCTCTGATATTTATGACAGTGATAAATATGAGAGCTCCAGAATATTTCACAAATGCTGATGCATACTCTACGGTCTTATGAAATACATGGAGAGTACTTTGAGCGAGCTTGTTCGCATACGTAATATGAGATTTTGTAAACGATAAAATATTTCAGAAAATGAAATCAAAGCATCCTCATGATAATAAATGATTTTGATGGAGGGCAATATTATCCAGTTTGGCGGGGGAGATGGTAGATAGCTGAATATTTATTCCACTCGCATTTATAGGCACAATGCCAACTAGTACTTTACTTTCTATGATACTTACACAAGTAATATTAAAAGTATGTTATGAAATAGTAATACTTCCATTTACTATATACGTTACCAAGAAAGCGCAGGTTTATGAAAATTACGTCAAGTACAAATAAGATTTATCTTTATATTGACAAAAATACGATAATAAATATACTAATGCTGTTTTTATAAACTTTACGGTATTTAAATAAATGGCTAGAAATAAGATAGATGAATCAATGAAAGATAATAAAGTTAAAATAAAACATACTGATGCTGAAGATAAAATGAATAACATAAAAAATTGTGTTAAAGATGAGGCATCTCAAATTTTAAAACAATCACAACAAGTCGATAGGATAGATTTTTGAGAGAAAGATCTTGCTCTTGGGAAAGCAATGCTTTTCTCAATGGAGATTGAATTATTTATTGAATCAATAGAACCACTGCTTGAAAAGCCACTTACACATCAGCAAAAAGATATCATAAAGGACATTATTATTGAAGTTTGAGATGAAGAAAATATATCAAATCTTTGCGAGTTTTTGATGGATGAAGATAATGAACAAAAATTTTCATTCAAAAATATTAAATTTTCTTTTGAAGATATAAAAAAGATTATTTCATTAAATCTTAGTAATGGACAACTAGAAAATTTAATTCGTTTAAATAATGAATTATTATTTCACTCTCTTGTTATAAAAAATATTGATAATACAGAAATATTATCAGACGATATCGTCAATAAGGCTATTAAATTACATGAAATTGTGTTAAACCAGGAAGATGAAATGGCTTCCTTGGGCATGGATCTTTATGTTGAAGATTTTATTTATTTAAAAGATGTTAATCTATCAGAAGAATTAATAAAAAAAATCGAAAAATTATTAGATAAAGGTGTGTCCTTATCAATAAAAGATTTAAAATTGATTGATGGTATTGAAATAAATCCAGAATTAGAAAATAAATTAGAAAAATTATTTGATAAAGTAAACGTTGATTGAAATTCTTTGCTAAAAATTCAAAAGATAGATATGGACGATGATTTTTTTATGAAATTAGAATTATTGCTTAATGCGTGAATAACTTTAAATTGAAACGATTTGTTAAAACTTAAAAATATAACCTTAACTCAAGATGATATAAAAAAGCTAAAATATGTAATAAAACAGCCAGAATCTAATCCTTACTATTTAGATTGTTTAGATTTTATCTTATCGTTAAAATATGAAGATATAGATAAAATTATTTCAGACGCAGAAAAATTATGATTTGATACTTTGTCATACCAAGAATTTAAGGTTTTATACAAAATACCAGAAGAAGTACTTCAATATTGTAACGAAAATTGAACTAATAATATCAGTGATATAGAGAAGATTAAAGCATTATACCTAGTGTCCAGCAAGGAATATATGAAAGATTACATTGATAGGAAAAATAAATATTTGGAAAGTAATAGAACATTACCAGAAGAAAAATACATAGAGTATTTTTGATCAAAATGAAAATTTGGGAAACATGAAATTTATCAATGAAATATATGACTTTGTTATTTATACAGTTGATTGGAAATTTTCAAAAAAATGAATTGATTTGATGTTTTTATTCAATCAAATCTTATCGAAAAAGAGGATGGATGGTTAGTTAGAATTCCATTAAATATATGACCATGGATAAAAGTTAACAAGACAGAAATCAATAAAATATATGAAACAACAAACAATCAGTGAAAAACTCGTGAAATGAATATTAATAGTAAATCGGAATATTTATGATTCAAAATATTAGAAATTGCCTATATTAAGATGAAACTTATGAAAAGTAGATTATGAAATAAATCATGAGATGATACGGAAGATAATCCGATGGATATAAATCTTAATTGAGATATATTAAGTAGTGTAGAGGGAGGAGACACAATTAAAACGCTAGAAGAGTTGTTTTCCAGTGATTGTATTATTTGATGAGAAATATGGTCTAGTAGAAATTATAAGTCACTAAAAAAAGCAGAGGATATAAGAGCCCCAGCAATTATTTTAGATCATCATAAAAAATCGGTTCAAAAAAGTAAGAATCGTATCAATCAGCTATTTGATTTATTTTGACTATGACTTATTTCAATTAGAGTATGAATACATCCTAATTTTATAAATTCATGAGAATGAATTGAAGAAATACAATCTGCAAACGGAGCTTTTGTATCAGTTAATAATGTAAAAATTATCAATAAATCATGACAAGAAACATCAAAAAATAATCTAAGTAAATTTCAGGATATTATACAAGATAAGACATGAAAAACAAAAATATTATTTTTCCCAAATCACGCTTATTCAGTAGAAAAATGTTACACAGATAGTGATTGAGAAAAGAGAGTACGAATCGTAAATCCATGGCATACAGATATAAAATTCGATCTAAGTTTAGACACATGCAAAATTTTATTTGATTGGAATTTTTGAGTTATTAATATTGATAAATTGTTTAGATAAAGACTAATAATTCTGTTCCTTCAACATAGATTCAGGCCAATTCGTGTAAGAAATCTTTTGATCAAGATTTTTAATTTCAGTAATATCTTCCGTATTTAACGTAAAATCAAAAACTTCAAAATTTTCTTTCATTCTTTCAATATGAGAAGTTTTTGGAATAACAATTACATTATTTTGAATAAAAAATCTGAGCATAATCTGAGCCACAGTTTTACTATATTTTTTAGCAATCTTTACTAGAACTTTGTTTTTAAATAATTCAAATTTTCACGCTCATAAAGGGCTCCAAGATTCATGAATACAATCATATTTGTCCAAAAAATAATGCATTTTCCATTGTTGCCACATAATATGAGTTTCAATCTGATTTATTACTGGTTTAATTTCACAATTTTCATATATCTCCAAAAACTGTTCCTCATTAAAATTTGATAATCAAATGGCTCTACATTTTCACTGTTTATAAGCTGTTTCTAGCGCATTATAAATAGCAATATTATCTCATTTTGGCCGGTGAATTAGAATTAAATCAAAATAGTCATATCAGAATTTCTGCAATGATATATCTATTCATTTTAATGTATTTTCATATCACTTAGTTATTAATTTTGTAGTTATAAAAAATTTTTTTCTATCTATTCAAGATGCCTTAATGGCCTGTCAGACTCATCTTTCATTTTCGTAATATTGTGCTGTGTCTATCAATCTATATCACAAATTTATTGCATCTAAAACTACGTTTTTAGTTTTATGTGGAGATACTTTATAAACTCAAAATCAGAGAATGGGTATTTGTATAGAATTATTTAATGTTAGATATTCCATTTGTTAAGATTTAGTCAAAACTATAATTTACTTAGAGCCAGCAAAAAAGCAATTTGTCATCATATAACCAAAATCACAATAATTACCATCCATATTATTCACATTTTTTTATCTATCTTTAAATCTTCATCCTTTTTACTATTATACATCAATAGAATTTCATTTAATTAATAAACTATTGCAATCAAAATTTCTTTCTCAAATAGCTTGCTAATTCTTCATATTTTTTCTGCTCTGTATATCATGCGAATTTCCAAGAATAACTGAGCATATCTACAACACTTTGATATACTTTTTTAGTTTGCTCTGGCTCCAATTTCCTAGCATCAGGGTAATCGGTTCTCAACTTTTTAGCATAATCAGCGCTCAATTTTTGATATTTTTCAGGTAAATCTCACCACGTAGAAGTAAGTACAGCAATTACAGCATTCACAGCTTTCATGGTTCTAGCTTTATTTACAGCTTCTTTATTGCTAAGCCTTTCATAATTCTTATTAGCTTTTGCCTTACTATAATCTTTGGTAAATAAACTTAATTTTCACACTCATTTAAAATGTTCTTTCCAATACTTATCAATTTTGCTTATTTGAACTTTTTTTCACGTAGCATTAATCATCTCATTATTTCACATATAGAAACCAACGTGAGTAATTTCATTCTTTGACTCATAGGTGTTTTTATAGAAAAGCAAATCTCAGATCTCAGCTTTTGATAAATCTGTATGCATATTCCCTGTGGATGAAAATTGTTCTCATTGCATTGCAGAATTTCTTTCAACGGTTATTCACACGTTTTCTAATATCACCTGTACAAATCTACTACAATCAGTTGGATCTCACGGCAAATCTCCATTTCATCCAAACAGATACGGACTATCCAAAAATAATTTTGCAATTTTAATTATTAAATCGCGATCTTCTGCCGTTATTTTAGTTGCCATAGCTAATTTTATAAAGCATAAAATATTTTATATACAAAAAAAGATAGGAGTATTTATCATAAAATCAAGGATAACTTATATATACCTAAAGATATTTTTATTGACTTTTTTGAATGATTAAATATAGTGCAAAAACACAATATTACACTTTAAAACACAAATTCAATGGAAACAAAAACTTTTTTAGAAAAATTCAAAAAATTTTCAGTTCAGGACTTTGAGCACTTGACGTATGCAATGATTAAGCCTGATGCAGTTGTCGCTAAAGATGAAATCCTACGTGATATCGAAAGTAGAGGATTTACAATACTTTTTGAAACTAATCGACAATTCTCAGAAAAGCTTGCAAGGAACTTTTATTCTGAACATGATGGAAAATCATTCTTTGAAGGATTAGTTCAGCAGATGACATCAGGTCCTGTCGTGGTTCTTATCCTTCAAAAGAAAAGTGAAATTCCTTGCTTTCAGGCATGGAGAGATGAGCTTGGAGCGACAGATCCGGCAAAAGCAGCAGAGGGAACACTCAGGAATATCTATGCACATAAACTTTTCGGAGGCCCTAAAGCTTATGCAGAAAGAAGAGCGACTAACTGTTTTCATGGAGCAGATTCGATTGCGTCAGTTATCAGGGAATCCAATCTGGTTTTGTATGACATTGCGATGTCGTAATAATTGAATTTTAAAACTTAAGAGGGGGCGAGTTATTCATCGGCTCCCTTTTTCTTTTCATTCACTTGCAAAAAAAGATAGGAATTATACAATAAATTCATGTTTATTTTTCTTTCAAGCTATGTTTCATTATTTTCAGTGAAAAGTAGAAAAAAAAGGGTGAATTACATTATTAGTCCACGATTTTGTATGAATCCAAGTTTTTTATGCATGAAAAATGTCTGAATGAGAATTCTATCTTTTCCCAGTTTATGATGAAAATAAAAGGACAGTTCAATATTTTGCATTTGATACATCAGAGCAAAAACAGCTTTTCGAACAATTTTTAAAAGTTAATTGAATTTGAAGCAAAACTGCGTTTCAACTTGCCCAAACTCCACAAGAAGAAGTCTCAAATGCCGTCAAAAAAATGGATGTGAAGTTCTTTCAATCTATCCCATGAGTGGGGCCAAAATGAGCGAAAAAAATACTACTTGAACTTAAAGACTCGCTCAATGTAAATGAGTTATCTTCACTTGATATAGATCAAAAATTATTCAAAGATATTGTAAAATCCATGCGTTGACTATGATATGAAGCAGAAAGTGTAAAAAAAGTTTTGCTTACATATAAGGAGCCAATCACGAAAGAAAAAATGCCAGAGATTATCAAACGAATTATTTCTCAGCTTTAAAAATAAAATTATCATCATATGTTTCAACTAAAAACAATATTAAATATATATTGAACCAAAATTAAATATGCCTTATCAGTAATTCTTTTTATCGCTTGAATTTTTGCGATTAGAACATATGTCAATTACTGAACTGTAGTAGACTCGATCGAAACAGTAGATGCAAGAACAGCCGCTGTTCAAAATGAAATGGATTATGCACAAAATTTTCAGAAAAAATATTTAGCTTCAGATTATGGATATCTTTTTCTTGCTCATGACAATTCTATGGTTTTTAGATGAGAAGAAATTATTCTTTTCAAATCCTCATGAGATGTGGTGGAAACATGATTTAATACAGATTTAACTCATATACCATATCGTCCGACTGAGGAAGAGCAAAAGAAAATGATGGATCCAATGAGAGCATGGAATCTATATTTAAGTGAAACTTTATCTAAAATAAAATAAAAATTTATAATTGTTGAATATTTTATTATGTTGGTTACATTCTCAATATTCTGGATATTAAACGTATTTTATCAAGTTATATCTACATTTTTTGCATATTGAATGCATTTATGTGAATCATCGTATCCAGCATTGCTGCGTGAATGAATATGGTTATTTTTTCTATTTGTAGTTTTAATCATATGATTCAAGAAATTCAAACCATACTGGAAACAACGAAAAAAAACATGGATAGCATTTATAGTACTTATTATAGTTTCAGTATTGTTTTCTCTACTAAAAGATATTTCAGGGAACAGTATGTTTATCTGAATTAAATATTGATTTTGGTGGATGTTTATTTTGATTTCTGCTAGTTTTTTTGGATATGTAATTTCAGAAAAATGGCAAAAATCTAAAGTTATTCAAGTTTTCCCGCGGGTTTTAGTTTGCATTGTTTGACTATGATTTTTATGGCAATGAGCTAAATTATTGCGACCAGACTTTTTCTATTCTTTATGATACGGAGGATTAGACGATTATTCATATGGAGAAAATCCACCAATATACTATCTTACATGATATCAAGGAACTCTACGTCGACAATGATTCTTCTCATGACCAAATAATTATTGATATTTTCTAGTAGCATTTCTACCATTCGTCTGGCGATTTTTCACGAATAAAATCAAGAAGAAAGAAAATACAGTTATATCTGTCCTCGCATTACTAGTCCGAATGGCATGAATGGTAGCCACACTTTCACGTGCAGTTTTGGTTTGAATGGTCGTAGTTTTCGTAGCTCTATATTGGAAAGAATTGAAATCAAAAAAGAGATGGTTGCCTCGATGAGGAATTTGACTTTTGGCTGCTTTGGCTGTATTGTCAGTTATCAAACGAGAATCTACGGTTGGACATATTACCAGTAAGTTATCCACAATTCCAGAAGTAATTTCTGAGCCATTAGGACATGGACTTGGAAGTTCAGGACCAGCAATTCACTATGAATGAAAATATCTCCCAGAAAACTATTTCTTACAAATTATGCTCGATATCGGAACGATTTGATTCTTATTCCGAACATTTATGCTAATGTGTTTGCTTTTGGTTCAGTATAAGGTGATATGAATAAATAAATGAAAGCTGACTAACGAGGAAGAATATCAACTTCAAGTATTGTATAAATTACAAATCTGATTTTTCGCTCTATTCATAATGTGATTATTCTTGCATGTATTTGAGGATAGTATGGTAAATTATTTATTCTTTACGATATATGGAAT
>JAEEGL010573393.1_pt1 | contig 20555 bp, 21 predicted proteins | sample 9134231 | NCBI WGS metagenome assembly JAEEGL01 (sample SAMN16246548, study PRJNA631951) | gut metagenome | biome: gut microbiome; feature: rumen; material: fiber-attached | host: Bos | place: Iran: Karaj | collected 2018-10
CACCTAGATGGGCGATGCTCTCAGCGCCGAAGATTACTGCCATATTTTACCGCCTTGAATTGCCAGTTCATGACGGCTACCAAAAATATGGCACACTATACTTCTTGTATCCTATTTTAATGCATTTTCAATAATAATACAATAGTAAAATACGCGAAATAAAAGTACTTCCAGGACACACTCAAGGCCGTTCGGCCAAGCTTATGGTCCTGAAAGTACTTTTATCTTCGCGTTCATAATTATTATGTTATAATTGAGTCCTGTACATTAAAATTGGAGGTGACATTTATGTTGGGCAGACATAAGCCCCAGGAACCAGTGAGACTATCGGTGGATGATTTTAAAGAATCGGCAATTATTTATGTACGTGGCGATGTATTGGTGGATGAAAAAATACTTAACAGACTTATATCTAAGTATTACAAGCAGTGTTCCTGGCGCGGCAATTTACCAATCGATTTTACGATCCATTCTGCGGGGAGTGAAGATGGTCTATCTAGCCTTCATTTAAAGACCTATCATCGCCAAAAAGATATTTCATGCTCAGTTACAGACTGGCACGAGCACTTTTCTAGATTTCTCCTGTTTGTCATACGGGAGCAAAAAATCAACTTTTCCCTAGTAAGATATATGAAGTTTGATAATCAAACCGAATACTGGCAAGAAAAGCTCTAACTCTATTCCGCAGCCTATCATGGGCTGCTTTTTTCATGTCATAATAAGTTAATTATTTTTGAACCAAAAAACCACCGGTTAGGTGGATTTCTAGACATATATAAGCTCTCAACTTTTTATGTGAATAAGCCGACTCGCAGTTAGCTTATGTTTATAATAAAGCATTAGCGCTCCAATGTCAAGGACTTTTTTATTACTTTACAATTTTATATTTTTATGGCATAATTTTCAAATAGCAAATTTAATATGCTCGTTTTTTACACTAACTTTTCCAACTTTAAGGGGGTGATTTTATGGAAGAGTATTACGGAAAGTATTTTGATTTATTTGATTGTGTTCGAAGCGATTTAGCTGGATGTCCCTACAAAGACTTACTAATTGGCGTCTTGAAACTGCTCGAAGATTACAATGAATTCTATCAGTACGAACTAGTATTAGAGAGACATGAATTATTAACCACTGGCGAACGCACTGCTAGAGTTAAGGCTTCAGATTGCGGCTTCCATCTTGTTTGGGGAGACGCCAATTTTAATGCTGCGCACCGCAGTGGAAACCTTGATTCTCTCACGAGATTCAACTTTTGTTATGGAGATATTGATTCGTACGGCAACACCAATGATTATAAGTTTTCGATCAGCAATTACATGATAGAAGTAAACATTTGTATTATTGACGACAAGAAAGGTGAGTTTGATGTTTCGTCTTGTAATGAATTTTACGAGAATCTAAAGGATTACTTGATCAATATTATTAAGTCTAGCGGTTATTATTCCTTCGGTTATTGCGCTTGGGGTAAAAAACCAAGCTACATAGTCAAGGCAGAGGAAGAAGAAAAAGCCAGACAGAAAGCCGAGTGCGAAAGCGAGCCTGCAGACTCTGTTATCGGAGCACCAAGGTCAATTTTCGACTACTAAGAATCAAAATGCTTTTATGGCCCCTCGACGAGGGGCTTTTTTCTTGGCATGAAAAAGCCCGCAAATAATTTTGCAGGCTTTTATTTACAAATATCTCCCTTTTTAACTCCCTGACACACTTTCTTATCAACTAGGTTTCTTTTCATATTCTTCTACCTTTCATCTTAACTAGAACTCACAAAACTAAATTTACTCACATAATTACTGGGTAGTTATGATACTTGCTCTTCGAAGTCTTAAAGGAACATGGTCTTTTGTGGCTTATTATATTCGAACACTAATAATGTGCGCGCAGTGCCATCTGACCTGTAGATCGCCCATTCAAAGTCTTCGCTGTACACAAAGCGTGGTTCATGCTGTGAAGGATAAACCGAGCATCTTCCTTCATTAGCGAACATATTCGCAAGGAATATTGAGTGTCCATCCACTATGACACCCCCAGCCAGAACCGATCTTCCTCTGATTTGAGCAAATTCCTCTATCCTTGCTCTTTCCGCAATAACGCAGTCCTCTGACGCTTCTGCATAATCCGTCATCCTTACGCTGTCTAGCACGAATGCTCTACCATATGCTTTTGCAGACTTATCCATCCGCACATCTCCAGCTACGACCGAGTCATCAAAAGCGCTCGCAAAACCGCTTATGCGTGAGCTACTTACAATAGTGCGTCCATACGCCTTGCCATTCCCACTGATATGCGAACTACGTATAACCGTAGCCTTGTCACCAACGTGAGCATTGTCCTCAATAATAGAGCCTTCTACGTGTGCTTGACCATCTACGAGTGCATCATCAATTACTCTTGCACGGTTGAATACTACCGCATCGTTGCCAACCCACGCCGAGCCTTCCTGTGACAAATTTGACTCATCCTCAATAAACCCACCAAGATCTCCGGCATGAATGTGGTAGCGAGGAATATCCACTACGGCACAGATGCGATGTAGATAATGGGTCTTTGAAGAATCCACAATAACCTCAATCGTAGGTCTGCTCTTTTCCGAGCGTATCGTTCTGTACTTTCTCGTGACCTTAAGGCTATTTTCCTTAACTATCAACTTCTCTTCTGTAATAATGTACTTCTGTATTGTTGCTGCATTACTTTTTTTCATAATTTTTCCTCCTTATGAAAAAATGTGACCTCAAAGTATTGTGAGCATTAAATAATCTACCCTCCATTCTTGCTTTTATACTTTTAAGGCAAACAACGAGTAACCTATATCATCTAAGACTATGATATATCGTGTTATATTTTACTATCTTTTCATGCGTTTGTCAATTTTATTCAACGAGCGAGTGATTAGGCTTAAGCTTGCCATTTATCCTATAAATATAGTATAATTGCGCCCACGTAGCACATTAATAATTAGAGCAGAAAAGCACCAAGAGGTTATTAAAACTGAATATTATTATATTTGAAATATAGGGGGTGCATACATGAAGAAAATTCAATTATTATCTTCAGGCCTTACTGGCGGTTACGACCAGAATCTGGCTCGCAACTTGGCGAGTACTATTCTCGAGGAATTATCCTCTAGAAATACCTACAACTGGCGAGTTGATATTACCGATTTTGAAACCGAAGACGGAAAACCTTCGCGCTCAATGGATCTCAGCGCCGTTTGGGGAGACGATAGTTATCTTGAAACAATCGGCTCTCAGGATAATTCCACTCAGGACGCGGAATCCGCTACAGAGGCAAAAGATGAATCAAAAGTAGATGCTAAATCTGATACTGATGAAGATACACCTCGTAAAATCGAGAATTCTTTTACTCTTTCCTTTTACAAGACCAACGCATGTGATAGTCGCTTTATCATAATAAATCATTTTGTACATATTACTCTACAAATTGATGCGACCAGCAAGACTCTGATTGACGCTAAGCAGGATATTGTCTGGGCAATTTTCAGAAATATCAAGGCGTATGGTTTTATTAAAGGTGATACGGATGTAATAGTTGAGGACCATCCTTTAAAGAGAAGATCGAATATCGATCAGAAGCTGATTGAAGCTTTCTAAACTATGTGTGCTACGTAACTGCTCTAATGTATTTGGCCCGCTACGGCGGGTCATTTTTATTTGACTTTTTTCGCATTTTATGCTATAGTTATGATGATTAAGTTGAGAACAACTTTTTAGAAGTTTAAAAGTAGGGTTTGAAAATGGAGGTTTGTATTTATGTATAATATTAAAGTTGTAAGAAAGCAGCTTTCCTGCAATATTCCCTTCTTTAGGGAGATCTTCAATACAGTTTTGGAAACTATTGGACAGTATCTCTATAACCATAGTTGGGTCTTCAGAATGGAAATCGACGAGCAATATGAAAACGAAGATAGAAACTTAGCCGATTTACTCTTAGTTGGCGGTGATTCGGACTGGCACGAACGTTTTAATACTGATACCCCTAAGTCCATCAGCAAGAATTCTGCCGAGACAGATATCTCCTATACGATATCGACCTGCAAGGTAGATAAGGCTGAGCTTGATTTGGGGAGTTACACTCTCTATATTAGGCTTTACGTCGAAAACTCTGGTAAAATGCCTGATTCTTCGACCTGTACTACGATTCTTGACGAGATTTCGCATAGACTTAGCATATTTGGCACCCAGAATCATGGTGTGGTAGATAAAAATGCGATTATTGATGAAGATTATCCTTTTGATTTGTGTGTCTTCCATACTGAGACCAAATCTTGTCCTGCGGGATAATTGATTGAATGTAGCCGTTGTTATGTTTTTCGTCAAACCCTACTTAAATCCGCAAAAAGGCCCCTCACGGAGCCCTTTTTGTTTTTCTTGAACCTAATTAGATGTCGAGATCATCGAGATCGGCAAGCTCTGCGCGAGTCTTCTCGGCGAGTTCAGATGAGCCCTCTTCACCTTCGTCTGCGGCGTCGAAATCATCGTCGGCGGAAGCGTCTGCATCGTCGGCGGCCTTAGCTGCTGGAGCCTCAGACTTTGCGCCACCTTCATAATTGTCGGTGTTGACAATCTTGAGATTGTAGCGAGCATCATTCTTGGTGCCGAGAGCACGAAGAAGGGTGCGGATAGATTGGGCGGTAGCGCCACGTTTGCCAATTACACGGCCAACATCTTCTGGATCAACGGTGAGAGATAGAAGGACGCCTTTTTCGTCGATAGTGCGTTCAACTGCAACTTTGTCCGGATTGTTGACGAGAGTTTTAACAATGTATTCTACGAATTGTTGGTCGATTGTTGCCATGTAGGATTCTCCAAATTTTAATTTTCTACCTCTATTATAGCATAGAGTTTAAAACGCAAGCAAATAAAAAAGCCACGTAATAAATGTACATGGCTTAGGGTGTATTTTTGGCTTGCGACCGAGCGACATTTTTATTGTATATCAGTTCCATACGTTCCATAATAATGCCTCTTCTCTCTTTTTTTGACGTTATTCAATAGTTATTCGATTGTTATTCAAGCTGTTATTCGATTGTTATTCAAGCTGTTATTCGATTGTTATTCAAATAATTATTCTTCAATAACCCAGTATCCTTGCTTTATCCAAGATAGCAATTAACCAATCTGGGTAATTTCCATCCGGATAGTTTTCGCTAAGATATCTCATTAAATTCGATGGCTTATACGAAATCTGTTCGCATCCTGAATAGTACTCAAAATCTCTATCTTCAAGAATACCTCTTCCAGAATAATAGCGACCAGTTACGAATTCTACGCCGATTAACCTATTGGACTCAACGTCCTTTGTTGATAACTTGTTTCCTATATTCATACTGTTTTCCTTTCTGTCGTTATTGACAAAAGAATACAAGTTATAGTCGCAAGCCTATTAATGTACTCCACCCTACTTCTTTATTATATCATATATTTACGTTTTCTGCAAATAAAAATGGCCACGTCTGTGGCCATATGACAATAATTTGGTTGATGATTTCTAAAATCTTATACTATAGTAACTTAAGCCGTTCTTGAAAATCTAATATTCTCTACATAATTCCTGTGTTTCGAGTAGTCCAAGATTGAATGATAGGCGCGTCCATGATCAACGTATTCCTCTTTGGTAGGAACATACTGCGCATCCACCTCTTTATACGCCAGGTCCTCCATCACGTCCTGCAATACAAACTCTCTGGCAATCTTCAGAAGTTGATCCTGAGCATCCTCACCAATATATTGCGAACAGAATGCTACACATCCTTCATGCTTACTACAAAGTGTAATACCTTTTGTGATAAGCCCGAGCATAATTCTAATATTCGCAGCACTAAGCGCGCGCAGATCTATCTCAATCCACATACCATCGGCCTGCTGCGTAGGATCAGGCGTAGCGCGGGTGTAAATATTCTTCGCCCAGAGTTCCTGGCAAGCCGGAATACATTCGGGCTCAATATACGAGTCCGGATCTCTTTCAACTTCGAGCTGAGGAATATAGCCAGCATGGCTCACTTTAAAACGCTTGAGCGGCAAATATCCTATCGCAATACGTTCTTCATTAATCTCCCCAAATGTCATTTTATCGGGGTCCGACAGTTTGTCATTAAAACCAAGATTGTAGTTATTCTCCATTCATTATCCTCCACTCCTCATCAACCAAATTATTAAAGTACATTTTTATATTATAACATATTTATTAGTCTACGTAAATCCATATAAAGAAGCCGCGCTACATTGCGCGGCTCTTAAGAGACTTAATCTCAATAAACTCGGGATCACGGTTTTTAAACACTGCTATTTCTGTAAAGCCAATCTTTGAAAGTGTGCAATAGGCTTCTTTGAAATTCCCTGCCAGCTGGTCGACATGGTGAGCATCAGAACCAACCGTAATTATTCGACCACCAATATCATAAAACTTTTGTAGGATGGCATTGGTAGGATGTGCGTATCCTAGTCCGTAGCGAAAGCCCGACGTATTAATCTCGAGGCCTTTATTTTTCTTCTTTAGCGCCATCAAGATATCATCAAGCACCGTAGCGTAGTCACTATACTTAATTTCCGTGCAACCATACCCGCCGTAGCGAACAATGTAATCTAAGTGGCCATAGACGTCAAAATCCTTGTAAATGTCGATATTCTTGCGCACCTCGTTGAAATAGGCCCAGTAGGCATTCTGCATGGTCTTACCCTTGAAGAAAACATCGTTCTTGGAAATATCAATACCGCAGGTAATATGCGATGAACCGATAATAAAATCAAAGTCATACATATGAGTCATGCCTTTGATCTCCGTCTCACATTCTGGACGAAGACCAATCTCGATACCAAAACGCGCCTCAATGGGAGCATCCCGCGTCGCCTCTTTGTAGGCTCGCCAATATGGATTAATCTCGATAGTCTTAAGGTCCGACTTCACCCCGTCATAAATGTCGTAATGTTCAGTAAAAGTAATTTGCTGGACGTTTTTCTTTGCGGCCACCTCGAGATATTCTTTTATTGTCGACTTCCCGTCATGACTAATCGATGTATGTACATGCTGGTCGATGTGATTATAGATGAACTTTGGCTTATAAATAATATCACCCCCTATATAAGATTTGCCAACACCTAGAGTGTAGCACAAAAATAACCCCTGTGGTAGGGGTTATTTCTTGACCGATTAGACTAGGCTTCGGCTGGAGTCTCAGCTGGAGCTTCGGCTGGAGCTTCTTCGACTGGCTCTTCCTTTGGTTGGTTTTTGCGGAGCTTGTCAGCGTGTTTAGCTTTAGCTGATTTAGCTGCGCCTTCTTTGTACCAATCTGGGAGCTTGACGCCGTTCTTCTTCAAGATGAAGGCGACGCGTGAGCTTGGTTGAGCGCCGTTTTTAAGATATTTCTCCACGGACTCTTTGTCGAGGGTGAGAGCCTTGGTGGCTGGGTTGTAATTGCCGACCTCAGCTACAACACGACCCGAAAGAGGGTGGCGCTGCGCTTCTTGGACGACTATTCGGTACATCGGGAGATGTGCACGACCATTACGTTGCATGCGAATCGCTAGCATTGGATTTCTCCTAATTAAAAATAATAATGCAATAATTTTACCTTATTTTGAGCGGTTTGTAAAGCGTAGAAGGTTTCGATCGCTATTTCGTCGTTCCACCCCTATTAGATATTGATTTTTCGGCCATTTTGTGCTATAATATAGATATAAGTTTTGCACTTTAATAATTTTTGTTCCCTAGCTTTTCAGGGGGGGACTCCACAAGAAGGAGGAGAAGTCTATGAGAGTCTTTTATGATAATCTCAGTAGCTGTTGTCCGAGTCATATGCGTGACTGGGTTAAAATCCAGAATACATTACCGGACTTCAGGCTCGTAAAATCATTGTACAGCGCAGATATCGTCATTATTTATCTTTGCGCAATGTCTAAGATGTTTATTGATGCAATTGATGGGATTTTAGCACCGCTTCAAACATTAAAAACTCAAAGACCAAACGTAAAAGTATTTGTTGGCGGATGTGCTATGGGTGTCGAAGATATTGATATTACCCTTGAGGATTATGAGCCCTACATTGACGGGTTCTTTGACAAATCCAATATGGCCGAGGTAGTACTTGGAGCACTTCATTTAGTTGAATCCAAGACGCCTGCACCCTATATTGAGGATAATATTGCTAGCATTTCGATTTCGACGGGGTGCTTGAGGAAGTGTAGCTTTTGTAAGACTAATTACCTCAATTATCCCTTTAAGTCGACTCCGCGCCAGCAGATCTTTGATGAAATTGGCGAAGCCGTGTTTGAGAAACACATACTGCATATTTGCCTGACCGGAGAGAATACGACTGAGTACGGTATCGAAGAGGATGGTAAAATGCACCTGGAAGAGCTTATTCGTGAAATCTTTAAGCGCTTCCCCATGATAAAAGTCATGGACATCATGGGTGTAACCCTCGATGAAATTAGTGATACTCTGTTCAAATATTTCATACGAGAGTCACGTATTCAGAGGATACAGATCGAGGTACAAAGTTTCACATACGACGTGCGCCAGGCAATGAACCTGTCAACTGATATGTACCGCACAAAGATGATTTACGAAAAGCTCCGCGAAACCAAGGATATACTTGGCGGAATTATAGTAGGTCATCCGGGTGAAACCGACGAGAATTTTGAGGCAACATGTGAGTATATTAAACGTATCAATGCCTGGTCACTGACCGTGGTAGCACTCGATGATACTCCTAATACTAAGTCATACTACCTCAGTAAGCCGCCTGTCAACGTAGCACTTGAACGTGAGAAAGAAATCTTAAAGATTACTTACAGCTTACGTAAGAAATGGGCTTGCGAGCTCATTATGGCAAGAAAGCCCGTAGAGGCATACGTGTTGTCGTATGACGAGAAGAGACAGGTTTCTACATGTAGAATGTTAGGACAGCCGGTAAATATCGAAGTCCCTGGACAGTTTAATCTTTGCGACACGGTTAGCATTAATCTTGACAATCACTATTCCATCTCCAAAGAGAGTGTTTTAATTGGACTTAAAGGCTCCGTAATATCGGACTAACGGGAACCACAAACCCGAGCAATAATGCTCGGGTTTTTTATGTGTTTTATAAAAAAATCGTTAGCATTATAAACCTTTGCAATGTATAATATACATAAGTATAAAGGAAGGTTTTTAATGAGTATCAATAAATTGAAAGCTCCGGCCGGAAGTCGTGTATCTGATTTTGACGGACTCTCCAACTGGACTATTGCAGATATTGCAACCGCAAAAAATACAGCACCAAACGACAGGCAGAATGCCGAATTTGAGATTGCACGTAGGCAAAAACTCGGCAAATTCAGCCTGAGTGATGCCGAAGAAAAATCCACCAAAGAAGATTTAGCCGAGCACGGCTTCGCTATTGCTGAAGGTCATATTCTTTATCCAACCGCTGCTCTTAGGCGCTGGATTAGAAAAGGTAGTGTAGGCACTGAACGTCCATCTGGAATTATCCGCGAATCACTCGATGACCGTGTAGCTAAAGAAAAACTCCGTGCTGAAAGTTCTAAAAGATCTAGCGCGAAGTCAAGCGAAGAAGCCGTCGAAATCTATCTTCACACCAAGCATTCTGGCATCGACGAAGATAATTCAGATGGCTTTGCAACACGCGAAAAAATTGCTAGCTCCACTAAATTCCCTTCCGAAAAAACAGCAAAAAACCTCAAATATAAAGAAGCATCCAAACAGCGCGCTATCTACGAAAAATATGATCGTGGCTATCAAGAAACTGCCTTCAGAGCACTCAGCAAAGAAAATGGTGGCAATTTAAACACTCTTGAGAAAGAGAGACCAACCAAGACTCCAGAAGAGCTAGCAAATGCTCTCTATAATAAATTTGATGCAAATTTCCTCAAGTCACCGCTCAAAAAATCCAAAGCCGTAAAATGGTTGCGCACTGGCATTACACAGCGTATTGCTACCGGTAGAGTTTCCGATATAAGGATCGCCGAAGACAATACTCAGGCTCGCCTAGACAAAAACGTGGCTAGCGACCTTCTTACCAGTGGTTTTTATAATTCCGAAAACAACCACGTTGATAGAGAAGTTATGCGCGGCGTCGTAAATAAAGAGACCGTCGCAGCATCTTCAAGCGTCAAGAGTAACGTCGCAACTCAGTTAATTCCAGAAAAGGTATCTAAAGCTGTAGACGACCCAGAAGTTTTCAATACGGCTAGAAAAGGCGCAGCCCTCTATGCCCTTAGCCAAGGCGCTACATACGATTCGCGCTTCAAGGTAACTAGTTTTTCTATTAATGTCGAGCATGGCGACGAGGTTCGCGACTTTATGGAGAAGGATTGCGGCATTAAATTCGATATAAATGGCGAACAAAAATATGCCGAAGCTGCTTTGCAGGGCTTCGCTAATGTAATTGAGGCCGTTAAACATAATGAACCTATCGTCAATTTTGACGAAGAGGGCAAGATTATTGGTAAATTCCCAGACATAAGCGAAGATCAAATTCCAGAAGGTTTCAAAGAGCTTGATTGGTATTTTGAAAATTTCAAGTTTGACACCAATCCTGATAAATTTGACCTCACGATGATGGCCTATGAGGAGAATACTGAAGATGACAAATTCGGTAAGAAGCTTGATGAATACATGGCCTATCGTGCTTCTCGTAATGTAGAAGTCAAAGTGGAAGCAAATCCAGACAAAGAAAAAGATGATTACGATGAATTGCCGACTTTTGGCGACGAAACTATTCCAATTGAAAATATTGAAAAACTTACCATTGATGAGCTCAAAAAAGTTGCAGAACAACTATTTACTGATCCTGGAATAACTACCGCCACCGGCGTCAAAGGCAATCATGTTCGTAACCCAAATACCAAGCAGTCTGATATTGACGACACTAGAGTCAAATACTTCGTGCATCATTCCGCATGTATTAAATCTATTTGCCCAGACCTTAAGACTACAGCTGGCGTCTTTATCAGTAGTAGGAATAGAATGCATTTCTATTTAATGAACGAGTTCACCTGTAATAATCGCCCAGTTCTTATCACTTGTCCAATCATGCAAGAGAAGGATAATGCTTCCTACAGCTGGATTGGTGATGAAGGCGATCCATCCAACAAATGGAAACAATTCCTCGTTAAATCGAATGATCCAAAAGCTCCAGCCGTCAAGAAGTATGTTACCCAGAATAATCAGGTGCATCGTTATAAACATCGAAGGGGTGACGGTCTATGCTCACTAGCAAACATGTGGGCAAATATTGAGGCGGATGTCTATTACAAAACTGGTCTCGCTATACCTAAAACTCCACAAAATATCCATCTAACGGAAGAGGAGCTAAAGAAGCTTGAGCGTAGGGCAAAGATTCGCAAATATAGGGAAAGTGCTAAGCAACAACAAAAACTCGACGAAGATGTAAAATAACTCAATAAAAAAAGACCCCGCAGTGATGCGGGGTTTTTGTTGGGGGTTATTCTTCTTTTACAAGCCACGGCGGCTGCTTACAATATCTAAATTCATACAGCACGTTATTCATCGTGCTAGATATGGCTCCTTCAGGCGAAATGATTCCGCGACTGACTAAGATTGCTCTAGACCTCATATTTAGGTCTTTTCGCCCGTCGTGGTAATCCTTAAAATCAAAGAAAACTTCGAGATCATCAAGGCAGAGTTTTTCAAGTTTTCTCCAGCACTCATTAAATTCTCTTCTCTCAAATTCTTTGATCCGCAGCTTTTGTACACTTATGATTTGAGCCATAAAATCACCTCCTTTTGTTTTCTATGGCTTTCTTCCTTTATCATCCTTATCTTCGGGACGCGGCTTTGCTTGTTCCGGATAGAACTTTGCCTTAGCTCGCCTTGCAATTTCAAAAACGGAGATTTGCTCACCTTTTTCAATTGCTTTTTTGAGTTCCCTACGAAAGCCCAATAAATGAATCCGATCCTTCATTTCTGATTCGATCCCTCCCGTTTCCGGATCCACCTTAGGTCTTCCGTCAAAGTCTTTGAGCACCTCTGGCCAAAAAGTGTAGTAGTTCATAAAAATAGAAGTTTTTATCAACTTTTTATAGCCTAACTTTTCGCCATAATGATTGAGCCCTTCAATAAGTTTAAGATAACGAGCGTAGCAACCGGTTGGGCGGCTTTGCTCATCCCTTAATAAGCCTACAGCAAAAGCTAAATCATCTAGAGCCTTTCTGAGTTCCTCCTGCGATACATTATCAACGTGTCGTCCTTTAAGGAAACGCTTGATAAAATATGCTTTGTAACACGGCTCGAGATACTCCCATGATATACCTTGTTCCTGCCACAAGTCATGGATGACAAAGTAAGTGTAACGGACCTTGGAAAACTTCTCCAAGGCACCATCTTTTTCGAATAACTCATTTAAAATGCCATAGTAGCTTTCATCACTACCATCTTCTTTTTTGGATTTCTTTGCCATACTTCCACCCCCTCTTTTTTGAAAGTGCAAAAAGAACTCCTTTTATTATTATAGCACAAATTGTTTAAATAGTCAATGTGTTACAGGGGTGGATTAGTTGGCGATACAGCGGATTGCGAAGCCATCCCATTTTCTATATTCAGAGAGGCGCTTGTTTGGAATACCAAGCCTATAGGCATTCTTATTATCCTTGGCAGTTGCAGACCAGTAGCGGCCATTACTGCCACGACCAGCGATTGTAACACCGATATCACCAGAGTAGACGAAGTTTGCTGGGTAGGTGCGGTAGCCTGGATCAGTATTATTATCATTATTGTTTGCAACAGAATTGTAGGTCTTGAAGTCACCACTATTATCGGCAGTTGGGAGATGCCAACCGCTTGGACAAAGGTCGCCCGTCACATTGCCAGAGGTCATGGAGTAGGTACCATTACCAGCCGTAGCGGTGTACCAGTTGTAATAAACACCATAGCTATACCAAGAAGCCGGAGCGTTAACGACTGAGCTACTTGGGGAGTTTTCGCGGTTGATATTGTTGGTATTGTAGAAGATTCTATCAACACAGGCAGCATCAGCATCGGCATTACAGGCTGCTTCTGGAGCACTGAGGCTTGCTAGGTTACTTAAGAATGTGCTGTTTGGATTATTGGTGTTCTCTGCTGTAATGGTTGCGTTGACTGGGTCGAGACGCATGTTTTCAATCATCCAGCATTTACCGTCGGCGAGCTTAGCCACTGCGTAAGTATTACCATCGCGAGTATCGGTAAGGGCAGTAACATCACCATTACTCATACTTGCACAGCCCGTGAAACCTTGCATATCGCCAACAGATGCCACCCATTGAGCATAGAGATTAACGCCAGACGCAGAAACATCACCAGTGGTAAATGATTGTTGTGGACCATAGTTGGTACCGCTGCCGTCTTCTACCGTATTGTAGCCAGCGAAGCCGTAGCCTGGGCGAGCAAAGTCGCTACCACCAAGGGTGACGGTTGCATTACTATTTACATTGTGGGAGAACATTGCGCCTTCGGTAGCACCGTTGCCACGATAGCAAACCTTCTTGGCTGGACAGTTTTCTGGGCCATAGACAGCATAGAGAGTTTGATTGTCCGTGATGGTGATTTCGTCATATGGATGATAAGTAGCTTCGGTAGCGTTCGGATCAAGGCTCCAGCCTACGAATTCGTGTTCGGAGTAAGTTGGTTCGTTGGCCGGGATTTCAATAGTAACCGAACCGGTAATCGTAGACTTAGTAATCGGTGCGACCGTAGCTTCAGATGGAGTAGTCTCAAAGGACAAGGTGATATTTATACCCCAAATGGCGTAGAGATTAAGAGTATCGCCATCGGTAAGACCAAGAGCCCTAATCGTATTAGTAGCAATATCGCCAGCTTCTACATAGAGACCAGAGCCGTCGGCAGCCGTGTTCCAACCATGGAAGACGCCGCCATCTTTAGTGAAGATGTTTTGCTTAATGATGGTAGAGTAAAGCTGGACATTAGTATCGTCGGCGATTAGGCCTTCGCCACCATTAGCATCGTAGTGGATATTACCAATCGCACTTGCACCTTCGCCTGCAATACAGCGAATCGCGAAGGCTGCCCATTTATTGTAATTGTTGGACTTAAGGGTAACACTGCCAGAGGTGAGACCAAGACGATAAGCGTTGTTAGCTGAAGAAGCAGTGGAAGTCCAGTAGCGAGCATAAGTGCTGCGACCACCAGTGGTATTCCTATTGTAGTCACCAGAATAGACAAAGTTGTTTGGATACTTGCGGAAGTTTTCGTCGTTATTGGTCTTGCCGGAGTTAATGGCGGTATTGAGCTGATTACCATCACCATCCTCACCGCCAGTTGGAAGACGCCAGCCAGCTGGACAGATATCACCAGTGGTCGAGCCGCTATCCATTGCGTAGGTGCCGTTGCCAGCCGTAGCAGTATACCAGTTATAATAACCACCATAACCATACCAAGAAGCAGGTTGGCCAGCGATATTAGTCTCATAGGCCGGATCAAGGGCTGAGTTAATATTACTGAGATTATATTGCAAGATATCGAGACAGGCGGCATTATTACCATTACAGAGTGTATTAGATGGAACAGAGGCTCTAGCTTCGCTTATAAATGAGCTGGTTGGACCGTTGGTATTATTTGCAGAAATATTTGCCGCGTTTGGTGCGAGGCGAAGGTTTTCGACTTGCCAGCATTTATTATCACCAAGTTTAGCGACGAGATAAGTATTATTGTCGCGCATATCAGTGAGGGCAACTACTTGATTCTTGCTGAGGTTTGCACAACCGGTCCAGTTTTGCATAATGCCGTCGGATTGGCGCCAAATTGCATGGAGCGAAATACCGTAGTCAGTAATATCATCTACGTCGATAGTTTGGTTTGGACCATACATGGTACCACGGCCATCTTCCCTAGTATTCCAGCCAACAAAGGCATAGCCTGGACGGGAGAAGTTTGGCGCAGCAAGCGTAGCCTTCTCACCCGATGTGGCGGCTTGAATAAATTCATCGCCAATCACATCAGTGCCATTACCGAAGTAGCAGATTGCCTCTGGAACGCAGGTAGGTGGATTGTTTGCAATCATGGCGAATTGAATTTCATTGGTGTATTCGCCGACATTCATTTCCATGTCGATATTTGCACCAAGTACTAGAGTGTACTGATTTGCACCCTCGCGATTGCGATGCTTAGTGACGAAGGTTTCTTCTGGGAAGCGGCTAAGCGGCCTAAAACGCACTGCATCTAGGCTGAAGCCATACTCATTGTGCATGTCTTTAAAATACTTAGTAGAGGTTACTACTGGGAGATACTCGCCGAGCTGCGCAGAATAGAGATCCTCAGAACCGGTAATGGTTGGGATAATAGTATAACCCGTAATATTATTGGTCTCGGCAGTAATAGTACCAAAGGCAAGGTTAATAGTACCCGGCAACATCGAGAGATGAATTTCATCGGATGTAGATAGAGTAATTGTAGGATCTTCCGCATAAGCCACGCCGCCAATCATGACGGAAAAAAGAAATGCGAAAAATACAAGAATAAGTTTGCTATTTTTAGCTCCCAAATACTTCATATGCTTTTATTTTAGCATAATTACGATAATTAAAACAACAAAAAAGACCGCAAAATTTGCGGTCTATTTTAAATAATTTGTTACTGTTTCTTGTGTCTCTCGGAATTAACATAGAGACCAGCAGCTTCCATCGCTTTATTATGTGTGCCAAAGTATTTCTTTAAAACTGAACTCGGGACCGTGCCCTTCTTTTTACTCATATCTTCTGCACGAGGTGTGCGTCCGAGCTTATAGGCATATCTCCTGATTCCAGCAATAACACTTTGCTTGTCATCATATGAAGCAGGGGTTGCCGCCGTCTGCGGTACATCTTTTTGTGGTGCTTTAGGCTGTTCCTGAGAATCCCGTAGGACTCTCTTGCCTCTAAAAATCTCGTAGCCCTGGTCGCCTATTTCAATCACAACACTAGTCTGAGTTTCTTTATCAAGAACAATCAGATTCATAAACTCCCCTCCTTTTTTGTTGGATTTATAAGGCCTGCGGCATGAATGGCGTCATCGAGACTATCAAAGCAACTTAACAGCGCCTTCATGCTTATCTCCCTAGATTCACCGACTTCCTTTTCGCTGGGTACATGACCAAGACGGTTAGTTAAATACTTAATACATTCAATAGCCGTCAATCGGTTCGTTTCCTTGCGGGTAATATGATTATTCGCACGATGACCAGCATGCTTGCGATTCGGCTCTAAACCCGCTGCAATAATTCCATTATTATAGGTTCCGAAGTAATCTCTGACTGCCCTCGAACTTATAGTTGTGGTATGCGCATCGAATTCCTTTTTAGTAGGCGTATGTTGAACTGTTCCAGCAATTGTGAGTATTTCTATTATCAACTGATGCTGATGATACTCAAGCGGTTTTCCAATTCGTCCTCTCCCCTGGATACCTATGTGATCATTTCCGTGAAAAAGGTTTTTAATGTCTACGTCTTCCTCGGACTGATTCACTTCAGGCTTTTTCATTTCAGCCTGAGTTGCTACGGGCTGAGTTGCTACGGGCTGAGTTGCCACAGGTGCCAAATTTACGACACCTGTATTTACTCTTTCGCCACAGTATATCTCGTAGCCCTTATTTCCGATTGTAACAATATGAGCTACGCCAGAAGCTCTGTCTCTAATAATAAGCTCTTCCATTATATCGCCCCCTTTTTATGCTGGCCGTTTCGAGGCGCAAAACCTGCCTCTTCAACAGCATTATTGAATGAGCCAAATATTTTAACTACAGTATTATAGGGAACTCGACCATGTTTAACGGCCATATCCTTTGCGTAAGGAGTTTCCCCGTCGTGTTGAGCTGCATATTCCTTGATCTGCTCGATGATTTTAGCTCTCAGGAGCTTTCTCTGAAGTCTCTTACGTCTCCTGATGTGCTGTTTCTTAATCTCCTTCGGAGTTTCGGGTATGGGTTCGTCTGAAGCCTTAACAGGCTCAGCACACCTAATCGTATTCGGCGGAATATCTGAAGAAACCTTCTCCGCTACAAATACTTCATATCCCTGATTTCCAATTTCGATAATATAGCTTTTGGCCGACGCTCTGTCGACAATGATTAAATTTTGCATATGATCCCTCCTTCTTATGCAAGTGGTCCGAAAGACGGTTGCCCGCCTTTCAGACAATCTTTGAGTTCTTTTTGCGGTCCTTGCTATAGTCATGCCAAAGTTCTTTGGGTTCAAGACCTGCGGCGCGGACAGCTTTTTCGTAACTGCCAAAAAGTTCACGGCACGTAGCCACTGACTCCGTATTATTTGAGCTTCCCATTTCGAAAGCATCGGGAGTGTGACCGAGTTCCTTTGCTAATTTCTGAATCTGTAAAACAATTGCTTCTTTTTTTGCTTCTCGGGTTGTCTTAATAGTTTTTAAGCCAGCCTTAATTAAAGCATTGTCGTAAGAGCCGAAGATTTCTTTAATAGTTTCAATTGAAACCATACTTTCCTCTGCTTCAATCTCGCTTTCACTGGGTATATGGCCGACTTCGTCAGCAAAATACCTAATATCCTCGAGAATGTTTTTCCTTACAACTGCATCCATCTCGACCTCTGAATATTCTTCGGTTTCGTCGATGGTTTCGGTACTTACGCCTAAATCGGTCTTCTGAGCTAAAAACATGTCGTAGCCCTCTGAACCTATCTCGATAACGTAAGTCTTGCCAGATTCCTTATCTCTGACCAGTAAGTTCATATCATCACCCCTTTCTTGGATGAAAATCTACACTACAGTAACATGTTAATATACTAGCAGTTATTGTTTTTTTAAGATCACAAAAAAACTGCTCGTATCTGTTTATTATAGCACATATTGCCATTTTCGTCAAGTATAACAGGTTGCAGGCGACAAAAAAAGGCCGCATAGAGCGCGCGGCCTTTTTACGTTTTTAAATCGTTGTGGCGTCGACTGGTTCCATACTCTTCGGCACTAAGCCGGCTGACATAACAGCTTTCTCATAAGAACCAAATAAGCTATTAACCGCCTCTTCACTAATCGTATATTTACTATACTTAAACTCTGCTTGAGAAGGTGTATGACCAAGGTAGTTCTTGGTCCTTTTAATAGCTGTTCTAACCATTGCATGCGTAATCTGCTTGTATTTTTTGACTTTTTTGGGCACTGAACCTTTTAATCTCACTATCATCGCCGCCTTCTTTAAATGATCGGCTGCCTTGCCTCTTTTGTTTTTCGGCAATCCCGCCGCCTTTAAGGCTTCTTCGAAGCTACCAAAGAGGTTTCGGATTTTTTCAATCGAGACTATTCGCAGATCATTAACTACCATGCTTTGGGAAGGGTTATAACCGGTATCACGAATTTTCTGAAGAATGCTTACAAATGCTTCTCTCTGTTTTTCCTTGATTAACTCATTAACAGTTCTTTTCTTGAGTATCTTAAACTCTTTCTCAATGTTAATCGCACAAGCACCCACTTCGGGCTCTTCATCCTCACTTTCAGGCTCATCGAGAGTAGGAATGTCGCAGTCCGAAGTATCTTCTTCGAACTCAGGTCCGTCGAGTGTCGGAATATCACAATCCGAGACATCTCGCTCTGCCTCCACCGATAATTCTGAAACTTGCGGAGTGTTATTAAGCTTTGCTAAAGCTTGCTCCGCTTCGAATACCTGATAGCCCATGTTACCAATAGCTACGGTAGTCGCCTTTCCAGATTCAACATCAATAATAATTAGTGTTTTCATGCAAGACCCCCTTTGCAAATGATTTAATAAAACGTGTAATATGCTAGTGATTTTTGTCCAATAAAAAAGGCCAAAGAATCACCTGTGGTGATAATATTATAGCATAATTATATATATTCGTCAATTTAGCAAGGAAAAAGGCCGCTGGGTGCGGCCTATGATAATTTGTGACAGATCAAACTCTAGTTTCTTCCAAACATTGCTCTATGGCGATAGCGCGCAATTCTTGCACGCTTGATGTGCTCACGGCGACGTCTAAACATCTCGGGTTCCTGCTTTTTTAATAATGCACCTGTCATGGTTTTACCCCCTTGGTTTTGAAATATTTTGGCAATTACCAATGTATTCACTATATCATATTTCTATCTGTTTGTCAATCTCAATAGAGATAGAAAAAGCGCCCTTTTTATGGGGCGCTTCTCGTGGTCTTATTTCTTCTCTTCAGCCTTAGCTTTCTCTGCGGCGCGGTATTTCTTGACGCCTTCGCGAGCAGCGGCGGTTTGGGCTTCCTGCTTGGAGTGGCCAATGCCGACGCCTTTGAGCTCACCGTTTACATATACGCCAACGGTAAACTTCTTGTCGTGGTCTGGACCTTCTTCTTTTAATGTGTGATATTCCGGAGTAACTCCGTCTGCCTTCTGGGCAAGTTCCTGGAGATAGGACTTCGGGTCGCGCCATGTACCTTCCTCAAGGATCGTATCAATCTTATTCAAAATGTGCTTGTAAATGAAATCTTTGGCAGCTTCGTAGCCTTTATCAAGATAAATCGCACCGATTACGGCCTCAAAACAGTCCGCGAGAATCACATCGTGGGCACGATCCGAACCATGTTTTTCGCCTTTAGATAAGCGGACTAGCGGTTCATAGCCGAGCTCTTTACCGGCATCACCAATCGATTCAGTGCGGACAAGCGCAGCGCGCCATGAGGTCATAATTCCTTCTGGCTCATTGTAATTGCGATACAAGAAATCCGAAGAAACCATCTCAAGAATAGCGTCGCCAAGAAATTCAAGTCGTTCGTTATGCTCGTGAGTCGTAGCCTTGTGCTCATTCACGTAGCTACGGTGAGTAAGAGCGGTGACAAGTAGCATAATGTCGTCGAATTCAAAACCAAGCTTACTCTTAGCGAACTCCTGATAAGGCGTAGTGTCGATTGTATTGTTCATGTTAATCCTTTCATGAACACTTTCCGTGACACGTCAGACAAGCTGGCCGGCAAGCCGGGCAGACATTTTACGGTCTGGCGTGCTTCGCAAAGTATTATGATTATTAATGTTTATTATTCCGCGCGGCCGCGAAAGCCGCCGCGGTCTTATGCTTCCCCAGCGCGAATTTTCTTTTTCGCGATGAGCATCAATTTTTCAATATCTTCGTACTCAATTGCGTTGAGTGCGTCTGCAAACGAGAACCACTTGATTCCCTTCATCCACTTTTCCTTCATCGGCATCTCGTGGGCATTTAAGGCTTCAACGAGATAAATCTGCGTAGTCATCAAAACGAGCTTATCCAAGCGGCGGTACTTAAAGTGAATCTTACCAAGCCAAGACAACACGGAGACGTCTTTGAGGCCGGTTTCTTCTTCGATCTCGCGACGGGCGGTCATTTTGGCAGTCTCACCTGGCTCGATGTGGCCTTTTGGAATCGTCCAGCGTTCCTTGGAATCTTGAATCAAGAGGACTTCGATATCTTTCTTATCTTTGGTAAATCGAAAAACAATCCCGCCGGAAGTCGGCTCACGCACAATTTCCTGGATGGCCGGTTTCTTACGAAAAACGGCACTCTTGATTCTCTCGAACGGAGATTCTTTTATCTTTTCCGTAGGAAGAGCTTCGGGAACTTTAAGG
>JAEEGL011632758.1_pt1 | contig 20555 bp, 19 predicted proteins | sample 9134231 | NCBI WGS metagenome assembly JAEEGL01 (sample SAMN16246548, study PRJNA631951) | gut metagenome | biome: gut microbiome; feature: rumen; material: fiber-attached | host: Bos | place: Iran: Karaj | collected 2018-10
CTTGTAGTTAGCATTATAGGAACAATTATACTGTTGATCATGATAAACAGATACTTTAGTGTTGAGAAAATCCTCTATGGCCATAAAAAATAAGGCTGATCTTTTTCTAAATTGACAGAACCGGATTTTCAATATAAAATAATAATTAATAAAGGCTTTTGCTTTTTTCAGGAGGAATATATGTTGTACACTGGTATTGGTGCTTTTATTTTATGGCTAGTTTTAGCCTTTGTTGTTGCTGCGGGTGCACGTAACAGAGGACGAAGTTATGGTGGTTTTTTAGCACTTTCGATTTTCTTTTCACCATTAGTCGCCGCACTTATTTTGTTAATTTTAGGAAAAAAAGAAACACCTGTTAGCCTTACTGATGATAATAAGGGTGTTGTAAATTCCGCTATAGTTAATAATGGTAAATTTTCTGTAGAAAAACTTCCAGTTGTTGCCGGGGTTATATATACTTTTCTTACAGCACTGATTTTTGGTGTTGCAGGAGCATCTCTTGTTATTTTTCTTGCCCGCACTCTATAGTTTTTTGAGTTGATATAACTTCTAAAAGAAGTATTTCTTTTAAAGGGGCTGCATTTGTTATGCAGTCTTTTTTTTTGACGGAGTTTTTATGGCACAAGGCTTTCCTCGTGGTGGTTTGGGACCACGAGGCTTTTTAACTGATGAAGAAAAACTGAATATGCCAAAGGTTACAGGTGCACTTTTAAAGCGCATCTTGTCTTATTTAAGGCCTTATTGGCTTCAGTTTACTTTTGTATTTATAGCAATTTTACTTTCTTCGGTTGTAGGACTATTACCTTCGATTGTTACTGGCTGGATTGTTGATAAAGCCCTTATCGGACAAGATTTGGCACTGCTTATTAAACTTTTAGTTCTGGCTTTTAGTACTGTTGCCGTTTCGCAAATTATCGGTGTGGTTGAAAGTTATATCAATGCCTGGATAAGTCAAAGAATAATCTTTGACATGAAAAACCAGATGTTCGACCATTTGCAGCGAATGCCTCATTCCTTTTTTACAACAGAAAAACAGGGTGATATTATCACTAGAATGAACACGGATATTTCCGGGGTTTCTTCGGTTATTTCCGGTACGCTTTCGAGCATTGTGAGTAATGTTGCAACCGTTATAACAACTCTTGTGGCACTTTTTGGAATGAGCTGGCAGCTGGCCCTTGTCGGTATTGTGGTTATTCCGCTGCTGATTTTACCAACGCGGAGTGTAGGGGAAAAACGCTGGAAACTTCTTACTGAAAGTCAGACAAAAAATGACGAGATGAATGAAATCGTAAATGAAACATTAAGTGTATCCGGTTCAATGCTTGTAAAACTTTTTACACGTGAAGATGAAGAATACGAACGTTTTGTAAAAGTCAACGAAGAAGTAACACAACTGAATCTGAAAGAACAGAGAAGCGGAAAATGGTTTCATGTTGTTATGGGAATGTTTACGCAAATTGGTCCGCTTTTAATTTATTTTGCAGGCGGCTTGTTCATCATAAAAAAAATAGATCCAACACTTACTGTCGGAACAATTACAGCAACCGTTGCCATGATAAATCGTCTTTATCGTCCGGTACAGTCGCTTTTGAATCTGCAGGTTGACTTTACCCGTTCCCTTGCTTTGTTCACCCGTATATTTGATTATTTTGACAAACAAAGTACAATAAACTCTCCAGAAAATGGATTAAAGCCTGATATGAAAAATGCACCTATCAATTTTGAACACGTTGTCTTTTCTTATCAGATTGATAACCCGCTTTTGACGGATATTGATTTTTCAGTTCCTGGAGGACAGATGGTTGCTATTGTCGGACCATCAGGTTCTGGAAAATCTACGGTGGTAAATCTTATTCCGCGCCTTTACGATGTTTGCGGCGGCTCAGTAAAAATTAACGGCGTTGATGTGCGCGACATTGATCTTGAATATCTTCGCGAGGCAATCGGGGTTGTTACGCAGGATACTTATCTCTTTAACGGCACAATAAAAGAAAACCTGCTTTATGCAAACGAAAAGGCAACCGATGCAGAAATTGAAGCAGCCTGCAAAACAGCAAATATTCATGACTTTATAATGAGGCAGCCAGACGGATACAATACTGTATGCGGTAACCGCGGACTAAAGCTTTCCGGCGGGGAAAAACAGCGAATCTCAATTGCCCGTGTAATTTTGAAAAATCCTAAAATACTGATTCTTGATGAAGCTACCTCAGCCCTTGATTCTATCAGTGAAAACTCAATTCAGGATGCTCTGGAAATAATGATGAAAGGCAGAACCAGCATTGTTATTGCTCACAGGCTTTCGACAATCCTAAAGGCAGATAAAATTATGGTAGTAAAAGGCGGCATAATTGCAGAGCAGGGAACTCATGAAGAACTGATTGCTTCCGGTGGTATCTATAAGGATTTATATGAAACTCAATTCAGAAAAGTTCTGGATTATGAAGGAGAAAAAGTTAAGGTCTGATATCAGTCTGTGAGTTTTAGTTCTTCAAAAGAGATTCTTGTTTTTTCTTTTGTGCAGACAGATACAATGTAATTTGTACTGATTTTTTCTGTCAGGCAGAATGCACTTTTTTTTATGTCATAAACAGGCAGGCTGATAGTTTTATCCAGAGATATTTCTTTCATTTTGCAAAAGGCTTCTTTTAAAGTCCAGCATTCAAAAAAACGGAAAAATTTTTCATCATCAGTTTCAGACGAAAAAATATAGTCTATATCTTCTTTTGGAAAAAATCGTTCTGTCATTTTTATTCTTGACGGTTTTATAAATTCAACATCAATGCCGTTTGTGCCTGGACCAATAACGCAGCAGGCAATGTTTCCAGAATGGCTTAGATTGAAAAACAATTCAGATTGCTTTTCAAGATATGGTTTTCCGCTTTTTGCAGTTTTGATTATCTGTTGAGCTTCTGGAATTCCAGTTTTTTCAAGAGCAAGCTTAAGTAAAACTGATGCACAGAGAGAAAGCCTTTTATCTTCTTGCAGTGAATATGAAGCAATTTTTGCTTTTCTCTGTTCAGAGATTTTTTCATAGTAGTGAGAAAAAATTTCAGGATTTTGAAAAACTGTGCAGTCAAGAAAAAATACTTTAGCAGGGGAATTATCTTTCATTTCAGTATTTTATCCGCACAGAGGCATAAAGTGGTGTAGTTGTAATTTCAAGTTTTTCGTCTGAGACTTTTTTTGTGTAGTGGGCAAATGGAATGGCAAATCCACACAGACTTCCGATTGCCGCTCCTGTTAAAACATCAGTCATAAAATGATTTCCGCTCATTAGCCTGAGAATTGCAGTACTTAATGCCAGTGTGTAACTTGTGGCAATCACTGGAATAGTCCACTTGCTTTCCGGGAAATAAGCAGAAAAAGCAAAGCTTAAAAAAGCAGCACTTGCAAAGGTAAGTGTTGTATGCCCTGAAGGAAAGGAAGAACACCAATCGCCGTCATTCAGAGCCTTCTCTGGTGCACCTGTAAAATACATGTAAGGACGGGAGCGTTTTACTGTGAGTTTTAACAGTTCCTTAGTTCCGTAGGCAAAAAGTAAAACCTGAGAATACATAGTTCCGATTGTCAGCCATTCACTGGATGGAGTAAAAAGTAAAAACGCTGGTGTTAAAAGAGAAATAATTTCTGTTCCTGTTGCAGTATAATCCAGCGGTTTTGAATAGGGATTCATTATCAGTCTGTCAAATCTGTTTACCAGAGTTTTATTAAGAATTACATAATTTCCTGAGTTGTCACGTTCAGGAATTTTTATTTTATCTTTGTTTAATAATTCAATCATCTTCGGTGTAACTGCCAGTTGTGCTGCAAGAATGCTTAACGGAATGTCTAATGGTTTTGAAAGGGAAAAAGCCCCGGTTGATTTAAAGGTCAGATTAAATGAGACGGATTCTGTCTGTGGATTTGAATAAATAAAAGTGCAGACAGATAAAAGGAGCAGACAACAAACTGTTTTTTTTAGCTCAGTCATTTTGACTTTCATCCTCAGGAATAATATTTTCTTCATTGTCTTCGATAATCTGAGCTTTAATTAAATTACAGAAAGCGGCATCCCACGCATTTTGCATCAGGCTGTATTTCTGAGAATCAGTTATGCCAAATTCTTTCTGGATATAATTGTATTCATCCTGTAATGTTGTTCTGCAGATGGCCATGTCATCAGTGTTGATTGTTACCCGGACGCCTCGTTTTATTAATTCGACAAGCGGATACTTTTTCATGTCAGGAAAGGCTTTTGTAATTCTGTTGCTTGTGGGGCATATTTCCAGAACAATGTCCTCATCAATTAGTTCATCAAGCAGTTCATCATCTTCTATAGCCCTTATTCCGTGTCCGATTCTCAGGGCTCCGCATTCAACGGCATCCCAGACACTGTCACAACCTGCTGCTTCGCCTGCATGTATTGTTACCGGAATGTTCCAGGCAGCTGCACAACTGAATTCCATCTGATAGTCAGACAACGGAAAATGAGCTTCGTCACCTGCAAGATCTACAGCGACAATTCCTCCGTCACGTACCAGAAGATTTTTTGCAATTTCTACAGTTTCAAGGTTTGCGTCATGAGTGTTTTCTCCGCGCATCATGCATAAAATTAAGTTGGCATGGAAGTCTGTTTTTTTTAAGCCTTCCAGAGCGGCTTTTACAACTTCCACCTGTGACAAACCTTTTTCTGTATGAAGCTGCGGGGCAAAACGGATTTCGGCATAATCGAGATTTTGTTCTTTCAGGTTTTCACATACGAGTCTAACTGCTTCTGAAATGCCTTCTTCGGTTTGCATTAAAGAAAGCGGCAGATTAAAGCATTTAAGAAAATCTGATAAATTTTTACAAGTGTCTGGAACAGACAAAAGATTTTCGAGCTCAGTGTAATCAGTGGTTGGAAGACTGATGTTCTGTAGTTGAGCAAGCTCTAACGCAATCGGAACAGTGATGGAACCGTCAAGATGACAATGTAAATCGCATAAAGGAATTCTGTTCATAGATTTTAAAAATTTCCTTAGATTGAAACTGAATACTTGATTACATTTGGTACTGTTTCACCATCAATCTGCAGGGCACAAGGTTTTGAAAATTCAACGGCAATATGCTGACCCTTAAAAATTGATATCAGGTCTTTGTGTTCAACATGCATTCCTGTAAAAATTGAAGGGAAAACTACCAGCGTGCGAAGTTTTCCAGAATTATGAAAAACAACAAGGCTTACCTGCCGGTCCTCTGCAAGCCGGTTTTGTTCTGGAGCTATTTTCATTCCACCACCGTAAAATCTGCCTTTCATTGTTGGCGCAAGCCAGACTTTTTTGAACGTGTAAGATTTTCCATCGACTGTTACTTTGGCACTGCAAGGCTTAAATTTAAACAGCAGACCTTTGATGGCAATGGCTGTATAATTTATTGGTTTTGTGCTGGTCGTCCGGATTCTATCTCCTTCTTCGCAGCAGTAGCCGTCAATACCAAAACCAATCCCATTTATGAAATATTGAGTTTTTCCGTTGACTGTAACGGCAGGAAGGTTTAAAAGATATTGTTTTAACTCAATCGGCTCAAACAGCTGTTCTGGAACATGAACATTTGCTGTATCGTGCATAAAATCGTTTCCTGAACCGCAAGGCAGAAATTTCAGACTGCATTTGATTTTATCCGCAGTGATTTTTGCACTGTATAAATCATTTGCAAAGTGATTCAGGGTTCCGTCACCGCCGCAGATAATTGCACAGTCTTCTTCGTTTAGGGAATCAACAAAAGCGATAATGTCTTTTTTTTCAATGATGTCAATAAACTCAACCTTTTCCGGAATGAATTTTCCTTTTTCTTTCATTGTTTCAAGTGCAGTTTCTGCATCCTGTTTACCATGACCATTGTTTGCTCTTGGATTATAGAGAATATACGTCATTAGTTTTGTCTCCTCGTTTTGTAAAGGTTTTCATTCATCAGTTTGTAAGCTTTATCTGCAAGTTCAACTGTTTTGCTTGAATCAACTTCCTGTTCTGATATAACTTCCAGAACATCCAGTTTAATCTGTGTTTTGTGCCATGGAAAATTTTTGTGAATTTTTTCTGTGCCGTCTACTGTGATTACAACAATCGGGCAATGAGCATTTTTTGCAATTCTTAGACAGCCGGCCTTAAAGGGTAAAAGAGAAGAACTGTCGCTTCTGGTTCCTTCTGGGAAAATGCCTATGCAGCTTAAATCGTTTCTTATAAGACGAACTGCTTCGTCAATTACAGCAAGGGCATCCTTCGGACTGTTCCGGTTTAACGGGATGTAACAGGAACGGTGCATATATCTGCGTCCCATGGGTATAGAAAAATTTTCAGGTTTTGAAACATACGCGATTGGCCATTTTTTTAAAATATAACTGGCAATCATATTATCAAATTTTGAGCGGTGATTGCATATCAGCAGAAATTTTTTATCTAAAGGAATTTTTTCAAGTCCGGTTACAGTAACTCTTGCTCCGGCACATCGGCATAAAAAATGATATCCGGCATTAAAAACTGCAGAATAGAATTTTGAAGGCCTAGTATATTTTTTCTTTAAATTAATAGTAAGAGAAACCAGAATGAGAAATAAAACAAAAAACATATTTATAGTTTATTACTACTTGTAGAATTTTGCAATGTAAAAGTTTAAGCGGATAAGACCAAAGAAAATGACTGCAAGTGAAAAATACCAGAAATTACCGGGAAGACCTGCAAAAAAATTATAAATTCCATGTATAAATATAGAATAAAAGAGGGCAAAGGTATAATTGTTTTCTGTTTTTATCTGATGCAGAAAAATTCCATTCAGCCCACTGCATACTGCATGAATTACAACTGAAGTTAAAAGACGTAAAAGCACAGAACCAGAGCCCAAAAACATGTAAGCAGCAGCTTCAAAAGCTCCAAAAGCCAGACCTGAACAGATGGAACAGTTAAAAACTTCACTTGCATTGTACTTTTTTACAGGTAAAATAAGCAGGCTTGTAAATTTAAAACCTTCTTCAATTAGTCCGTTGCAAATGAGTGTAGTTAAAAAAAGCGACAGCATTGTGCTTGAAGAAAAAACAGGCAGTTTATACAGATAAAACTGAATTAAAACAATTGGAAAAAGTGGAATAAGACCTGCAAGAACCGAAAGAAAAAACTGAAGCGGAGTAAGGGACTTTTTAATCAGGATGAAAAGTCCGTAAAAAAAGAGAGGCAAAAAACAGATCAGGATTCCGACTACAGCGTTCATATAATGATGATATATGAAAAAGAATGTACAGGCAACTGTGAAGAAAAAAAATGAAAAGCGAATTAGTTAACGTAAAAGATATATCTTTAAATTTGCAATAAATTTGTAATAATCAAAGAAGGCAGAATAACTTTTTCTTCTGATAAAAAAGAAGATATACAAAATATAGAAGAAATTTATTTTAAGTATTCTTAATAATTTTTTAGATAATTGTAAAAAGGCGGAATCTGGAGTATATTATAAATATGTCATACGAAGTAACGGCGACCAGAAGACGACCTCAGGTTTTCGAAGATCTTATTGGTCAGGAATTTGTTGTAGCAACCTTAAAAAATGCTATTACAAGCGGTAAAATTGCTCATGCATATTTGTTTTCTGGTCCACGCGGATGCGGAAAAACCACAACTGCACGGCTTTTAGCAAGAGCCTTAAACTGTGAAAAAGGTCCTCAGGCTATTCCCTGTGGTCAATGTTCAGCCTGTCAGGAAATTGCACGGGGTTCCAGTCTTGATGTAATAGAAATCGACGGTGCATCAAATACGAGTGTAAATGATATCAGGCAGATTAAAGACGAAGTGCTTTTTCCGCCGAATTCCTGCAGATATAAAATATACATTATTGACGAAGTCCACATGCTTTCGACCAGTGCTTTCAATGCACTTTTGAAAACCATCGAGGAACCGCCGCCATATGTTATTTTTATTTTTGCAACTACAGAATTACATAAGGTGCCCGCTACAATAAAATCCCGTTGTCAGCAGTTTATGTTTCGGCTTGGTTCTGTGGAGCAGATAAAAAACATGCTTGCCAGTGCCGCTGCCGAAACCGGCATCAAGGCAGATGATGAAGCTCTTTACTGGATTGCACGTGAGTCTACCGGAAGCTTCCGCGATGCCTATACACTTTACGATCAGGTTGCAGCCTTTTCCGGCGATCACATCACATATGAAAAAATCCGTGACAAGCTCGGCTTAGTTGGACTGGAAAGATTAAATGAACTTTCTGAAGAATGTGTAATGGGAAATACTGCCGGTGCAATTGATAAACTTGATGCTATGCTTCAGAGCGGTGTTTCAATTGAACAGTTTATAACAAGCTATGCAGATTATATCCGAAGTCTGATGCTGATTCGTTCAGGAATAAACCGCGAAGCCTTAATCGGGCAGAGTGTTTCCAGATACTCAACAAAGGTTTTGAATGCCTGGAATCCAGTTCAGATTGAACGGGCACTTTCGCTGTTTCTGAATCTTTATCGCGATGTACGATACTCTCTGAATCCAAGATTTGAAGTTGAACTTGCACTTTCAAGATTGTGCTGGCTTTCTTCATATGTCAGTGCAGTAGATGTCAGAAGGGTAGTTGAAGAAGCAAAACATCTGCTTCAGGGAAATGTTCAGCAGCAGTCTGGTATCCAGAATAACGCTGCAGTGGCTTCTTTGCCTCAAAACCCTATACAGGTTCACAACGTACAGGGAACACAGCAGATGCCGAGAACGCCTGTGTTTGCATCCCTTCAAAAAGTTATGGAATCCGAAAAGCAAAAAACAGAAACTGAAGGAAGTCAGCCCCCTTTTCAGTATGACGGCAACGGTATAAGTCGAGAAGATACAGAAGAAACTTTCTCTCCGTTGACCGTCAGTTTAAACAAACCGCAACCTTCTTCGGGTGAAACGCAAAGTTTTTCTGATAATGAAATTGATCTTGATGCCTTGCGTGATCAGGTTATTAATCTGCTGAAAAAAGAAGATCCGTTTAAGGCTACTGTTTTAATGAAAAGTTTTGACTGGTACAAAGAGAATAATGCTCTTTATATGCTGGTCAATACAGAATTTGAAAAAAAACAGCTGGAACTTAGTCTGTCTGTAATCCGGGATACTTTGCAAAAAATAACCGGACAGCTTATTCCGGTGCATTTTGAGATAAATAATTCCAAGCCTGATTCTGAGCAGATTAAAGCAGCCTATCCGGAGGTGGTAAATGTTTTGTGCCAGGAGTTTGGCGGAAAAGTTGTAGCAGAAGCTCAGGGAGTAAGTGCAGAGGCTCCAAAAATAATTAAGAAAGAGGAAAATCAGAATGACGATTAATCCATTTGAATTGATAAAAAATGCAGGCGCTATCAAAGAGCAGCTGGCGAATCTAAAAGATGAGATGGAAACAATAACTTCTACAGGTTCTTCTGGAGGAGGAATTGTAAAAGTTACAATAAACGGAAAGTTTCAGATTACAAACATTCAGCTTGATCCGATTGCTGTGGATTCCCGGGATATACCGATGCTTCAGGATTTAATTATAGCAGCACATAATCAGGCGGTTGAACGGATCGGCGAGATTATAAAAGAAAAACTGGGACCAATGGCTAATGCTTTTAATGTTCCTGGAATGGGTATCTGAAAAATGAATGCTCTGGATGATTTAACAGATTCTCTTTCGCATTTGCCGGGCATAGGAAAAAAAAGTGCCTCAAGACTGGCTTATCATTTATTGCAGGCGGATACAACCTATCTGACAAAACTTTCCCGACAGATTGCAACTATAAAAGAACGGATAAAAAAATGTTCTCTTTGCGGGGCTTTTACTGAGACAGATCCCTGTGCGATTTGTACAAATCCTTTGCGCGATCAAAGTCTTTTGTGTGTGGTGGCAAATCCTCAGGATGTACAGACCATTGAAAACTCAGGCGAGTACCACGGCTTGTTTCATGTGCTTGGCGGTTTGATTGCACCTCTGGATGGAATTGGTCCTGAACAGCTCTCAATTGAAAGTCTTGTGGATAAAATCCGGGAAGGAAAAATAAAAGAAGTTATAATTGCAACAAATCCGACCGTAGAAGGTGACACGACAGCCCTTTATGTGCAGCATGTGATTGCACAAACTGGTGTGAAAGTAACACGGCTTGCATCGGGTTTGCCTGTAGGCGGAGATCTGGAATATGCAGATAAACTGACTCTTACCCGAAGCTTTAGGGGCAGAGTCAGTTTTTAGCAGAGTATACAAACAGTTCAGTAATATTACACTTTGAATAAGTCTATCTGATCGCCGATGCTGTCGATTGAACCTTTAATATTACTGGTTATTTCTGAAAGATCTTTTGAAACATCCTTTACATTATTTGTTTTATTATTCATTTCTACAAAGCTTGTTTTCATATCATTTGTTGACTTCTGAAGCTGTTCAATTTCATGAATGACTTTTTTGTTTTTCATCTGCATTTCAGTACTCTGAATCTGTACAGTAGAAGTTACGTCAATAACTTCTTTAAGAGTCTTGCTGATATCGGAACTTTTGCTTTCCTGCTCAGATAGGGCGGATAACATTTTCTGAATGATGGTATTTGTATCATCAATCTGATAGATAACGGAAGAAAAAACTTTACTTGTTTCTTCGGAAGAATTAACCACCTGTTCAATTAAACTCTGGATTGCATGTAACTGTCCACCGATTGTTTTGGACTGGGCTGTTGAATTTTCAGAAAGCTTACGGATTTCATCAGCAACAACAGCAAAACCTTTTCCGCTTTCACCTGCATGAGCTGCTTCAATTGCTGCGTTCATGGCAAGCAGGTTTGTCTGTTCTGCAATTTCTGCAATTACACGGTTGGCTTCTTTTAAGGATTCAGATTCTTTTTCTATCTCTTTTATTTTCTGATTAACGCCTTCCTGCATTTTGCTGCCGTTTTTGGTATTTTCCAGAACGATGTCAAAAGACTGTGACATTTGATGTACAGAATTATCAACCTGCCCGATATTGTTTATCATCTGCTGTACAGCGCCTGAAGCATTCGTAACATCCTGTGCCTGAGCCTGGATTATCTGTTCCAGAATATTTATATCAGTAGATATTTCCTGAACGCTGGTAATGGTTTCTGAAACACTTTTCTCTTGATTTTCCAGTTCCAGATTTACTTTATCCAGCTGTTGAGAAATGGTTTCCATTGATTCTGTATTTGTGTTTGTGATGGAAACCAGCATATTTCCGTTTTGATTAAGGGTTGATTTGGAATCTTTAATTTTTCTGATAATCTGATGAATTTTTTCGACGAAAAGATTAAAGCCTGCTACAACGTTTCCAATTTCATCTTTTGAAGAAACATTGATGCGTCTTGTTAAGTCAGCATCTCCGTTTGCAATGTCCTCTGCAGCACCTACAACTTTTTTCAGAGGTCTTAATACCTTGCTTAATAAGAAAAGCATGACTATAGCTGTGATTAAAAGGACAATACCATTTATGATGGTCATCGATTTCTGGATAAGCTTGTAAGTTGAGGTAAAATCTGAAAGTGGTGCAGGGGCAACAACTTTCCAGGATATTCCAGGAATTGAGGTACAGGCAACAAGATACTGTTCTTTCGAAACCGGATGAACAAAATCTAATATGCCATCAGTTTCTGATAAGATAGAATCTTTTAAGGTATTAATGCCTTCCCATTCTTCAAGGTTTTTAAAACTTTCCGGGTCTAAAGCATCTGCTGCACCAATTAAGTTTCCCGTTTGAGAATTAAAAACCATAGGATGACTATTTCTGCCAATGGTAAAGTTGCTTAGTATCTTGCTGTAGGTGTAGCCGTCTATAACAGAAAAGACTACATTGATGATTTTGTTCTGATTGTTATAAATAGGAACGGCAAAGAAGGCTGCCATTTTGCCGTCAACCTTGTTTATAAAAGGTTCCAGAATGTATTCATTTCCTTTCATTGGTTCTGTAAAATAAGCACGTTCTGCAAAATTGACTATTTTTTTTGTTCCTTTAATATAGGCATCTGCATTGGTGTCAAGAATACACATGTCTATATAATGTGCTTTATTGACAGTATAAAATTCATAGATTATCTGAGATTTTTCATACAGACTGACATTTTCGTCACGAATCTGAGGAATCCTGGAAAGGGTTCGTAATATGGTCAGTTCCTTTTCATTTTGTGCAGAAATAGTTTCTGCAACTGTAGTGGTCATGTGATTCAGATTGTTTGTAATTTGAATGCTGGATGCATTTTTGGTTATTCTAACTAAAGAAAGACTGGAAAGTATATTAAATATAAGGATAACAAGGATAATTGGAACAAGAATTTTGAATCTGATGGAATTAGTTAATTTCATGTAAAATATTTCCTCCGAAAGTCATAGGCTTCTTTCATAGAAGCATAATTGAAATTTTTTTTAATTAGCGTGGGTAATAAACATTATATTACTATTTAAAAAAAAATGCAAAAACAAAAAATAAGAATTTTAGATTTTTTGGAGTTTTTACGAAAATCAGATAAAAAAGGGGAGTTTTTTCAGAGCTGCGATAAGCGCACCCCGCTATGAAGCAGCCGCGAAGCGGGCCACCGCAGTCTGAAAGACAAGGGGCTGACCGTTAGGGAACTGCGGAACAGCGGCTAAGGTGCCCCTTTAAATTAATTATCTTATGCTAGTCCTGTAATGCTTCATAACCTTCTTCGCCTGTCCGCACTTTTACGACATTTTCAACATCGTAAACAAAAATCTTTCCGTCCCCGATGTTTCCTGTGTAAAGCACTTCTTTTGCAACTGTGATTACAAGATCTACCGGAACTTCGCTTACGACAATATCTACCTTGATTTTCGGGAGCAAAGTCATGTCCATTGGGACTCCACGGTATTTCTGGATATTTCCATGCTGAACACCGCAGCCTAAGACATTTGTCAGGGTCATCCCGGTTACACTGATTTCGTTCATTGCAGTTTTTAATGCATCGAATTTGCTCGGGCGGGTAATGATTGTTACCATGTGGAATTTTGCATCAGGACGGCTGGTTCCTTTTGTTACAGGAACTGCTTTTTCAAGGCTAACATTTCCTGATGAATCTTCTGGCTGTGTAACGGCATTTAAAGCTGCTGCACTAAGTCCGCCTATTCCAGTTCCGCCTGCAGTCATTACCTGTGGTGCCATAACGAATCCGCCGTAAGCACTGTCTATTCCATGTTCAAGTTTATCAAGTCCGATAACTTCTTCTTCTTTGCTGGCACGTAAGCCGTGGAACTTTTTGATTGCAGCAAAAACAATCAGCATGCAGAGTGTTGTCCACAAAACTATTGCGCCTTCACCTAAAGCCTGAATTCCCAGATGCCTGAAACCACCGCCATAGAAAACACCGTTTTCAACATTAAAAAGCCCGTCAGACAAGGTTCCCCAGATGCCGTTTGCAAGATGAACTCCAACAGCACCCACAGGATCGTCAATGTGCAGTTTAAGATCAAGAAATTCCACGACAACAACAACAAGAATACCTGACACGATTCCGATGATGGATGCACCGAGAGCATCGACTGTTGCACAGGTCGGGGTAATAGCGACAAGACCTGCAAGAGAAGCGTTCAGAGTCATGGAAACATCTGGTTTGCCGTTTTTTATCCAGGTAAAAAGCATTGTGGTGATACAGGCAAGGGCTGGAGCAATTGTCGTTGTTGTGAAAACTGCTGCTAAGCCGCCGATGCCTTCAAGCTGAACACAGGCTGCGCCGTTAAAACCATACCAGCCGAACCACAAAATAAAGGTTCCGAGTGCACCAAGTGTCAAAGAATGTCCTGGAATGGCACGCACTTTTGTGACTTTTCCGTTTTTGTCGTATTCATATTTTCCGATTCGCGGTCCCAGAAATATTGCACCAATTAACGCTGCTGTTCCGCCTACAGAATGAATGGCAGCACCGCCGGCAAAATCGACAAAGCCAAGATTTACAAGCCAGCCTTGAGGGTTCCATACCCAGCCTGCTTCTATAGGGTAAACTACAGCACTGATTACAGCAGAGTAAATGCAGTAGGCACTGAATTTTGTCCGCTCTGCCATTGCTCCGGAAACGATGGTTGCTGCTGTTGCACAGAAAACAAGGTTAAAAACGAAACTGGACCAGTTGATTTCTGCAAAACTGGTAAAGAGCTGAAAATCGGGTTTTCCGATTAAACCAAAAAAATAATTTTCGCTCATCATAAGTCCAAAACCAAGCAGCATGAACATTGGTGTTCCGATACAAAAATCCATCAGGTTTTTCATGATTATGTTTCCTGCATTCTTTGCACGGGTAAAACCTGTTTCTACCATTGCAAAACCGCATTGCATAAAAAACACAAGTGCTGCTCCAATCAGAAACCAGACACTCCAAACTTCAGACATAAGTACCTCCTGTAAAAAAAAACGGCATTGATATCTGACTGTGTATTGTGCACTTATACACATGTCCGACACCATTGCCGTTTTTTCTGTTTTTAGTTGCATCAAAAAACTGTGATGCACTTATAAATAAAAAAGGTCACAGGAATAATCCCGTGACCTCTTTGCCTTGGATATTTATTTTATATCTTTTTTTTAAATAAATGTCAAGAAGCGTTTTAAATCCTGTTTTTTTAATTTCCTGTTTTTATTAATTGCTTCTAATGTTGAAAAGTGCAAATTTGTGTGCTATATTACTGATATGCTTAATAAGGAATTTATCAAAAAAAGCGTATTTCTTTTTGTTTCATTATTTTTTCTTTATGGATGTGATTTTTTTGAAGGAACCAGAGGTGGTGTTTTATCCTTTTCTGTTACAAAAGAAATTTTGGCTATGCTCCTGGATTCAAAACCCTTATATGTAACTACAGGGGAAGATGGGACTATTTCTGAGGATGATATTCCAGAGTCTATAGATATAACAATTTCTGGAGATTATGAAGAAAAAAGAACAATTCCATTTGCGGAAGGTGCCGCCATCGTCTTTAAGGATATACCGGTCAATTCTAAAATTTATGTAGAAGCTGAGGCTTACAGTATAATTGATTCTGTCAGCAGGAAAAACTATTACAGGGCAGGTTCTGATTTAATTACAGTTAAAAGAGGCGAAAACCGGATTACCCTGGTGTTAAAAGGAACAGGGAAGCTTCAAATCGAGGTTAGCACGCCTGAAGAAGTAACAGACCTAAGTATTGGATGGGAGCTTAATGAAGAAAACAATATTTATGTTTTTCAGGCTTCAGGCGGAATAGACGGACAATGCAGTTGGTATGTAGACGGCGAACTTCAGGAGGGTGCGATTTCTGATAGTTTTACTTTTGATATAAGTGAAAAAATTGAAGGAACTTATTTAATTGAAGTAGTTTGCGGTGATTTATCAGCGTCATATGAAGTCAGCATCGGTTCTTATGATGAAGATGAAACAGAAAGTACTGTAACAATAGAAACAGGATATTAAAACTAATATAGAGGTGAAAATGAAAAAGGCATTTTTAATTTTATTGACAGCAGGTTTATTACTGCTTTGTAGTTGTAAGGATTTAACTCCAGTTAGCAAATTTGAAGCAAATGAAGGACAAAAGGCATACCTTAGTTTTTCTAAGCCTCAATATAGAAAATAATGTTTCGTCAAGGACAGCCCTTCCTACGATTACAGACAAAATTTTGACCACTGAAACCAACTTGTTTCTTGAGTTAACGGGAAATCTTCTTACAGACTCAACTAATACAATCAGACAGACTTTTGATAGTCTTGATGAATTACAGAGTACTTCAATTGAGTGCGAAGAAGGTATATGGAACTTTACACTTAAAGCCTCTTGTGGAACAGGTAGTAATCTTACATTTTTAGAAGGAACTTTGGAACAGCAACAGATTATTTCTGGAAATAATGAACTTTCCTTTACACTTTACTGGGACAGAACGAACTTACAAGGAACTGGAAGCTTACAATATAAGCTTATTTTTCGGGACGCAGATAAATCAGGTGTTGTAAAATGTGTAACAGCCCAGTTGTTTGCTTATAATACAGTGACAAAAGATGAAGACCTGCTTTCTGAATATGTAGTGGAAAAAAAACTTGAGATTGAATCTTTCAGCGTAAACTTTGAAGCAGAGGAACTTAATGCAGGAAATTACAGGCTTAAACTTTACCTTTATGCAGATGAGAATAAAGAACACCTGATAAATACAGTACGGGACCTTGTAATAATAACTGGAGGACAGACTAGCAATGCATATAAAACAATAGAAACACTAAACTCGGTTTATACAATTACCTACAATCTTAATTATGATGACGAACTTGGTGAAAACCAAGTACAAGGTGTCTACACCCGTAATTCAGATTTTGAACTTTATGTTCCAGTAAGAAGTGGTTATACCTTTTCTGGCTGGTATGATAATAGCAACATGAGTGGCTCTTCGGTTTATCGAATAGAAAAAGGCACAACAGGAGACAAAGAATATTATGCCAAATGGACTAAAACCAGCATAAATGTATCAATTGAGCAAAATCAGGATCTGGCACTTGAATATAGCGAATCAGGTACAGGTTACACATTTACTGTAAGTGGTGGCGACTCTACTGTTTACAGCTGGTCTGTAGATGACGTAGTGCAAGACTCTACAGGGGCAAGTTTTACATTTAATACAACAGGTCTTACTGAAGGTACTTATGAAATTGAAGTAATTAACGGTGACTTAAGTGCATCGGCTTCTGTTTCTGTTACTGCTTCTAGTCAAACTAGTGGCGGATCAAATCCATAATAAGTAAACTTGCAGGAAAAAAGCGGAATTCAGATTTGAGTTCCGCTTTTTTTGTGTCAAAGACTCTGTTTCTTGTATTGCATCAAATATTAAGATATAGTAATAACTATGAAAAAGACATATATCACAACAATGCCAAACCATATTGGTGCTTTTTTAAAGGCTAGTGAATGTTTTGCAAAACTTGGAATCAACATAACAAGGGTAAGTTACAATAAAGCTATTGATTCTCATACACTTTTTATAGAGGCAGAAGGCGAGAGCGATAAACTGATTCTGGCAGATGAGCAGTTATCGGCAATAGGTTACTTACAGAGTTCAAAAAATGAAAACAGTATTGTGCTTCTGGAATTTACTTTATGTGATGTACCTGGAAGTGTAACTCAGATTTTACAAATTATTGAAAATCATCACCTGAATATTTCCTATATCAGTTCTCAAGAAAACGGCACGGAATATCAGGCTTTTAAAATGGGACTTTTTGTAGAAGATTTTTCGGCTTTTGACGTTTTTTTGCAGGAAGCCAGAAAGTTTTGTCCGGTACGAATCCTTGATTATAACCATTCAGAAAAAGTGTATGATAACAGTATTTTTTATCAGTCCTTTGTGTCTGCACTTGTAAAATCAATGGAACTCCCTGCACAGCAGCGTGAAAGTCTTTTAGTAAACAGTAATCTGGTTATGCAGATATTAGATGAAAAGGGTGTTTCACCTTATAAAACTTTTGAAAGCATCAGTCGATTTGCAGAGCAGCTTGCTTCATGCAGAAAAAAGGCCTTTTCGCCAAGAATTACCAGACATAAGATTACAGAACAAACTCAGATTATTTTAATAGAGCCACCTTGTGGAAGCAACACCTGTATATTAAAAAGTATGGATGAATATCTTTTTATTGACTGTGGTTATGCACTTTACCGTGAAGAAATGCTTTCCATTTTTCATAATATTATTGGTAATTTTGATTCAATAAAAAAAAGGATTATCATAACACATGCTGATTTAGATCACTGCGGGCTTCTGTCAGTTTTTGATGAAGTACTTGCCAGCTCTGATACAAAGAAATGTCTTGAACTTGAGTATAACGGGAAAAATGGTTTCCGCGAGCAGAATCCGCTTCATAAACCTTATATCAGTATTTGTAAGGCATTGACTTTTTATCAGCCTCCAGAACCAGATAAAGTAAAGGCTTTATGGAAATCGCCAGAAAAACAGACTGAAGCTCTTGAACAGACAGGTTTTTTTGATTTTGGAGAATTACATTTTGAAGTATATCAGGGAAAAGGCGGACATTTGAAAGGAGAAACGATATTTATAGATTATATAAATCATCTGGTGTTTACAGGCGATGTTTTTGTTAATGTACATGAGATGACAAAAGAACAGGCTCTTTATAATCAGTATGCTCCAGTTTTGATGACTTCTGTTGATACAGATTCTGCATTATGTGCACTTGAACGCAAAGCTGTTTTTCAAAGGCTGGGAGAAGGTGAGTGGAAAATTTTCGGAGCACACGGAATGGTAAAAGAATATAGCATCAAACATATGTAGACGATAAATGCTGCGACTGATGTAAAAAGCTATCTGACATCTCCGGGGGTAAGCTGATATTTCTGTTTGAATAGTCTCTCAAGATGAGTGGAATCCGAAAATCCTGTCTGTTCTGCAATTCGTTCAATCGGAAGATCAGTTGCTTTTAAAAGCGAACGGGCAATTCTTAAGCGAAGTTCTATTACATATTTAATGGCTGTCATTCCTGTGTTTTCTTTAAAAAGCTTATTCAGATTGGTTCGGTTTGTTCCAAATTTCTGGGCAAGAGTATCCAGAGTAATTTTTTTATCATAAGAACGGGCAATGTAGTCCAGAATTGGTTTAAAATCGGAAGCGACTGCAGACGCAATAACTTCTTTATTTTCGTTCTGCTTAAGTTCAAAAAGCTGGGCATCAAAAAAAAGAATTTCTGTAAGAAAGGAACGAGTTTTACAGGGCCACCAGCCTGAATCTTGTTGTGTAAGCTGTAAATATGCTTTTTCCATTAAACCGCTTATATACTGGCAGTCTTCTGGTTTGATGTAGCGGAAGTAATTTAAATCTTTGCTGTTGATGTGAGTTTTAAGAAGCATTCTGTTTTCCACAACTTCACTTTCGGCTTCTGCTCCTTTTATAAGGATATTTTCAAAATTCAGTTTTTTATTTAAAAATCTGGGATTAAAAAGAAATTCTCTGTATCTAATCTGTTCTTTATTTTCTGCACTGATTTGTATTTTATCTTTTTCATTTAAGCACATCAGTGCAGGTGTAATAATCGGTACTGCATCATTATTTATCAGTGCAGTAAATTTTCCCTGAGTAAAAAGAATAATTCGGAATCGGTCACTTATGTTTTCTTCAATTTTATCAGCAGATATTTCTTCAGAAACAAAAACCGGTTCAATTCTAAGCTTAGTAGAGTTAATTGCTTTTGTTGAATAATCCATTTTTCTCCTCTGTAAAATCTATTCTCTCATTAAAACATAAAACCTGCGGATAGGAAAGGAGGTCCTGTATTCAACAGCCCTAGCCGCAGGAAAAATATATCAGAATGTATCAATGTACATTTTCTGCATGTAATTTATTTACTGAATCTTTTAAGAAAAATTTCTACGGCTTTCCAGCTTGCTTCGTTACCTGCGGTTGCTTCGTAAAGTGCCTGTGAACCATGTTTGCTGTCAGTTTCAGGAACAAAGTATGTTTTATCTGTATATTCAATGGCATCAAAGATTGGCTGTGCGTCTTTTTGTTCAGAAGGACGTGAAGTCATGAATACAGGAACCTTTACGTCTTTTGCTTCAGAAGCAATCCAGTCTGAACTTTTTCCGAGATCGGCAAAATATTCACCAGGAGAGAATGCCAGATAAGCGGCAATTTTGTCTGCATTGCTTTTTACGAGTGTAAAGCCAAGACTTGAAGAATAAGAAGATCCCCAGAGGATAATCTTTTTCTTTGAAAGTTTTGAAGCATATTCGATTGCAGCCTGAATGTCCTGGACAGCATCAAGATATGTAGTTTCTTTACCGGCAGCTTCGGCAGCAAGTTTTGTTGCGTTATCTATATCGTTTTTTGTTTTTCCTGAGCGCTGGTCTATTGCAATTGCGTTAAAACCAAGCAGATTAAGTTTTGGGGCGATTTCAAGATATTCTCCGCGCGACCAGTTTGCTCTGTGACAAAGAAGAATCAGAGGAGCACTTTTTTTATAAGCCATATACAAATCTGCTGTTACCGGAATTCCGTCTTTTGATGCGAAGGTCACGGTTACAGGTTTTTCAACCTGTTTAGGATTATTATTTCCTGCAGCAAAACAGGAACACAACATACTACCTGCCAGAAGAAAAGCAGCACAATAATTTAATAATTTCATAATAACTCCTATAAAGGGCAGAAGTTTTTTCTGCTCTTTGTTTTTGTTTTTTTCTGCTGATGTTGAATCAGCTTACGGTTAAGATAGTCGCATCATCTGATGAAAAAAAAAATTGCAGAATTGCAAAAAAAATCGGCAAATCTGCAATATATTCAGAAATTATTTTTTTGTTTTATTGTTCTGCTACGGCTCTGGAGATTTCTTCTTTTACGAATCTTCACAAGCAGTGCTTTCTAAATAACAGCTGTCTGCACCTATATCAATTTTATTAGCCCAAACTTTTTCACTGTCTATTTTTGGATCTTTGTCCCAACAGACAGAACCATTTGAATCTATATAGCATCTGTTAAAAATTTTTTCATCTTTCAATAATGAATAAACTGTTCCTTGTTTTATAAAAGAACTCATGTCCAAAAGTCGCTTCTCATTATTGTCAAAAGTTATA
>JAEEGL017027592.1_pt1 | contig 20555 bp, 13 predicted proteins | sample 9134231 | NCBI WGS metagenome assembly JAEEGL01 (sample SAMN16246548, study PRJNA631951) | gut metagenome | biome: gut microbiome; feature: rumen; material: fiber-attached | host: Bos | place: Iran: Karaj | collected 2018-10
AAATCCTTAAATAATGCTACAATGTCCATGAGAGTGATACCTCCTTAGTATTTTATTTTTTGGACAATTTATTATACCTTAGATGGTACTCACTCTCATTTTTTTGTATTTATTCAACTGACAAATTCTTTACTCTATGTTTACAGGTGAAAATCCGCTATATCGCTTTTCTTGAGTATGTCATATTCTGTGATATAATGTAAGTGTTATTTTCCTTTTCATACAAAAGATAAGAGGAGAACGATCTTTGATGACCCCGGAAAAGAAAGGCTTTACTCTCCCGAAAAAGCTCCTGATCTTTATGATCACCGCTCTGATCATAGAAGTTTTTATATTTAATTTCCGCTTCTGGACCACCCTCGGAAACGAGCCTTTTCCCATTGAGCTTCCTTACGAAGAGATCTCCGGGGAGTCTTACGGTCTTTTCACACTGAACCTTTCCAGACGTGATATCAGTGTTAAAAACCTCGGCTTCTTTCTGGATCCCTATGAAACGGATATCCCCATCGAGTCGACCCGGGCGGCCCTGTACAAGGCAAAGCTGCCTGCAAAGATCCGTGTGGAATATAAAGATGATAAAGGTACTGCCCATTCCGTCGAAAAAGAATTTGCCGTTGAAAAAGGCCTCCCCCTTGCGATGACCGTAAATGCCGGAAATGCGGATTCCATTGTTTTTTCGTACGACAATGCTTATCTGAAGCAGCTTTCTCTCAATGTGCGCTACGACTTTTCCTTTTCCCTTTACCGTTTCATCATCCTCTTCCTGCTTCCCTGCTTCATCATCGCTTTCCGTTCCGCTTCAAAACTGTGGAAAATAAAAATATTCGATCAGGAGCTTCATATCAGCCGGAAACTCCTGGCGGTCCACCTGGGCCTTTGTGCTCTTATATTTCTGTCCATTTCGGTTCTTTTTTTCTCCAATCCTTTCTTCAGCGATATTCCCGATATATTCGGCTTTTATCCGGAGCTTGCCAGATCCTTTGCAAACGGCTATACCTATGACGCCGAGCTTCCCCCGCAGGAACTGCTCAGCCTCCCCGATCCTTATGATCCGCAGGTACTTTCCGATCCCAATGTCAATTACAAACTGGACCGCCTGCTGTATAACGGGAGGTACTATACCTATTTCGGGCCGCTTCCCTGCGTACTCTTCTATCTGCCTTTTTATCTGATCACCGGCAGCGATATGCCACATTCGGTCATACTGCTGATACTGCTGGCCCTGTTCCTGACTGTCGCAAGCCTCGCGCTGACAGAAGCCTGCAAAAGATATCACAGGGAATGCAGCATTGCTGCTTTTTACACGGGCTTCTTTACGGTGATCACGGTCACTCCCTTAACGGTCATCGCTTCCGGCGATACTTTTCCGTATTTTATTCCCATCCTTCTGGCAGTCTGTCTGCTCCTGACCGGAATGTATTTTTATCTGAAAGCCGCCACTCTGTGTGATAACAATCGCAACGGTAATGCATACTTTGCCCTGGGATCGGCCTCGATCGCTCTGATCGCCGCCTGCCGGCCAAATCTGTTGTTTTTCGTTGTGGTTTTTGTCCCCTTATTGCTGAAATATGCCATATTCAAAAAGAGTTTTCTGAAGCGCTGGCTTTCCTTTATCACCCCTGTCATTGTGATCGCGATTCCGGTACTCGCATACAACTATGTTCGTTTCGGCAATCCCTTCGACTATGGCTATGCCTATCAGCTAACCATTAACAGTATGCAGAGGCATCCTTCCGTCGATAGTATTCTGGCCGCCTTATGGCATTTCTTTTTACGCCCCATACATTTTACTGCCGATTTTCCTTATGTCCGTTTTCTCGAAACCGAATGGAGCAATCCCGAGGGAACACTGGTCCAGCCCGTGAGCGGCGGCATATTGCTCCTGTATCCGGTCCTGTTCTTTGGGTTATCATGTTTTTTCATGAAGCGTTCAGAAATGAAGAACAGCCTCTCCACGGAAATGCATCTGACTTCGATGGCTGCGATCCTCCTTTCCCTGGTCTCCTGTGTGATCTCCAGCATAAGCGGAGGCTTTATCACACGCTATCTTATGGATTTTTCGACTATGCTGAGTCTTTCCGCGGTCTTTATGATATGGAAACATACGGATAATGAGAACAGGACTGCCTTTGTTCTCAGAAATCTCATCTGTATTTTTCTGCTGATCGGAAGTTTTCATTCCTTTACCCAGCTTTTCCGGTCCGATCTGGTAGATCATGGCATGCTCACGGATGTGAAATGCCGCTTTGAACAGGCTTTCGAATTCTGGAGATAGCTGCGGCGGTCCGGATAAGCTTGACAGCACAACAGCCCGGTTGTAAACTGTTTTTAAACTTTTTTACTACTACATACAAGGAAGGGAGCGTAGAAAAATGGAAAAGAAAGATCTTGACTGGTCGGGCCTGGGCTTCGGCTATGTAAAAACCGACAAACGTTATGTTTCAAATTTTAAGAACGGCGCCTGGGATGAGGGCGTCCTTACGGATGATGCGGATATCGTGATGAACGAATGCGCCTGTGTGCTGCAGTATGCGCAGACCTGTTTTGAAGGTCTGAAGGCTTATACCACGGAAGACGGCCGCACGGTCTGCTTCCGCCCCGATCTGAATGCTGCGCGCATGTACGATACCGCACTGCGCCTGGAGATGCCGCCTTTCCCGAAGGATCGCTTTATCGATGCCGTAAAACAGGTCGTCAAGGCCAATGAAGCCTGGGTTCCTCCTTACGGTTCCGGCGCGACCCTTTATCTGCGCCCCTATCTCTTCGGGATCAATCCCGTCATCGGCGTGAAGCCTGCCGATGAATATCAGTTCCGTATCTTTGCCACGCCGGTAGGCCCTTATTTCAAAGGCGGCGCCAAGCCTCTGACCCTCTGCGTCAGTGATTTTGACCGCGCAGCCCCTCACGGCACCGGACATATCAAGGCCGGCCTGAACTATGCCATGAGCCTTCATCCTATTGTAGAAGCCCACAAAGCGGGCTTTGCCGAAAATATGTATCTGGATGCAGCTACACGTACCAAGGTGGAAGAGACCGGCGGTGCAAACTTTATCTTTGTGACCAAGGATAATAAGGTCGTGACCCCGAAATCCAATTCCATCCTTCCTTCCATCACCCGCCGTTCCCTGATGTATGTTGCAAAGGAATATCTCGGGCTGGAAGCCGAAGAACGTGAAGTGAGCTTTGAGGAAGTGAAGGATTTTGCGGAATGCGGCCTCTGTGGCACTGCAGCCGTGATCTCGCCGGTCGGAAAGATCGTGGATCACGGTACCGAGATCTGCTTCCCCAGCGGCATGGAGGAGATGGGCCCGACCACCAAAAAGCTTTATGATACGCTGACGGGTATCCAGATGGGACGTCTCGATCCTCCCGAAGGCTGGATCGTCGAGATCTGAGATCTCACCGTTTTTATTTCAGCGCCCTGAGGTATTTCAATACTTCAGGGCGTATTCTTTATAAAACAACGTAATTCAGCACTTCATTATTCGGACGCTGCATCCCTGCCGTATTTCCTTCCACAATGCTGCGGCAGAAGGGTACATTTCAGAAAGGCTTTTCTTAATGGATAAAAAGATTAAACTCAATAAGTATCTTCTGATCTTTATACTGGAAACCCTGCTCTTCCTGCCCTATCTTTTCTGCGGCCCCGTGGGTTCCGATTCCTCGGACGACCTGGCCATGAATCTGATTGCTTCCGGTGCCTTCGGAACAGGCAGCCAGTACCTGGTCTATTCCAGCATCCTCTACGGTTATCTTCTGAAAGCCTTTTATCTCATCATCCCCGGAGTCAACTGGTATCTGACCATGCAGTTTCTCCTGAATTTCGCGGCAGTCACGTCCATCCTGCTCTGCCTCGCATCTTTCCTTTCGGAGAGAAAAGCCCTTTGCGCATCGCTGATCCTGCATTTCTATTTTGCACTTGAATTTTATGAGAAACAGCAGTTTTCGCAGAATGCTTCCCTTTATGCACTTGCGGGCTTTATCCTGATATTCACGGCTTTATGGCACAAAGAGAACGCAAAGAAATACCGCATCGCAGCAGTCGTGATGCTCGTCTTCTCTGCCCTGGTACGTTTTGAATGTCTTCTGCTCATGCTCCCTTTCGGCGGCCTCTTCCTGCTTGCAGCGCTTTTAAAGGACGAAGAATGCGCAGCGGTCAAAGGCTTCCGTGAGAAACTCGCATTGATCTTCAGAAAATGGCGCAGGGACTGTTTTGTACTCTTCGGCACCCTTCTGTTCTGCCTCTGTATCTTTGTCATGGATCAGCTCGTCTTCTGGCAGAAGCCGGAATGGAAAGCCTATAAGGAATATCATTGGGACGGCGCGATCCCGCTCCTGGATGTGGACGGTGCCCCGGAATTCGATGCACAGGCCCTTGCCGGAACCGGGTTGACGCCGGAAGATATCTATCTCTTCTATCTCTATCAATATGCCGATATGGATTATTTCAGCGTGGACAGACTGAAAGCGCTTGCGGCCGCCCGGACCGCCACCGGTGCACCCGCTTTCGGTGAAAGCATGCTCGAAAGATTTAGGGAACTCTACAGTTTTCCGAAGCATTATAACGATGAATACGGAACAGCCCCCGGGATCATCGGCGTTTTCTCATTTATCGAAAGCCTCGCCGGCTGGAATATCATCTTTCTCATGCTCCTTCTGATCCCGCTCCTGCTCCGTAAAGAAAAGCGCGGCTTCCATCTGCTCTTCCTTGCCCTTTTCTTTGCCGTCTTTCTTGCCGAAACGGTATTTCTCGTATTGCGCGGCCACGCCCCCAGGCGTGTCCTGCTCGGTTCCCGCTGTGCCGTGGAGCTCTTCACTGCTTTCCTTTTCCTCTCTTCGCTGCGTCAGCCGGAAAACAATGCAAATGAAAAAAGACAATGGCTCCTTCCCATAATGCTCCTGCTCGTCGCGGAAGTCTTATCCATCCGCTTATGCTGGCATGCCACACTTCCTGAATATACCAGGACAAAGCAGAGTCTGGACAGCCTGCGCTCACTGTCGAAGGAAGCTGAGCCCGGGCAGAGCCGCTCCGGATATTCCGTTTTTTACCTTCTTGATGCTAATTTTCTCTGGGCAGAACGCATGGGCATCCCCGATCCGCGTGAGATCAGTATGAGTGCTTATAAGGATTATTTCCGGCCTTTCATCTTAAGCGGCGGCTGGCTCGCCGAATGTCCGCACAATCTTCACTACTATAAAGAGGCCGGGATCGACGACCCTGTCATGGAGCTTATCGGAAATGACCGGATGAGCTATATCGTCCGCGGCTATACCGCCGATGTCTGTGATACCTGGATGCAGGCACATCTCAGCAGACGCAGCGGACGGGAAATAAAAACGGACACCGCCTTTTCTTCCGACAGTGTCCGTATCCTGCGTTTTGAATGATCCTTCCTTCAGAAGCCCCGAAAGGAAAATGCCTGTTTTCCATCCAGGAGACAATCCGGATAATACAGCATGATAACAACGTCAGGATCACAGGCTTCTATATACTCCGGAGTTATTCCGGATGTATCGCTGTTTGCACTATAACAAAGCTGCTTAAAGCCCATAGCCAAATAAGGGACAACCACCTTTCCCATGGAATCCGTTATGATAAGTATACGTATATCATTTTCACATTTATGATTCGTAAACTCACCAAGCGCTTTTTTCATAACATCATCATAAGTATATCTTGATGAGTAATCCCTGTTCTGAAGCGGTTTCATATCCACCATAAGCTCCTGCATACCGGCTTCCTGCCCGTTTCCGCTGCTTAATAAAGTTTCAAATTCCGGCAATATCAGATCATAATCATCGATCCCCGCATAATAGATACCGGTACGCTGTCCTCTGGAACCCAAATGCCATTTTTCATACCTCGTTATCCTGTAATTGCTTATATCCGCTACCCGGCGGTCTACCGTACATCCTGTTTTCCCGACGATATAATCCTCCAGCAGTCCATAGGCATACAGACCTGCTTCCGTTGTCCAGTGATGGTCCGTCCGATACATCATATCATACTGATCGATGCCATCCTCGTACATTCTTTCCCGTATATCAATATATTCAACTCCTTTTTCATCCAGCAGCGCAAGAAAACGGTCTGTATTCTCGTTTCCATGATCCTCGATCCCTTCCGGTATCTGGGGATCATACTTACTTGATGTGATCGGCGTTGTAACATATATCAGTTCCGTCCCTCTTTCCTTCAGATAATCCCTTAATCGAACCGTTTCTTCCGCATACATTTTAAGAGACTTGTCCGAAGCTCTCTCAAAGCTTGTAAAAAGATAGCCGTTATCCAGTTTTACCACGTTATTCATCAGCCTTTGATCAAGAATACGGCGAACAGCTCCGTTTATATTAACGAAATGCTCTTTTCCCCAAAACGAATATGCCAGATCCTCTTCCAGCGGATTTTCCGGATCCGTTGAAAAGACATTATTCACCTTCTTTGGATTAATATAATGATCTGCAAGCCGTATGGTGCTCATCAGGCCAAAAACAGCGATGATCACAATAAACTCCGCTATATAGACGATCTTCCTGTATTTATCCATTTTACTTTCCCTGTATCAAAAATTGAAATAAATAAAAGGATTGTGTGCGCCAACGAGCAAAAATGAGACCGCCCATAAAAACAGCAATGCCAAAACAGGCGCTTCGATGATCCCGGCCACTCCGGACAGCTTGTTATTCTTCAGCTTTTTCCCCACAAAACTCATGAGCGGCATGGAAAACAGTAAAGCGGTAAAAATATAAAATCCATATTCATGCAGATAAAAAAGCATCTCTCCGCTCATTCCCGTCTGATCCCCGTATAAACCAAACATTGCCGCACAATAGCGGAGCCCGTATCCGATATCCGGGGAATTAAAGATCACCCAGCCGAGATTCACGCACAGAAGTGTAAATATGCGCCAGAATACACGAAATATACGGCCACGTCCGTCCGGCTTCACCAGCAGCTTCTCTGTTACCAGCAGCAGAAAATACCACAATCCCCATACGATAAAGGTATAAGCAGCCCCATGCCATATCCCCGTCAAAAGCCAGACGATCAGCAGATTGAGGATCAGTCTCGGCATCTTTACGCGGCTGCCGCCAAGCGGTATATAAATGTAATCCCGAAACCACTGTCCAAGCGAGATATGCCATCTGCGCCAGAATTCCGTTACGGAAGCGGAAACATAAGGATGATCAAAATTCTCACCAAAGCAGAAACCAAAGATCTTTCCGAGACCGATCGCCATATCGGAATAGCCGGAAAAATCATAATAGATCTGGAGGCTGAAACATATGGAACCGACCCAGAGAAATAAAGGATCTACCTGTGTCACATCCGACACAAACGTTTTTTGTGAAACAAGCGCCAGATTGTTTGCCAGCAGCACTTTTTTGCAGAAACCGATCATAAATCTTCTGGCGCCTTCCGCAAAAAGCTTCGAAGTACACACTCTGTTATTGAGCTGATCTTCAACAGAGGAATAACGGACGATCGGACCGGCGATCAGCTGCGGAAAAAAAGAAATATACAAAGCAACATACAGCGGATTCTTCTGAACCCTGACCTTATCCCTGTATACATCGATCACATAAGACATGGCCTGAAAGGTAAAAAAAGATATGCCGATCGGCAGAATTATCCCAACGAACGGCATATCGGCATGAAACAGGCGGTTCATGATATCGATCGAAAAATCAAGATATTTATATAGAAAAAGGATCAGAAGATTCGTACAGACATCTAGAGCCATACAGAGCCTGGCGATCCTTCCGCCCCTGAATCGGTCGATGATCAATGCCGCAAGATAATTGACTGCGACCGACAACAGCATCACAAAGACAAAATCCGGCTCACCATATGCGTAAAAGCCGATACTGGCGATCAGAAGCAGGACATTCCGGTACACAATATTCCTTACCGCAAAATGCAGTATCAGCACCAGTGGCAGGAATAAAAATGTAAAGACCAGACTGGAAAAGACCATGGAACTCCCCGCTTATTCCGCCGCCTTTGCCTGGGCCGAGATCGCGGCACGCTTTCTTGCCGTGGAATCCAGGATCTTCTTCCGGATCCGCAGGCTCTTGGGTGTCACCTCCAGAAGCTCGTCCGTTCCGATGAATTCCAGGCACTGCTCCAGACTCATAAGCTTGGGCGGTGTCAGCTTCAGCGCGTCATCCGAGCCGGAGGCCCGGGTATTGGTCAGCTGCTTCTTCTTGCAGACATTCAGTTCGATATCTTCCTGTTTCGGGTTTTCACCGATCACCATGCCGGCATAAACCTTTTCCCCCGGACCGATAAAAAGATTTCCCCGGTCCTGCGCATTGAACAGGCCCTAGGTCACGGATTCGCCGGTCTCAAAGGAAATGAGTGAGCCCTGCTTACGGTAGCTGATCTCGCCCTTGAAAGGTGCATAGCCGTCAAAGATCGTATTCAGGATCCCGTTTCCCTTGGTATCCGTCATGAACTCTCCGCGGTATCCGATCAGCCCTCTGGAAGGGATGCGGAATTCCAGCCGGGTATAACCGCCGCTGGCCGCTCCCATGTTCAGGAGTTCACCTTTTCTCGTACTCAGCTTTTCGATCACGGAACCGGAAAACTCTTCCGGCACATCCACATAGGCAAGCTCCATGGGCTCGGTCTTCTTCCCGTTCTCATCCGCATGATAGATCACCTCGGCCTTGCTCACCGCAAATTCATAGCCTTCACGGCGCATATTCTCGATCAGCACCGAAAGGTGCAGTTCCCCGCGTCCGGATACCTTAAAGGCCTCGGTGGTATCGGTATCTTCCACCCGCAGCGACACATCGGTATTCAGCTCCCGGTACAGACGGTCGCGGATATGCCGGCTGGTCACATACTTCCCTTCCTGCCCCGCCAGCGGAGAATCATTTACGATAAAGTTCATGGAGATCGTGGGTTCACTGATCTTCTGGAAAGGAATAGCCTCCACATGCTCGGGATCGCAGAGCGTATCCCCGATATGGATATCCGTGATACCGGAGATCGCCACGATGGAACCGATCCCGGCTTCCTTTATCTCTACGCGGTCCAGTCCGTCAAACTCATAGAGCTTGCTCACCTTGACCTTCCGCACCTTATCCGGATCATGATGGTTTACGATGACCACATCCTGATTCACCGTGACCTTGCCGTTATCCACTTTTCCTACGCCGATACGGCCCACATATTCATTATAATCAATGGTAGAGATCAGCACCTGCGTGCCACCTTCAGGGTCACCCTCGGGAGCCGGTATCGCGGAAAGGATGGTATCAAAGAGCGGTGTCATATCCTTTCCTTCCTCATCCGCATCAAGGGAAGCGGTCCCTGCCTTGGCCGAGGCAAATACGAAAGGACAATCCAGCTGATCGTCATCTGCCCCAAGATCGATCAGCAGCTCCAGCACCTCATCGATCACTTCTTTCGGCCTGGCCTCCGGACGGTCCACCTTATTGATACATACGATGACCGGAAGCTTCAGCTCCATTGCCTTTCCAAGTACGAAGCGTGTCTGGGGCATGGGGCCTTCAAAAGCATCCACCACAAGGATCACGCCGTTCACCATCTTGAGCACGCGTTCCACTTCTCCGCCGAAATCCGCATGGCCCGGCGTATCGATGATATTGATCTTTGTATCCTTATATTTTACGGCCGTATTTTTGGAAAGGATCGTGATACCGCGCTCACGCTCGATATCATTGGAATCCATCACACGCTCCACCACTTCCTGATGGGCAGCGAATACGCCGCTCTGCTTCAACAGTTCGTCAACCAGTGTCGTTTTACCGTGATCCACATGTGCGATAATGGCTACATTGCGGATATCTTCTCTTTTCTCGATCATTCTCCTCATCCTCCACAAAAATCAAACGTAGGAAGTATAGCACTTTTATATCGCCAGCGCAAGCAAAAAAGGGGCCGAAGCCCCTTTTTTGTATGAATCGTTCCCCGTTTTACGGAGTTACCACCACATTCACCGTGACGGTCTTGCCGTTGATCTTTGTGGTAAGCTTGGTCTTGCCGGCAGCCTTTGCGACTACCCAGCCGTCCTCATCCACATATGCCACATCCGGCTTGCTGCTCTTGAAGACATATTCCTGTTCCACGGAGACAAATGCAAGCGCCACGCTCTCACCGGCCTTCAGCGTCATATTATACTTATTCTTACCCTTTGCAGGCTGGCAATTCTTTAAGGTGATATCCTCCACCGTAAGAGCAACCGTATATATACTTCCATCCTTCATCACAGCCGTCAGATCCGTATGACCGGCAGCTACGCCTGTGACCTTGCTCTTCTTCATCATCGCAACCGTCGTGTCACCGCTGCTCCATACTGGCTTGTTGGATTTCGTAAGGCTCACACTCTTGCTGCCGCCGACATTCACATGCAGTGTTCTGTTCTCGGTCTTCAGTTCATTGACTGTGACCGTGCAATTGTAGGCGCAGCCATAGATATAGGCCGTGATCTTTGCCTTACCCTTACCGACAGCTGTCACAGTACCATCCTGATCCACCACTGCCACATCCGGAGCCGCACTGTACCAGTATACATTGAGATGATCCACATCATAGGTAAACTGAACTTTACGGCTCTCATTGTTCTCTTCGTCGTGTACGATCGTAAATTTCTTTTCGATCTCGGGCTTGGTGATCGTAACATTGATCTTTCGATCCCCCTTCACAAGCACAACGGGTGCCACTGTCACCTTTTTTGCCTTAAATGCGCCTTTATTGCTCAGGGATACATATTTCTTGTCCGCCTTGGGATTCGCCAGCGTCCAGCCGCTTTCCATTGTAAATTTCTGCCCCTGTACCAGCCAGAGATCCTGCTCAGCCGCATCCGCGTTGATCGAGGGCGTATTATTGAATGCGGATTCGGAGGATGCCCCTTCGTTCCACTTCGCATACAGCGTAAGATTTTCTGCCTTAGTTCCGGGCTTGATCTCCTTGATCTCATTTGTGAATTCCGGCTCCGTGAACCAGCCGCCCCAGGAAAAACCGGTCTTTACAGCTTTCTTAAAGCGTACGGTATCTTCCACGGTATAGTTCTCGGGGTTGCCGTCACTATTGGTCCCTTCATTAAGAACATAAGTGATGGTGTACTTGATCAGATTCCATTTAGCATAGACGGTGAAGTCATCCGTCATACCCTCAACACTCGTGATCTCGGTCCGGAACTCAGGCTCCAGATACCAGCCGCCAAACTCACAGCCGAGCCTGGTCGCAGGTTTAAGTACCGTGGTATCTCCGACCTGGTATCCGTTGGGGTTCTCCGGATCATTCTGTCCGCCGTTCAACTCGTAAGTGATCTTTTTCAGCGTGCTGACCGTAAAACCGTTCTTTCTCAGCCACTGGTCCGCATAGGAATCGGGCACTACGAGGAAGGTCACATCTCCGCACTCCGAAAGGATAAATGCGTTATTACCGATGCTTTTTACGCTTGCCGGTATGGAGACTTCCGTCAGGCCGGTGCAGCCGGCAAAGCAGTTGGCATTGATATTCGTGGTTCCTTCGGGAATGACGATACGTTCCAGGGAACTGCAATTTTGGAAGGCAGAAGAACCAAGTGTCTTGATCCCGGCAGGAAGCATGATACCGCTAAGCAACACGCAGTCCTTAAAAGCACTGTCACCGATCTTTGTAACCGCAGTACCGGCAAAACCTACTACTACCAGTCCCTTGCATCCGAGGAAAAGTTCGTTCGGCACTTCAACGATCTGTGCAGGGATGACGGTACTTGTAATACCCTCACATTTGGAAAATGCTGCTCTTCCAAGCTTGGTCAGGTTTGCGGGAAGATCCAGCTGCCCGCTTATACCGGTATCCGAAAATGCATACTGTTCGATGGCCTGTACCGATGCAGGAAGCGCGATCTTTGTCAGTCCGGTGCAGCCGGAGAAAGCATAATCCCCTATACTCTGCAGATTTGAACCGGGAGCAAAACTGATCTCCTGGAGGTTAACCACATTGGTTAAGCAATACTTACCGAAACGTGTCACCGATGCAGGTACCGAAAGTTTAACCGGTACATACTCGGTACTTTCCGCAGATATTTTCTGGAACTGCGCTCCTTTAAACAGATAATCCGGGAAAAGCTGTACTTTATCGCCGATACTGATCGTCTTGATATTACATTTCTGGAAAATGTTCTGGTTTGAAGAAGTGACCGCCATCGCATTATATGTAACATCTTCAAGCAGTGAGCAATTTGCAAAAGCACTTGCTCCGATCGTTGTAACATTCTCCGGGATCGTGATCGCTTTGATCTTCGTGCAGTTTGCGAACGCGCTGGCTCCGATCACCTCCAGACTTTCCGGAAGTTCGATGGATTCCAGCGTAATGCTGTATTTGAATGCATTCTCACCGATCACGCGAAGACGGCTCGGGGTGACTAATTCTCCTGTTACCGGATCATAATCACCAAACCTTACATTCTCGATATTACCGACATTTCCTCCGCTTCCGCCGGAAAATGCCCCATTACCGATCTCCTCAACGGAAGCCGGGATATTGATCGGAGTTCCGGTAACCCAGGTCGTCTGATTGAAAAGATTTCCGGGGATCTTGACTACACCGGGCGGGAGAATGATCTGTTTTACATAATTCTCGTAAAAGATCTTTTCACCACAGGATGCAATATCCTGGGGTGCGATCTCAACGGTATCAATACGGTTAAACTCCGCAAACGCACCGGCACCGATATAGTTTACATTGGAAGGTATCCTGAGCTTGCCCGTAAAATTACAGCTGTTAAAAGCATTCGCCCCGATATGCTCCAGAGATTCGGGCAGTACGCTGGAAAACAGATTGCAGGCATAAAACCCCCTGTCGCCTATATACTTCAGCTGTAATAAACCGCTCAGATCCGCATCGTAGAGTCTATAGCATTTGGAAAAGCACTCACTTCCGATATAGCTCAGATCTGCAGGGAACACCAAACTTCTCAGCTCTCCACAGTTTGCAAATACACCATTGCCAAGAACCTGGATCGTGGAAACCGACGCATCCGCAGGCTTAAACAGGACAGTGCTGAGCGAAGTACAGCCTTTAAACATGGTATTGTTTAAATAAGTAAGACCTGTAGGGACCGTAACACTGGTAAGTGATGTGCAGCCTTCAAAAACACTGGTTCCGAGTGTACCGTCATAAGTGACCGTTCCGTTTGCGGCGACCGTAACTTCACCGGCGACCGTATCCGGCAAAACCAGTGAGCTCAGCTTGGTAGCACCCTTAAACGCACTATCGCCGATCTTTTTGAAGATGATATCCTCGCCGTTGTCGCTTTTGGGCTGAAGATCCAGGCTTGTGATCGAAATGCAGCTTAAAAACGCATTGTTTTCCAATACGATACCTTTGCTCTGATCACAATCCTTGAAATCTATCTCCTCCAGCGCTGCGCAGTTTTGAAATGCCCCCACGCCGATCGACTGCAGTCTCTTCGGAAGCTTTACATGTGCAATATTAGAGTCTTTGAACGCGCCGTCCGAGATTTCCAGAACATTATCCGGGATCACGATAGTAGCATCTTCGGCAAAACTCGCCCTGTTAAACAGATTTGCGGGGAAGATCGCCTTTTCAACACCGTTTTCCGTTTCGGTGCTCAAAATAAACTCTTTGATCGCGCAGCCGTTAAATACACCGGTAGCGGCACCGCCGCCGGACTGTTTACACTCCGTATTCTTACTCGTCAGCGTGATACTCTGAAGATTTTTGCAACCCTTAAACGCTTCCTGTTCGATCCTCAGAAGCTTATCATTAAATGTGATCTCCTCGAGACTGGTACATCCCTCAAATGAATTTTTCTGGATATAGTTCAGTCCGTCATTAAAGATCACCGTTACAAGACTGGTACAATTCTGAAAGCAGTACGGATAGATCGAAGTGAGGTCTTTCGCGTTTGTCATATCCACTTTGACCAGATTTTTACAATCGTGAAAAGCGCCATTTCTTTCAACATTCGAGCCTACAGCATTCGTTCCGATCGTTGCAACCCGACACCCTTCCGCAAAACGGATCTCCGTCAGTTCGTTCCAGTTGTCAAACAGATTATAATCGATCTTGGTGAGATCCGCCTTAACGGTGAAAACGCCATTGCTGAATGTACCGTATTCATACCCGCTGGTCGCATTTTTTACAACACCACCCTCAACGACGATATTCGCATTTCCAACGGCCTCCGGAGCCTCTTCCTCTTCTTCCTCATCCTCCGGTGCTTCCGCTTCTTCGGACTGCGCTTCGGCCGCTTCCTCTTCTTCGGGTGCAGCCTCCTTTACCGCCTCTTCCGATACGGCCTCCGCTGACGCATCTTCAGAAACAGCCGCTTCCTCGGAAAGCGCCTCTTCATCTTCCGCTTCCTCCTCCGAAACGATCCTGCTCTCCGTACCATCCGCTGCATAAGCGGCGATCCCTGTCTCCAGGATCGTCTGCGAAAGCATCGCCACGGTACAGAAGCCTGCCAGGATACGCTTCAACATTCTTTTCTGCATGATCCTTCCTCCTGTTATAATTTTGCTGTTCCGGGTCAGTCTCCCGGTACAAAAACTCATTATAAAGTATATAACCAAGGTGATACGCTGTCAATAAATCTTCAACATACAGGAAGCGAAAGCCGGTAGCAGATGGATCGAAAAAATACTAAACTTTTTTTCACAGAAACTGAGCTGATCACGTCTCCGATCCCGTTCCGCGGACTTTAAGGGTTTTAGTATGAAGCTGCGAAGCCACGGACAGACAGAAGCATATTTACGATTCTTCCATATTATGTTATACTTGATACGATTATAGCGTTTCTGCGGCCCGGAAAACAGAGGGGGAAAATGTGATGGGAAAAGCGTTTGAACGCTTTGTGGGATTTCTCTTTCAGGATGTGAGCAACGAGAAGGAGACCAAGGATATGGCGGTGCTGATCCGCGTCACCTGTCTTATCCTTGTGTTATATTATCTGTTCACTTCCGTCTGCATCGCTTTTCTGCAGCATTATGTGCTGTCCCTGCTTCTGATCGGCGGGATGGGGCTGACCATCGGCTGCTTCGTTCTTACTTATGAGAACCGCACACGTCTGGCACTGATCCTTCTGAATGCGATCATTCTATGCTGTGCCACGATGCTGACCTTCTATCTCGGCTTTTCCATGGGCTTCCATCTGCCCATCGTCCTGAACATCCTTCTGATCTACTATAATAAGACGGACCAGATGATGGCAAAGCGTCTCTACTCCTTTGCACTTATGATCTATCTCATGTGCATATCCGAGATCACCGCTGCTCTTTCACTCAGCGTGAAACCTTCCGCCACCATGACCATGGTCTTTCAGACGGCCAACATGATGTTCTTTGCACTGAATATCATGTCTGCGGCATATTGCTACTGCATGAAGTTTAACCAGGCCGAGGAAAAGCTCCGCCGCATCAATGACAATCTGGAACGCATGGCGAATATCGACACCCTCACCGGGCTTTCCAACCGCCGCCACATGAATGAATACCTTGCCGGCCTCGTATACGAATACAACCGTTCCGGCAAAGGCTTCACCATGGCCATCGGTGATATCGACTTTTTCAAGAAAGTTAATGACACCTACGGCCACGATACCGGTGACTACGTTCTCTCCACCGCTGCCGCCATCTTCAAACGTTTTATGAAGGATAAGGGGCATGTGGCCCGCTGGGGCGGTGAGGAATTTCTCTTCGCCTTCGAAAACATGGATCTGGACAAAGCCTTCCGTTATCTGGACGAGCTGCGCCATCTGATCGAAACCACACCCATGGATTTCAAGGAATTCCACTTCAATATCACGATGACTTACGGCTGTGAAGAATTCAACCCGAGACTGGGCATCGAGACCACGATCAACCGGGCCGACGGCAAGCTCTACAAAGGAAAGCAGGGCGGCCGCAATCGGGTCGTGAAATAATTTTTATTCTGCTTCAGATCCTCTCATACCTCAGAAAGCGGTATTCCAGGTCAAAATATGTTTCCTCTTCGCTCTCGGCGGTCAGCTTCCAGCCCGGATCAGCATCCAGATCCAGAAAAAAGGCATCCGCCTCATAAGCATGGTCGATCTTTGTCACGTGGGCGGTATCACAGTACGGCAATAACTGCTCGTAAATACTTGCGCCGCCGATCACATACACATCTTCCGAAGCATAACGCTTCAGTTCTTCCATCAGTTCTTCAACGGAATGCACGACCAGAGCATCCTTCATCGAAAAGCCCGGATCCCGGGAAAGGATGATATTGGTGCGCATTTTCAAAGGCTGGCGTCCCGGAAAGGTATCCAGGGTCTTCCGGCCGAAGACCACAACTTTCCCCGCGGTCTCCTCCCGGAACATCTTATGATCCTTCGGAATGCTCACGAGCAGCTGTCCCTTATTTCCGATCGCCCAGTTCTTATCTGCGGCTACGATGATGTTCAAATCCGATTCTCCTTTTTTGTTTTAAATCGAATTCCAATAGCTTTTCCACTTATATGATCATCTTATGAGTTTGGAACCCTCTTGCATCAGATGGCCACCGGGATATCTTCGATCTGCGGTCCGGTCTGGTAGTTCTCGAGCTTCACATCATCCCTGGTAAACTGATAGAAATCGTGGATATCCGGATTGATCCAGAAATCCGGGGCCGGATAAGGCTTTCGGCTGATCAGCTCCTTTACGAGCTCCACATGACGGTCATAGATATGGGCGTCGGCGATGACATGGACCAGCTCTCCCACCTGCATATCGCAGACCTGGGCCAACATATGCACCAGCACGGCATATTGCACCACATTCCAGTTGTTCGCCATCAGTACGTCCTGGGAACGCTGGTTCAGTATCGCGTTAAGGGTAAGCTTATCCGATCCCTTTTCCTGCGTCACATTAAAGGTCATGCTGTAAGCGCAGGGATAAAGGTTCATCTCGTGCAGATCCTGATGCACATAGAGATTAGTCATGATACGGCGGCTGAAGGGATTGTTCTTCAGATCCCAGATCACCCGGTCCACCTGATCCATCATCCCTTCCTTATATTGATGCTTCACGCCCATCTGATAGCCGTAGGCCTTGCCGATCCGGCCGTTCTCATCGGCCCACTCGTCCCAGATATGGCTGTGCAGCCAGTGAATATCGTTGGATTTTTGCTGCCAGATCCAGAGCATCTCCTCCGTAGCGGATTTGATCTTGGTCTTACGCAGCGTAAATGCGGGAAATTCCTTCCGCAGATCATAACGGTTCACCACACCGAATTTCTTGATCGTATAGGCCGGCGTACCGTCCTCCCAGTGAGGCCGCACCTTCTCTCCTTCCGTGCTCGTCCCGTTCTCCAGTATATCCTTACACATGGAAATAAAGATCTCATCCGCCATACTCATGGTAATATCCTCCATCCGAAAATGATCTGTATCTTATTATGCAGCTTATACTCTTACAAAAGACTGCTCTCAGCCCGTGATCCCCAGCACCTGCGTTGCGATCGCGAAATAGATCAGCAGCGACAGCGCGTCGACGATAGTTGTGATGAAGGGGCTCGCCATAACGGCCGGGTCAAAGCCCAGACGCTTTGCCAGCATCGGCAGCGTGCAGCCCACCAGCTTCGCGATGAGCACCGCCAGAAGCAATGTCACGCACACCACCAGCGCCACCGACACGTCTACCTTATCAAAAAAGAGCAGTTTCACAAAATTCGCCGCACCGAGCGAGATACCGCAGAGCACTGCTACGCGCATCTCCTTCCAGATCACGCGGAACACATCGCCGAATTCGATCTCCTTTAGGGAAAGTCCGCGGATGACCGTCACGCTGGCCTGTCCTCCCGCATTACCTCCGGTATCCATGAGCATCGGGATATAAGCCACCAGTACCGGCAGCGCTCCCAGGGCTTCTTCAAAACTCGAGATGATGCTGCCCGTAAATGTGGCGCTGATCATCAAAAGCAGCAGCCAGGGCATGCGCTTCCGCCAGGTCTCAAAGATCCCGGTACGCATATAAGGCTTATCGGAAGGCACGATAGCGGCCATCTTTTCCATATCCTCGGTGGCCTCTTCTTCGATGATGTCCACGACGTCATCGACGGTGATGATGCCGACCAGACGGTCTTCGTTATCCACCACCGGCATCGAGGTAAAGTCGTATTTCTGGAAGGTCCTGGCCACTTCCTCCTGGTCGGTCATCGTATGGATCGAGACGACGTTTTCATGCATGATCTCGCCGATGATATCATCATCATCCGAAAGCAGCAGATAGCGCAGCGCCACGGTCCCCTTCAGCTTCCGCGTGCTGTCCAGCACATAGCAGATATTGATGGTCTCGGAGTCGATGCCGATCCGCCGGATCCGGTCGATGGCCTCCTTTACCGTAAGCTGTTCGTTCAGGTCCACATACTCGACCGTCATCACCGAGCCTGCGGAATCCTCCGGATAACGCAGCAGATGATTGATATCGCGCCGGGTCTCGGGGCTCGCATTGGCCAGCAGCTTCTTGACGATATTGGCCGGCATCTCTTCCAGCAGGTCGGTCGCATCGTCGGCCATCAGGTTATCGATGATGTTCGCCGCATCCTTTTCCGAAAGGGAGGTGATGATCATCGACTGGTTTTCGATCTCAAGATAGGAAAAAACATCCGCAGCCATGGACTTCGGAAGTATACGAAAGATCTTGAGCATCTGTTCCTTGTCCATCTGCTCAAGAAAAGACGCAATATCCGCCGAGTTCTCCTCCGCCAGTTCCTGACGCAGGCGCGTATACTGCCTGTTCTCGATCAGTTCGTTCAGTTCGCTGAAATCTTCCACTGCCGTTCCTCTGCCTGCATTACATTCAAAAACTTATATTCCTATAGAACGCTCCTTTAACAGCGGTCCGAATACCGTAATACTCCGTGGCCTGCCGCCACACTAATACCCGATAGATCAGACCCTCTCAAAAAATACACACTCACCCAGGCGTTCCGTCATGATCCGCCCGTCGCTGATATCCGTAAGCCTCTTTTCCAGCACTTCCGCCTTCTCCGAAGCCACGGTCACTTCCATGGTCACATCCTTGCCGTAGTCGCTCGAATCCGGCTTTATCCCTTCTTCAGAAAGGCAGCGCAGCACCCGGTCCACATCGCTGTATTCCAGCGCCAGCAAAAGCCGTATCCCTTCCCGCTCCACGGCAAAGCTGCTGTTTTTCAGCCCTTCCTTTACCGCCTGGGTATAAGCGCGGACCAGTCCTCCGGTCCCCAGGAGCGTCCCGCCGAAATAGCGCGTCACCACTACGGCGGCATCGTGCACGCCTTCTCCCGTGAGCACCTCGAGCATGGGCCGCCCGGCGGTCCCCGATGGTTCTCCGTCATCGCTGCAGCGGCTCAGCTCATTATTCTTTCCTATTACATAGGCGCTGCAGTTGTGCCTTGCATCCCAGTAATGCTTTTTCTGCTCCTCGATAAAAGCCGCCGCCTCCTCCGGGCTTTTCACCGGCTTCAGCGTCGCGATGAAACGGGACTTTTTCTCTTCATACTCGCCCGTTCCGCCTTCCAGGAGGATCTTTCTCTCTGCCATCAGCCGAACCCCGCTCCCTCTTGTAAACCCTATATATTTTACATAAAAAACCATGGAGGGTCAATTGCTATTTATCGGCAGATGCTCTCTGTATCTGCCGCAGAGCGTACGCCGCTGTTCTGCACGCCTGCGGCTTCATACACCCCCTTCCGCCCGGCCCGAAAAACAGCTCTCACCCTCCGCTCTTCTGCACGGTACAGGCGGAAGCTCCCTGTATCTGCTGCGGAGCGTGCAGGCTCAGGCGGCGGAGCATTCGGAATGAGTCGGCTTTTTCGTATCCGGATGAATACGCAGGGATGTTCCGCCATGGAGGGCGGAACAAGTGCACGAGTGCAGGATGCACGCCGTGCACGACCCGGAAAATACGAATTTCATGACCGGATACGCTAAAAAAGCCAGCCGAATGCAGAGCGTACGCCGCTGTCCTGCACGCCTACGGCCTCATACACCCCCTTCCGCCCGCGTCCTGCAAAAAGCCCCCTAAACCCCCAGAAAGCCACCCAAAATGTAGTTTTGCATTTTACGGAATAAAGTAGTATAATACCGCTTATGAATTATTCACGCGAAGGTATCAAAAAAAAGCTGAGACAGCTCAATTCGAAGAACACCAAGATCAAGAAGATGCTTGGCATCAACGCGATCAAGGCGATCCTCATCTGTATTTTCGGCGGGACGGTCATCGGTGCCTGCCTTGCCATCGGCATGTTCCGCGGGATACTGGCATCGACCCCTGAAATAGCTTCAATCGACGTTACCCCCAGCGGCTATGCGACGAGCATTTATGACAGCGAAGGTCACCTGATGACCAAACTCGTCGCAGAAAATTCCAACCGTACCTATGTGACCATCGACAAGATCCCGCAGGTGGTACAGGATGCCGTGGTCGCCGTCGAGGATAACCGTTTTTACCAGCATAACGGTATCGACATCCAGGGTATCGTCCGTGCAGCCGCCATCGGTATCAAAAACCGGAATTTCAATCAGGGTGCTTCCACCATCACCCAGCAGCTTATCAAGAACAACGTCTTTGATAAATGGACGGAAGAA
>JAEEGL017078555.1_pt1 | contig 20555 bp, 15 predicted proteins | sample 9134231 | NCBI WGS metagenome assembly JAEEGL01 (sample SAMN16246548, study PRJNA631951) | gut metagenome | biome: gut microbiome; feature: rumen; material: fiber-attached | host: Bos | place: Iran: Karaj | collected 2018-10
CGGGAACGTCGCTGGGGCGTAGCCAAGCGGTAACGCACGGGACTTTGACTCCTGGATTCGTGCGTTCAAATCGCGCCGCCCCAGCCATCTCATGACTCGTTAGCTCAGTCGGTAGAGCACTTGACTTTTAATCAAGGTGTCCGGGGTTCGAATCCCCGACGGGTCACCAAGCGATACGCGGACGTGGCGGAATTGGCAGACGCGCCGGATTTAGGTTCCGGTGCCATAGGCGTATGAGTTCAAGTCTCTTCGTCCGCACCACGAGCAGGTATAGTGTAGTGGAAACACATTAGCCTTCCAAGCTGAGGTCACGGGTTCGAGTCCCGTTACCTGCTCCATTAAAAAAGATCGTAGCATTTGCTGCGATCTTTTTTATATTCAGAAACAGTTTTTTTGATAGGAGGAGAATCTTTTTTAATCCGCTTTACTATAGATCCATCCGGCATGGAATCCATCAGGAGAACAATTTAATAATTCATATACTGTAACAAGTTGATAATCTTGTTCTAAAAGAAAAGGTACAGCTCGTTCAAATGCATGAACTGTTTTCCAGGTCTTATCGTGACATAAAATGATTGAATTATGCAGCCCATGACCGGATTCATCATATTGCTCGGTGCAACGCTCAAAAATCATATCTTCCGTATAATTATCATAAGTATCATGCGAACTTCTTGTATGATTGATAACGGCCATGTTGTATTGTTTCATTATAGAAATTAATGTTTCTCTTGTTTCGCTTCCTTTTTTACCGTAACTGATATATGGCGGACGGAAAGAATGAATTTGATATCCTAAAAGTGATGAGATGCTCTGATTGACACTTTCAATCTGATAATGAATTTCATCATTTGAAAGTTTTTCAATATCGGTATGATCCCATGTGTGGTTTCCAATTTCACATCCTAACGATAGCATTCTTCGCAATTGAGATTCGTGTCCTGCAATATAATCACCCTTAATAAAGAATGTGACACGTATATTATTCTCTTCACAAATATCAAGTACGGCATCTGTAAGTTCATCCCGAGGACCATCGTCAAAAGTGAATGCAATCATTTTTCTTGACGGATCGATAAACATGGATGATGCTTTTTTCTGAATTTCAGTTTCACTTTCGCAGGAGCCAAATTCCCTGATGTTTTTTTCCAAATCTTTAATATGGTCTAGATACCATTGATCCATAATCAATGGCTCTGGAGATACATATGGTTCGCTTGTAATCTGGACAGATATAACGACAGGCGTAGCTGTTGGTTCGGATGAAGCTTCAACTATTTGCTCATTATTCTTTTCTGAACATGCTAAAACTATGATAGCTAACAAAAAGAAAAACGAAAAGAATAATAATTTTGCTTGTTTTTTATTTAACATATAAAATACTTTCACATAATTGCAATCGAAATTTTTTTTATATTATAGACGATAATCTATTACAAATCAATTAACAAACCTTTTCGTATATATGTTTTTTTGCTTTTTTTATTTTATTAAATCTTTAATTGTTTTGTGTTGTACTTTCATGTTCAATGTGCTATACTTCAAACATAGTAATAATTGAATAAAGATTATAGTGAGGTAGGTATGTACGAAGGTTCTGGCACTATTAAGATCTTTGCGGGAAGGACCGGGCGTCCTTTTGCACAAAGAATGTGCGACTTTCTCGGGACTGAACTTGGTGATTCACAGACAATTATGTTCTCTGAGGGGAATATCTTTGTTAGAATCAATGAAAGTATTCGTGACAATGATGTATTCATTGTACAGCCAATTGCTAGAGATCCTAATGCTGAGTTTACAGAATTGCTGTTCTGGATTGACGCTTTTAAACGTTCCAGTGCGAATTCGGTCACAGCTATTATTCCATATTTTTCATATGCAAAAGGTGATAAAAAAGATGAACCTCGTGTCTCAATAAGAGCGCGTGTTTGCGCAGATTGTATTGAGACGGTTGGTGTTGACAGGGTTCTTTTCATGGATCTGCATGCGGCTCAGATTCAGGGCTTTTTTAAAAAACCCGTTGATCACTTATATGCGCAGCCTTTACTTTGTGAATATGTAAGACGTCAAGGTCTCGTGGATGAGAATTTAGTGGTTGTTGCTCCGGATGCCGGCAGTGCAAAACGTGCTCATGAATTTGCAAAAGCGTTAGGCGCAGACGTTGCGATAGGCGATAAAACCCGTTATGATCATTCCGAACAGGCCAAAATACTTAATATTATTGGTAATGTTCAGGGAAGGAATTGTCTTGTCGTAGATGACTTTTCAATCTCCGGCGGGACAATGGTCGATATTGCACGTGGCTTAAGAGAAAAAGGTGCAAATAGAATCTTTGGCGCGTTATCTCATAATGCTATGAATGATAAAGCGCTGCAGCGTATCGAAGAAAGCCCGTATGAGTGGGTTGTAACCACTGATACTGTTGAATGCCCGGAACATGTCAATTATGATAAGATCCGTATTATTTCTGCTGCTCCTTTATTTGCTATGGCAGTTAAAACAATCCATGATCGTACTTCAATGGGCAATATGCTTGAAAACACAGCACCTACATTGATTAAATATATCAGTTTCCATGAGCAGCCTAAGATGAACTAAAAGCTTTGGTTCAAATATTGATAAAATTAACCGACCGATTCGTTATGAATCGGTCGGTTTGCATATTCCATAAAAGGGAGTTATTCAATAAAATCAGAAGTGGTATTTCTGGCGGCCTCTCTGGCTGCACGTTTCGCTTCAGCTTCAGCTTCTGCTTTGAGCCTTGAATCTTCAAGTTGTACACGTATTTTTTCTTCGATTTCATTACAAAGTTCAGGATTATCCTTTAAGAATGTACGGGCATTCTCACGCCCTTGAGCCATTCGTAAATCACCGTATGAGAACCAGGAACCGGATTTGACAATTATACGGGAATCAATAGCTCGATCCAGAATACAACCTTCTCTAGAGATACCTTCTCCGAAAAGCATATCAAATTCCGCGATACGGAAGGGAGGGGCAACTTTGTTTTTCACAACTTTGACGCGGGTGCGATTTCCAACTGCTTCTGTTCCATTCTTTAAAGTATCTACTTTACGAACATCAAGACGAATAGAAGAATAGAATTTAAGAGCTCGTCCACCCGTTGTGGTTTCGGGATTGCCAAACATAACACCGACTTTTTCACGAAGCTGATTGATAAAAATAATAACTGTATTTGACTTTGAAACAGCACCGGTAAGCTTTCTGAGCGCTTGCGACATTAGTCTTGCTTGAAGACCTACATGAGAATCACCCATATCGCCCTCAATTTCAGCTTTAGGAACCAGCGCAGCAACGGAGTCAACAACAATAATATCCATAGCTCCGGAGCGGACTAGAGCTTCAGTAATATCAAGTGCTTGTTCGCCGTTATCAGGTTGTGAAACGTAAAGATCATCCAGTTGAACACCGAGATGTTCGGCGTAGATAGGATCGAGTGCATGCTCGGCATCGATAAAGGCAGCCATGCCGCCCATTTTCTGCGCCTGCGCCACTATATGAAGAGCGATCGTTGTTTTACCACTGGATTCAGGTCCGAAGATTTCAATAATTCTGCCGCGGGGGACACCGCCTACGCCGAGAGCAATATCAAGATCAATACAACCTGTAGGAATAACAGATACGGAAACTTTTGGAGCGTCACCCAATTTCATTATTGCACCTTTGCCAAATTGCTTTTCAATCTGGCTCAATGCGATCTCAAGCGCTTTCTCTTTTTCTAACATGTTTTATTAGTATCCTTCCATAATTGAATTACGCTTCTTAAAAGCATATTGATTATAACATATATTTATCAGTAAGTATATAGTGTTCATAATTATTTTTCATTTATTTTTATTGAAAATTAATCAAGCAATAACAGTTCACGCCGAAGCATATCCAAAGCATGCAGAACAGAAACTTCGCGGATTTTGGTGCGATCACCGTTAAGACTTAATTTTTTAACAACCGTATGCTGTAAAGAGGACAGACCTACATATACCGTACCTACAGGAGATTCCTTTGTACCTCCATCAGGTCCTGCGATACCGGTTGTTGAAAGTGAATAGTCAGTATGAGCTGAATTGCGAAGACCTTCCGCCATATCCCGTGCACATTCTTCGGAAACAGGACCAACGGTATTTAAAATCTGATAAGAAACACCTAAACGGCGGTTTTTTGCTTCATTGGCATATGTAACAGCGCCTTCTATAAAATATGCAGAACTGCCGGGTAAATCCACAAATGCAGAAGACAAAAGACCACCTGTGCAACTTTCCGAAACAGATAAAGTTTTGTTATGTTTTAAAAGAAGATTATGACATACCATCGGAAGAGTCTCGCCATTATCAGAATAAACATAATCGCCTAATATTGCTTTAATATTGTCAATCATGGGGGTAACAATTGATACGCCTTCCGTTTCAGTAAGACATTTGGCTGTGATACGGATTGTGACTTCTCCTGTTTTTGCATATGTAGCGATGGTCGGATTTGTTTGATTTTTAATTAAATGATCGAGACGATATGCGATATCACTTTCACCTATACCAAAGATTCTGAGTTCGCGGGAATACAAGATAATACCGCTTTTTTGCAATAGGTAGGGAATAACATGATCGCGAAACATTGGTTTCAGTTCGCGAGGAGGACCGGGCAGGAGAATCGCAGCTTTATCAGACTGTTCAAAAATGCACCCGGGAGCAGTTCCATATGGATTGGCAAGAATAATACCATCTTTAGGAAACATTGCTTGCTTTTGATTGTTGAGTTGGGCAGTGCGATGCATTTTCGCAAAATAATCAACGATTTTTTGCCATTCGGAAGTATTTAGTTCCAGAGGGATATGAAGAGATGCCGCAACTGTTTCTTTGGTAAGGTCATCATCTGTAGGACCGAGACCACCGGATAGAATTACTACATCAGAACGACTCCAGGCAGTCTGAAATGCTTCTGAAAGTCTTTCGAAATTGTCACCAACGACAACTTGATGATACATTATGACACCGAGCTGTGCAAGATGCTCTGATATGTACTGAGCATTCGTGTTAACAATCTGCCCCATAAGAAGTTCAGTTCCTACGCAAATTAATTCAGCAATCATGGAAATCAATGACTCCTTTGTTTTTAGTTATATATTGTATGCAGGAAAAGATGGAAATAAAGATTGTAACAATAACCAATCCGAGACAGAAATAGCCATAGAAAGGCTGGAGAATTCTAAATGGCAGAGCCGGAGTTAATAATAATGCAACTATGAATATAATTTGAAGAACAGTCTTGATTTTTCCCAACTTATCGGCTGCGATAACCACTCCTTTTCCGGCTGCTATGAGTCTGAATCCGGAAATAATAAATTCTCGAGCTATGAATATGATTGTAAAAACAGGATGAAGCCTATCCAGGTAAGTTAACATAATCATCGCAGAACATGTTAAAAGTTTATCCGCGATAGGATCCATGAATTTTCCAAAGTCGGTGATAAGGTTTCTTTTCCTTGCAATTTTACCATCTAAAGTATCTGTTATGCCGGCAATAATAAAAATGCAGGAAGAGAGCCAGGCTGTAAGGTCCTGGGAGGCACCGAAGAGAGAGGGGAGAAACAGAGAGAAAATAAAGACCGGGATTAATAGTACTCTTAAAATAGTAAGTCTGTTTGGCAGATTCATATTCTTTCTCCTAGCATATCATACGCGTCAGCGCCGATTATTCTGATAGGGATATATTTACCTGGTTCGTCCGTATAATGTGGAGCTATTTTAACTAATCCATCAGCATCCGGAGCTTCTCTTACGGTTCGGCCAAAAGTTCCTTCGAAACCGGTCTCTTCAATCAAGTACAACAATTCTTTTCCGATCCATCTTTGATTTCTTTTCCGGGATATTTCCTGCTGCATAGACATCAGACGATCATATCGCTCTTGTTTTAGTTCTTCCGGTATTTGATTGGGAAAATCAGAAGCAGGTGTGCCTTCTTCAGGTGAATAAGTAAATGCACCAAGTCTGTCAAATGGATTATCCGCTAAAAAATGAAGAAGTTCTTCATATTGAGCGTCGGTTTCTCCCGGATAACCGACCATAATTGTGGTGCGTAGAGTAAAATCAGGATAGTGCTGATAAAGATGATTCAGAATGCCTTGAATGTGGGCTTTATTACCCCTTCGATTCATGCTCCTCAGAATGGTATCATTGCAATGCTGAAGCGGCATATCCAAATAATGAACAATATTAGTACTGGAAGCAATCGTATCCAAGAGTTCCGGAGTAACAGTATCAGGATAGGTGTAAAGCAAGCGAATCCATTTAAAGGAATCAATTCTGGAAAGTTCATTCAACAATCTGATTAACTGAGGTTTGCCATAGAGATCTTTTCCGTAACCGGATGTGTCCTGGGCTATTACAGATAATTCTGTTACACCATTATCGGCTAGACGTTTCGCTTCCTCAATCAATTGTTCAATGGGAACACTTTCAAGATTGCCGCGAATAAGAGGAATGGCGCAGTATGAGCAATGATTATTGCAGCCATCTCCGATTCGAAGATAAGCACGATAGGGAGGTGAAATCAACAGCCTGCCAGGATGGTCCGCCAAGTGGTAAGGTATATTAAGTTTTTTCGAAAGAAGGAATGGAAGTTTATCGTATTCATGGACGCCAAGGAAAATGTCAACTTCCGGAATTTCTTCTGTCAATTCTTTGCGATAACGTTCAGATAGACAGCCGGTAACCACAAGTACGGAACAGGTTCCTTTTTCTTTGAACTGAGCCATTTCAAAAATCGCCTGAATTGATTCTTCCTTGGCTGGCACAATAAAACCGCAGGTATTTACAATAAGGATATCGGCTTCTGCGGGGTCTGAAACAAAAGTATAACCGACAGAAGCCAAAATACCGAGCATGTTTTCGGTATCGACCTGATTCTTAGCACATCCAAGCGAAATTACTCCAACTTTCATTCGATGCTATACTCCTCATTCTCGTCGTCAACATCATCATTTAGAGCAGTATCATCAGCATCAGGATCTGCAGTGCCATTTCCGAACACACGGTTATACTCTGCCTGAGTAATCAATACTTGCCGAGGTTTGCTGCCGTCAAATCCGGAAACATATTTTGCCTGCTCCATCATATCAACAAGCCGTGCAGCACGGGCATAGCCTACACGCAGACGACGTTGTATCATAGAAATAGAAGCCTGACCGTTTTCCAATACAACTCTAACTGCTTCACCAAGCAGTTCATCCTCCTGTTTACCTTCGCCGAAGACAGATCCTTGTGGACCGCCCTTTGCCTCATTATTGATTTCATTCAGCAATTGTTCATCAAAATGAACATTTTCCTTCTTGAAGTGGGACATTACTCGCTCTACTTCTTCATCCGAAACGAATGCTCCTTGGCAACGTGTAGGCTTGCCGGCGCCGTTTGGATGGAAAAGCATATCGCCGCGACCGAGCAGTTTTTCGGCTCCGGTTGTATCCAAGATGATTCTGCTGTCAATAGAAGAGCTGACAGCAAATGCGCAGCGAGAAGGAATATTTGCTTTGATCAATCCGGTTATAATATCAGCAGAAGGTCTTTGTGTTGCAACGATCAGATGGATCCCAGCGGCACGGCCAAGCTGTGCAATTCGGCAAATGGAATCTTCAACATCTTCTGGTGCGACCATCATCAAATCAGCAAGCTCATCGATTATGATGATTAGTTTTGCCATTTTTTTCTTAGGATCATCCACTACAGAATTGTATCTGTTCAGATCACGTGCCCCGAACTCACTGAATTTACGATATCGCATATCCATTTCGTTAACAGCCCATCTTAATGCGCTTGCGGCCTTTTTAGGCTCAGTAACAACAGGAACGCGAAGGTGGGGAAGATTGGAGAAAACAGAAAGCTCGACTACCTTTGGATCAATCAGAATCAACTGAATTTCTTGCGGGGAAGATTTATATATCATCGATATGATAATATCATTGATGCAAACTGATTTGCCCGATCCGGTAGAGCCGGCAATGAGCATATGAGGCATTTTTGCAAGGTCTGCGACAACAATTCTTCCTGTGATATCCTTGCCCATAGCCATAGTGCTGGTGGACTTGGAATTTTTAAATTCTGGGCTTTCAATAATATCTCTCAGAAGAACTGTGGCCGTTTCTTTATTTGGAACTTCAATACCGACAGCAGACTTTCCGGGAATAGGAGCTTCGATACGCACCCTGGCAGCAGCAAGAGCGAGGGCAAGATCATCAGCAAGAGCTGCAATTTTACTGACTCGAATACCGGGAGCAGGTTTCAGTTCATAACGAGTTACAACAGGCCCCACCGAAATGTTAACAACAGAAGCTGAAATGTTAAAGCTTTGAAGTGTTTCTTCCAGTAAGCGAGCAGTTGCTTCCGGAGATTCGTTTCCGAAAGAATAAGTGGATTCAGATTTATTTAAACAATCAATAGACGGCGGAACATACAGACTTGCAGGATTCGGATTAATCGATTCGGGAATTGCAATAGGAAGGTCGCTATCATCGCTTGAATCCGTCTTCTTTTTACTGACAGGTGATTCTTGAATCATCGTTTCGGTAACAGAAGATTTTTTGCGTTTAGGCTTGTTTGAAGGATTTGATTCATCAGAAGAAGACGGTATTGTATCTGATAATGAATTCTTACTTTCCGAATTTTTAGGCTTTGCAACAGGAAGACCCTCTTCATCAATATCATAGAAAAAGGTGCTTTTACGTTTCATCTTTGCCGTAGAAGGCATATACTCCTCATTATCCGGATCAGGTCGCTTCTCATTTGCTATTGTTGATTCGGATGATTTGGATTGACTGGAAGCCGGCATATTAACAAGCGGATAAGAGGGGGCTGTTGCAGCTTGTGAAACAGCAGGCTTTTCTTTTCTGCTTAATTCAGGTTCGGGAACTTCAAATAATTCATCAAATGATAGATTCTTTTTACTTTTTGAAGATGAAGAGCGTTTAGAATAATCCTTCTGCCACTCTCTCGCAGGTTTATAATCCGAAGAATTTTCTTCATATTCGTCTTCATCATCCGTAAAATATTCGTTTTTAACATTCTCGATCTGGTCTTTAACTTTTGTCCCAAATGCCTCAGTGTAGGCTTTAATTGAAAATCCGGTAAGGAGTAAAACGCAGATAATTAATGCTGATACTGAAACAATGTAGCATAAAGGATACCCTCCTAGAATATAAAGAGGGGCCATGAAAAACATACCGAGAATTCCGCCACCGACATGATATAGAATGGGCTCTTTCCATGCAAGCGGAAACTGCTGAAACCATTGATTCAGATAATCTTTAAACTGATATCCTTCTTTACCATAAGATGTAAGAGTGCGCAAGGATTCGGACGATGCAAGATGAATAATGCAGATTACAGAATAAACGGCAATGATAGCTGACAGATAAGATCCCCGAGTTCGTTTTTGACGTCCTGAAAGAATAACGAAAAAACCGAAAAATATCAGAATAACAGGAACTGCATATGCAAATAGTCCTGTTGTACCGAGAAGAAAAGAAGAGATAATCGTTCCGAGCATATCGTCAGAACCACTGTATAAATAAACTCCGAACAAAGCTCCGAGAGCAACAAGTATGATACCGAACACTTCAATCGCTACACGTTCGGAATGAGTGCGTTTGTTTTTTGCAGAATTTTGCTTAGCAGTTTTGCTCTTATTATTTTTTTTAACGGTTGACTTTTGAGCCATTCCGATTCCTCCAAGTTATAATAATACTTTTATATTATACATCTTTCGATATTGGCACGCAAGTCGCTCTTGCAAAGGGTTCATAAATCATTTATAATAACTAAAAATTTGAACGGGGAATGAAATATGAGACCTAAATTGTTGATCTGGGACTGGAATGGAACACTCCTGGACGATATGGACTTTACATATGAAATCGAAAATCAGATGCTGAGAGATAGAGGTATGAATTGCATCCCTGATAAAGAGTTCTATCTCAACAACTTTGGTTTTCCAATTATAGAATATTATGTAAAACTCGGATATGATTTCAACCTGTATCCGTATGATGAACTAGCCGCCGAGTTTCACGAGATCTATACGGCTGGATATAAAAAGTGCATGCTAAAAGAAGGCACCAGGAGCGTTTTAGAACGAATTAACGAAATGGGGATAGCACAGACCATACTATCTGCTTCAAAACAGGAGCGGTTGAATGAACAGGTTTCTTATTATGGGATTTGCCATTATTTTCAGGAATTGTTGGGATTAACCGATGATTTTGCCCATTCTAAAATTGATCGAGCGAAAGATTATATTCAATCAAGAGGAATCAATGTGAAAGATGTTCTCTTTATCGGTGATACAGACCATGATTTTGCCGCAGCTTCATCTGTAGGATGCAGATGTGTTTTAATAGCAGGCGGACATCAGGCTAAACGTGTTCTGGAAAAATGCGGGGTTCCCGTTCTGGATTCTATAATGGATATTCCGGCATTTATTCAATAATTCAAAAGAATTAATAAAAGAAGCGGAGATCCCGCTTCTTTTTTGTGTAATTTATGATTTTCTTTTTTTCTTATGAACAGAGATAATCTGTAGAAAAATACCTGCAAGAAGACCAAGGATAGGAATTGCCATGAAGAACCAATCGGCAAATAAATAATTATCCTCAACAATTGTAATTTCGGGCAAAAAACCGGAAAACATCAGCAATACAATATAAGTTAAAGAAATCAGAATACTTATAACGGTAAGAATGATAGTAATGGCTTTAATAGCGTTTTTCATTTCGGTTCTCCTTCTTATTGAGGATCAATAATTGCGACGATATCACCGGTTATACGATTGTTGTGACCAAAAAGTTTTTCATTCCAATACATTCCGGCCGAACCACCGCCGTCGAGGTTATATGCGCAAGTCATCCCTAAATTGTGACAAAGCTCTGACATTTCAGAAAAGGACATGCCCGGAGATTTTCCGTTTCCGAGAGACTTACCTTTGATGTTCTGAATTCCACGAGTTCCAAGAATGTTAATGAATGCATAATGACCGGGCTGATAATAACCGATTGCAGAACGGGGATTCTGAGTTCCTACAGTAGAATTAAACTTCGACTTAACATTCCCATCTGAATCCAACAGGGACGGACCGAAGTAGAATGCATGATAAGGATAGGAAGCTATGATTTCATTATTATCAATTTTGTCTTTTTTACAGTCATAGCAGCGCATAGTGCCATCCTGGAATATTACGCAAAGATCAGAATTCTTGCAGGATCTTGATTGAATCAAATTGCCATTTCGAATAATCAGTCCCTCGTTGATGGCATTATTGACATAGTAATCAGAATTGATTGCAATGATAGCGTTTAAATCTCTGGCAAAGTCATAGAGCATTTTTGCTTGACCGCCGTTAGTTACATAATCAGTAGTAAGAGATTTGATATCACGAACATAGATATCGGCGATTTGGTATTCCAGCTTTCCTTTTTGATAATGATACAAATCAATAGCAACTTTTTGACTGGAATAAGAATAGATCAGAGTTTTTACTGTTCCGTCATCCAACGTCGATTCTGTACCGGGCTCAGAAATGATAGGTTCATCAGTAGAGAATTTTTCCGCAAAATCATTCCCCAGAAGACCGGGAATAGGAGTCGGAGTAGGTTCTTCTGTAGGTTCCGGGGTATCTGTTGGTGCAGGAGTATTATCACTGACCGGTTCGGAAGATTGTGCAGATGCGGTGGTTGCCTCAGCTGCAGGTGTTGCAGTTGGTTCGGGCGAGGGTTCTATCGTAGGAGCGTCAGTAGGGGCAGGTGTAAATGTTGCCAGTGCGATAATTTCATCTGCTTTGACTTCCCTGATATGAAGCCAATCGAAAGCATAAGTGTTGACTGTCATTGCAAATGCAGCGGCCAGAATGATATCGATAACAAGAATCCGGATCAGTCTGGATTTATTGAAATAATAGCGATCAAATGCTCCGACTGTAAAAAGAAGAAGGTATAATAAACCGGTCAGAACACAGAGAACCGCAACAATCCAATGCAGATACTCTGTTAAGAAGAAAGTTGAATGGATAACAAAATGAAGTCCGGGATTGAAATGATCCAGAATATAAAAGACGATGTAATTCGCAGAAAGAATTGCCGTAGCGTTAGCAAATATAGATGCTATTATGCGCAAGGCTTGAAACTTTGGTTTCTTTGACATTATGATTGAGACCCTTTCTTAAACACAAATGTTCGCTGGAGAAAGAAGGAAGCAGGATAACAGATTATCTGGGATAGAATGTTCCCTAACCATGCCGGGAGACCAAGGAATGTAAACAATTCCAAGAAAGCAGAATTCAGAACCAGGATCGTTACAGCAACAAATACATAACGAAGGAAATAACTCTTTTCTCTTGCTGCTTTGAATACATACCGCTTGTTCAGAAGATAGTTACATATACTTGAGATAATCCTTGCGATAGCGAGGGAAAAGATCCGAAGGTAAGTTCCGCCACCGGAAAATACGAGAGGATATGTGGAGGAATATGCTGACAGAGCTTCCAAAGAACCTGTCCGGTCAAAGGAGAATAGCTGCTTTGCAGTGTTCCAGCCGGCAAATATACTGACGATACCATAAAAGACGATAAGAAATCCGAGAATATCTATCAAAAAACTCAGGAACGAAGTTGACATGAATTTGATGAATGTAGGAGCAAGATATTTCAGAATTACTTTATAGATTTTTGCGGAGTCCCTTATAGTATTGAAGTGAGACGATTGATTATCATCTATATAAACGGTCTCAATCGGCTCTTCATAAATATCAATTCCGGAAGTGCAGCAATAAAGCAACTGGTTGATTTCGTACTCATATCGATCGCCTTCCAGAGAAAGCATCTGAGGAACCTGATCGATAGAAAAGGCGCGAAGACCGGTCTGTGTATCGTATACGCGCTTTCCGGTAGTGAGATGAAAGACGCCCCTTGTTATACTGTTTCCGATTCTGCTGCGAAGAGGGACATTTCCTTTAAACCGACGGGAACCTGTAACAAGCATCCCTTTGTTTTCAGCCCATGCTTTACAGACTTTTAGGCAATCGTCAATCAGATGCTGACCATCTGCATCTACAGTAAGAATTCCATCATCAGAATAATGATCATAGATATATGTGAAAGCGGTTTTTAATGCACAACCTTTTCCTTTATTGACAGAGTGCTGAAGAAGAGTAACACCTTGCATGCCTCGAACGGCGTTAAAAATGGAATCACATTTTTGACTGCTTCCATCATTAACAACAATAATCGGAAAAGAAGGCGCTTTTTCCTGAAAATGTTCGATTACACCCAACAGCTTTTCATCCGGTTCATAAGCTGGGATAACAACAACCATATAGTCCTCCATTTGGTTTGTAACTTTATTGAGTATATCACAATTTTATTGATTGAAAAGAAAAAAATATTGAATTTGGAAAGAATTGACAAATATATAACAAATTCAAGATGAAATGCTTATATTTTAATCAGAATATATTAGGATAATATAATATGATTAAACTGAGGAATATGGATTTATCGCAGAATCGCCAGAATATGCGTAATATTTGTAAAAGGTTTGTTACAAAATAAAGCTCAAGTAGAAAAAATTTTTAAATACTAGTAAAATACAAAATAAGAATATGATTCCAAAGGAGGACTTTGGATTTGAATAACAAACGAATTATTATCATTGTTGTTATCGGTCTTATTATCATAGCGGGTATTCTCCTTGCTGTTTTAATCAGTCCTGTTACAAATATGCTTTTGAATGGAACGGGGGATGACTTCCGGAATGCCGGTTCATGTGCTGCGAAGCAACACACAGAATCAACCACACCTGCTCCGACTCAGTTCGAAGGTGATGATATTATCGTTGTGATTGGCGCAAATGATACACCTGCACCAATTACCACACAGCCTGTTAATTATACTGATATGCCGGAATCGACTCAGACGGCCGTACCGGTGACTTCAACGCCTGCCCCTTATGATGCTCTATATAGTATGGCTGACACATCTATGATGAAGGACATTGTCAACATTTTATTGATTGGCGTTGATTTTTCCGAAGAACGTCTTACATGGAATGGTAAGAAAGAATGGCATTCTGATGTTATGATGGTCCTGTCGGTTAATTTTGATGATAACAGAGCAGATTTGATTTCTTTGCCAAGAGATACTTATGCTAAAATCCCAGGGGTGGACGGTATCTATAAATTAAATGCGTCTCTGAACTGCGGAGGCGGATTGTATAATGAAGACGGATCTGTTAATCCTGCCGGGCTTGAAAAAGTATGTGAAGCTGCGGAATGGATGCTGGGTGGAATACCTGTAGATTATTACTATGCCGTCACTATGACATCCCTGAAACAGATTGTAGATGCATTCGGAGGTTTGGATTACAACCTGGAGTTTTCGTATAATATACAGGGAAGATCATATACGAAAGGCTTGCAGCATATGGATGGGCAGGCTGTTCTGGATTATTGCCGTGTCAGAAAAGCCACCAATGGTATACCTGCATCCGAACAGGGTGATGCTAACCGTGTTAACCGTCAAAAACGTATTTTGGTTGCATTTTATGAGCAGATGAAAAAGAATAATCTGATTGTAAAAATACCGGATATTTTAGACGCGTTTAAAGGAGAATTGTTCACAAATTGCACACCATCGCAAACAGCTGCTCTTGCAGCATTTGCATACAACCTTGATAAAGACAGGATCGGGCTCTATTCCATGAGCGGATCAACTGTTTCAATGTTTCAATGGAATTTCTTGTTTACTGACCAGGAAAATCGTGTTGATGTCATCAAGAAAGTATATAACGTAAACGCTAAACAATATCCTGAATACACTTTAAAATATGGAAGATACAGATGGGCATCAATGCTATATGATAAGTATATGGACATCTGTACGCCTTTGAGAAAATATGTAAAAAAACTGATTGAAGAAGATGACCTTCTTCCGGAATTTACATCTACTCCCGCCCCAACAAATACACCCAAAGCTACAGACATACCATCGGATAATCCAACGGATACTCCTACGTCTATTCCGTCAGCGACACCTGCAAATACACCGGGACCAACATCTGACAGCACGCCTGCGACAGAGAACCCAACGTCGGAACCAACCCAGGTGCCTACAGAATCTCCAACATCTGTCCCAACTGAAAAGCCTACAGATACACCGGAGCCTACTGCAACCCCGCATGTTCAGATGATTAGCATCAGCGTAAAACTGACATGGGATGATTCGGATAATGCGGATGGATTAAGACCAAAGGAAGTACCTGTTAAACTGATTTCAAACGGTTCTCAGACAGTTGCCACTGCAGCAATTAAAGAAGACCCAAACACAGGGAAATGGCAGACTGTTTTCCAAAATCTGCCAGATTCTCAGAATGGAACGGAAATCGAGTATTCTGTAGAAATTAATAAATCGGAACAATCTTATAAAGATTTAAATGGAGCCTATACGTTCTCAGTAAAAGGATCAATGTCAGCTGGATTTACTATAATTTGCCGACATACTGTTAGTTCTGATACTGCAGAGAACAGTTCATTGTTCGAGCATATGGATAGTAATGAAGTTTTTGTCTATGTAGCGACCCGGATCATGAGTGAAGAAACACGGCACTATACTACAGCTCAAAGAGAACTTTTTGAACAGTTCCTGATCGAATATGATGATGTCAGAAGCGCTAAATCATATGCTGATAAGGAAGCTCAAAAAGCTCTGAAAGGAAATAGCAATCAGTTGAATTCTGCTTCTATTTCATATATCAATCATCTGACAGAACTTCAGAAATTAGCCATTCAGGTCGCTAAGGAATTTAATTACACGAAGGTCTCTGGGATTACGAAAGAATTCCTTCCAACAGCTACCGGATGGGGATCCTCACCGTGGGCGAGTAATTATGGCACGAACAAACATTTCAATGAAGTAATTGTTGATTTTAACTGATCATATGGAAAATGCAGGCGGTATTGCTCAAAGAGCGATTCCGCCTATTTTTTCATATAGGCATTTGAGATCAGTTGCAAAAATATATTCATTTTGATATTATTAAAAGAGTTGTTGCAGGAGATGAAAATGAGCATCACAGCTTTATCCTCGTATAAAACTGTATATAGTAATTCTGAAACAGAATTCATTGAAAAGAAATCTCGGTTTATCGGCAGATGTTTTCACGTTGAATCTGAAAATGATGCTATAAAAAAATTAGAGCAGATTCGAAAAGAAAACTGGGATGCGACACATAATTGTTATGCGTATATTCTAAAAAACGGATGTTCTCGTTTTTCAGATGATGGAGAGCCTTCAGGAACAGCTGGTATGCCGATTATAGAAACAATGAAACATTCGGGAGTAACGGATGCACTTGTCATTGTAACACGGTATTTTGGTGGGATACTTTTGGGAACCGGCGGGCTTGTGAGAGCATATTCAAAATCCGCCGTTGATGCGATCACCGCAGCCCGAATTGTTCAAATGGTTCCGTGTAATTGTTTCTCAATAAAAACATCTTATTCATATTGGAATGTCATAAAGAAAATATGTGAAAAATTCGGTAGTATTGAAAACACGTCTTTCTCGGAAAGTATTGAATGCTTAGCATGGGTAAAAATAGGTTGTTCCGATAAATTTATGAGTGAAATCGTTGATAAAACAGATGGGCGAATTTTACCGGAAGTATTATCACAAGACTGGTTTCCGTTTTTTGAATCAGGAGAATAAATAATGAAAGTATATAGATCGTTATTTTGCTTTTTATTTGCATCTTTATTGATGCTTCCTTTTATAGGGATATTCTATGCTGAAGCTGATAATGAGCCGCCGGTTCGAATGGTCATTACATATGATCCGGAAACTCGTTTACAATCAGATGGGATAGTGAGTGAACTTATCTTTTCGATAATCAATGACGGTGAACAAAGTTATACACTCTATGGTGCACATCTTCTTGGCGGATATGATGGAGAAGACAGAATATTAAATGATACCATAACAATCGATTCACATAGTTCAAAACAATTTTCTCTACACGATATTCCAGTCAGTGAAGAACAGCTGAATAAAGATATTATCTATACATTAACATGGTACGAACATGTTGAGATTCCACCTGAAACCTTCGAGCCTGATCCAAATAATGAAGTAGATGAGGAACCGGTTGATTCCGAAAACTCAGAGAGCAATCAAATTTTGCCGGAAGAAGTACCGACAGAGCCCAGTTATATTGAGGTGGAAAGATCCATAGATGCTACAGTCAGGATTGATAAATTTATACCTCCGGTACTTTCTATTTCTGCTTCTGTTTCAGCAGATGCCGTACAATATGGTAGTACTTTTACAATAACTTATATCATTCAAAATAATACAAAATATGATATGTCAGCATTAAGACTGACCGACCTTGGTGTTAGTTCTGAGCAGATTGAGCTTCCAGACACTAACTTGATGGCTGGAGAAACGATGACGATCAATAAAGAATGCGTCATGGGGGAAGAAGATGTTCTAATCCATCCGGTCATTACTTATGTCGCAGCGCAAAGACAAACAGAAACAGAGTTTGAAGAAACGCTTACAGTTGCTTCGGTAATAATCGGAATAAAACTCGAAGTAGAACAGTATCCTTCCAATGAAGAAGGAACAACATTTGCTATAACGATTACTAATACCGGCAACAGAGCAATGACAAAGGTTCAGCTGTATGACGAGATCAATACCAGAATTGATAGTCCTTTTGACCTTGGTCCTCAACAACAGAAAGTAATTACTTTCCAGGTTCCGTCAGCATATGCTTCGGGGCTAATACGTACTGTTCAATTTCATCTGACTTGCAAGGACCCGTTTAATAATACTTTTTCATTTAAAGATGCAAATACCTACGAATGCATACCTTTTATTTCTTCTGATTCCGTCAGAATTAATTTGCTGGCTGAATTAACAAAAGCTTTTTACAATGAGACGAACCATCTTTGCGGAACTATTCAATTTGAAATTAGGAACTATTCTGACGTCAGGGTGATAAATGCTTCTATTCAGGAACTTTCGGTCATTGGAAAAGTAACTGATTTTTCAGAATTGCAACGAGGTGAGACATTTTATACAGTTACTTATGAATTGGACAATGTTGAGAATCTATCATTTCAATTAATTGCACATGATACTTCCGGAAAAGCTTATGAAACCGAAATCGTAAATTTGGATTTATCACAGATGGAATCTCTTGCATCCAATAAAGAAGTAAAACCTGTCATTTATCATTCAAATGCGTTTCTGAAATCACTAATAGACCGGTTTACTTTTTCCTTTAAAAATATTGTTTCTGTTGCTTTGATTATTATTCTGATAGGCGGTATCGTTGTATTCATTTTATGGCTGATTGAGCATAAAATTCGGTCTGCCCTTCCCAGAGAATCCATGATGAAATTGGAAGTTCCTGAACCGGAAAATAATTCAAATATTAATCCTTCTATGGACGAAGTATTATCGAGTTCTCCTGCAGAACAATTAGGCTATCGGGCACCGGCAAAGATGAGGTATGGGGACAAAAAGCGTTTCAAGTCGGAAAAGGAAAATACTGCAATTAAACCATCAGATAATGGTCATAAAAATCTGGATAGTTTTAATAATGGCCTGAATCTGAGCGACTTTTTGCACAATAACCAGATGGATGATGAAGATGACGAAGGCAATGATATCGTTTCCAATGATATCTCAATTGACGATATTCATCCGGACTATTACGATGCTGATAACAATCATAAAGAATTTGAAAATACAGATAATAAGGATGAAAATCCTTTGTTAATACCGGAAATTGAAGATGAAAATTCAGATGACGATATAGAAGTCATAACAGATAAGTATCCTGAGAGTGATGAAATTTCTTCAGAGAAAATAGAAATTGATCATGTTGCAATCGATTCAGAACATGATTCTTCTTCAGATGAATCATTTGAACCACAAATCAATATCGCCAATGAACCAGGACAGTCCGGTCCGAAAATCATAGAGTTTCGACGTGTAGCTGCTAACCGTAAACTTCAGCCCAATATGGTAATACGTTTTGAGAATAACGGATCGGAAGGTAAATAAAAATGGAATGGTATTTGATTTTACTTATTGTTATATTAATCGTTTTAATATTTTTCTTTGTCTTAGGACTATTATTCTTTCTTTACATGTGTAAGCCTGATCGGGAAAAATCAGGCAGCTTGGATGGGGCAGAGGGACGCGCATTGCAGTCTTACGTTCCAAAAATAAAAGAATATGCACTTAAAAATGCAAAACATAACCATAAAGCAGTTGCGATTAAATCTTTTGATGGATTAACTTTGCGTGCCAAAGAATACGTTAACACCAGAAAGAAAGACTGGATCATACTGGTTCATGGATATCACAGTTCTTCATCTTGGGATTTTGGTGCAAGTTTTGAAATGTATTATGAGCAAGGACTTTCTATTCTTGCGTTGGACGACCGAGCACATGGAAGCGAAGGAAAATATATCGGGTTTGGAGCTTTGGATTCAAAGGATGTCGAAAGCTGGATGGACTGGATCATTAAACAATACGGTGAAGAATGCCGGATTGCACTTGCGGGTGTCTCAATGGGAGCAGCAACAGTGATGATGGTTACAGGACATTCAAGACTCAAACAGCTGAAATGTGTAATCGAAGATTGCGGATATACATCTTTGAAAGAAGTTGTAGCGGCTATAACAAAGAAGAAACATATTCCGCTCATTCCGTTATATTATTTTACTTCTTTCTGGTCAAAGGTACTCGCTGGATACTATTATAGTGAAGCGAATCCCGAGAAAGCTGTTTCACAATCAACCGTTCCAATTCTTTTTATCCATGGTGACAAGGACGGTTTTGTACCGTTTTACATGCTTGATCGGTTATACAATAAATGTGCTGCTGAAAAAGAAAAAGTAGTATTTGAAGATGCGGTTCATGGAGAATCCAGTTATAAGTATCCGGACAGATATAAAAAAACAGTCGTCTCATTTTTAAATAACTATATTCCTGAATAATCAAAAACAGCCTTTATGGCTGTTTTATTATTGATCCCATATCATCCGGCAAAGGGACATTAAAAACATATTCCTTATGATCAAACGGGTTGATAAATGCAAGATGAGATGAATGTAATGCAGGACGACGAATCAATTCGCTTTCTTTTCCATATAACCAGTCCCCGAGAAGAGGATGACCGATATACGCCATGTGAACACGAAGTTGATGCGTTCTGCCTGTTCTGGGAATAAGCTCAACGAGGGATATATCTTCAGAACAGTCTATCACCTTATATTCTGAAACGGCAGTAGTACCATCAGGAGATACAATTCTTTTGTATGTAGAACCTGGTTCGAATCCAATTGGCGCATTAATCGTTCCTTCCAAAGGAAATGGCTCACCAAGACACAGTGCAAGATATTTTTTATGGAACATCTCACTTCTTTGACTGATTTTCAGTAGATTATGTGCCCATCCTGATTTTGCAATGGAAATAATTCCAGTAGTTC
>JAEEGL011515074.1_pt1 | contig 20554 bp, 12 predicted proteins | sample 9134231 | NCBI WGS metagenome assembly JAEEGL01 (sample SAMN16246548, study PRJNA631951) | gut metagenome | biome: gut microbiome; feature: rumen; material: fiber-attached | host: Bos | place: Iran: Karaj | collected 2018-10
GATGCTTTAGGGAAATTAATACAGGATTTAGAAAAATGTTCTGAAGTTATTAAAAAATATAAGGAAGGTTAAAGAATTAAAATATATTTTTAAATTGAATAAAGAATAAAAAAAATATATATATAAAAAAATTTTTATTTAAAAATAAACCATAAAAAAAATTAAAAACTATGAAAATTATAAATACAATAAAAAAAAAAATATTTATATAATGAAATCCCAATCAATAAAAATATGTTCAAATTGCGATAGTTACAATAAAAAAACATATAAATATTCATGTTCACATCGTTTATGTCCAATATGTCTTTCTCATTCATTAATAATGAATGAATTTAAAAATTTTAAAAATTCTGAAATTAATTTCCAATGTCCAGTATGTAAAAAAAATAAAGATAGAGGAACTTTAAAAATGGAATATGAAAAAGTCGAAAATTTATTTCAAGTTAATGAAAATAAAAAAAATACAAATGATCATAAAATATTATGCTCAAATCATGGAAATGAAACAGATAAATATTGTTCTATTTGTAATAAAGAATTATGTGAAATTTGTGCTAAAGATGACGAAAAACATAAAGCAAGTCATTTAGATCTAAATTTAATTATAAATGAATATAGAGAAAAAGCAAAGAAAAATTTAGTTTTAAAGGATTTTGAAGAAATTAATAAAATTTTAAATGATAATTATGACACCATTGAAGATTCAATTAATAAAATTAAAGAAAATACAAAAAAAAAAATTGAAGATACAATTTCTTTTTTAAATAAAATGTTAAAAAATTTAGAAGAAGAAGCAAAAAAAGATTTAGAAAATATAAATCAATTATTTGAATTAATTGATTTAACATATAGAAAATTTTATGATGATTTAAGTAATGAAAAAACTCCAATTGAAATATATAAAAAAATAAGTAATATGAGAAATATAACAAAAATGTCAATTATAGAAAACATAGAAACTACAGTTGGAATGGATAATATATTAAATAATTTAAAAGAACTAAATAAAAATTTATTAGAAGGAAAAGGAATGTTAGATTATCATTTTGAATATAGAGAAGGATTAATTCAAACTCAAAATGTAGAAACATTTAAATTTAATCAAAAAGAATTTTTATCATCTTTTTCATTTATAAATAATAAAGATAAAATATTAACAGGAGGAACAGATAATACATTAAAAGTTTATCAAAGAAATTTCAATGATAATACTATTAATTATCAAGAAATAATTTTATATGAAATTCCAGAATTAATAAGTGAAATAACTTATTTATTAGATTTTGATAATATAAGATTTATAACAGGTGATTATGAAGGATTAATTAAAATATGGGAAAAAGATGAATTTAAAGTAGGAGCAATTTTAGCAGGTCATACTTATCCAATTAGAAAAATATTAAAAATTGATTTTGCTACTTTAATCTCTTGTTCTGATGATTGTACTATTAAAATTTGGGATTTAAGAAAATTATTATTTAAATATACTTTAAATTTCCATGATGATAAAGTTAATGATATCATTTATAATGATGGAAAAATTTATTCTTGTTCTTATGATTTTACTGTTAGAATAACTGATTATTTAACATTAAAAAATGAAAATATTATTTATACTGATGATATTATTTTATCTATTTGTTTATTGAAAGATGGAAGATTAATTTGTGGAGGAAAAAACAAAAAAATTTACTTATATAATGAAGATTTTGATTTAATTAATTCTTTTGAAGCTCATAATGATAGTGTTTTAATTATTAAGCAATTATCTAATGGGAAAATTATTTCTGGTGGAAGAGATAATTTAATTAAAATATTTAATGAAAGTAATTTTGAATGTATTAAAATTTTAAGTGGACATAAAAATAGTATTATTGACATCATTGAAAATGATGATGGGAAAATTATAAGTGTTTCTTCTGATAAAACAATGAAAACTTGGACTGTATAAATTAAAGGAAAATAAAAGAGAAATTATATTTAATTTATCAAAACTAATTTTTTTTAATTTTATTTAAAAAATGTTTTTTATTTTAATTATGATTATTATTAATGAAATAAATAGAAAATTATTTATTGAATGGTTTCACAAGAAGAAAAAAATTATGATGCAATTTCAACATCAGGAAGTATGTTATTGGATATTGAAATAAATTCAAATATTTCTTTACTTAATAAAAAACATTATTATAAAAAGAAAAATAAAATAAAACCAATTTTTAAAGTAAAGGTACCAAAAATTAATAATAAAGGTATTAAAAGCAATAATAATTGTCTAAGTAAAAAGAATAATAAATTATTGTTTAATTTTGAAATACCTAATTTTTTACAAGATAAAATTGAGATTAAAAAATTAAAAGGTGAAATTAATAATTATGATAATACAATAAAAAATTATTCTAAAGAAGAAAAAGAAATTTTCTTAACTTCAAAAGAAACTTTCATCAATTCTGTTATTAAAAAATATAATCTTCCGTTATTTATTTCTAAAAGTAATTTCCTAGATTAGAATAAAGATTTAAAAAGGGAAATTTAAATATTAAATATAGTATTTTAATTTGAAGGTAAGGATAATTTTAAATATGATTTAAACTAAATACAAGTGTATAAAATTATAAAAATAATGGATAATAATTGAATAAAATAATTTTTCTTTCCTTAATAAAATATAAATGTAAAATGGAAAGAAGAAGTTAATAATGGTTAATAAATATTTTTATTATTTAAACTATTTTTATTTAAAAACAATTACGAAATTAAAAAAGTAAAATAATTGAATCCTAATTTAATTTTAAAAATAGTCAAATAAAACAAATATAAATGTAAATATTTTTAATTAATAACAAATTTATGATAAATAAATAAAATATTAAAAAATGTAATTTAATAAAATAATATATCATATTCTTCATTGTTATCTTCTTTAATAATTTTGTTAGATTCAATTTTTTTAGAAATTCTAAAAGGAGCTTCAGTTTTTCTAGTTTGAATAATACTTTTTTTTAATCTTTCTTCACTTTGTTTTCCTTTTTCTTGTCTTTGTTCTTCTAATTTTATTTTTTGTTCAATATATTTTTTGTCTTTATTATATTCTCTTCTTTCACTAATTATATTAGAAAAAATTTTATTATCTTCTAATTCATATTTTTCTAAATCAGAAATAAAATTATTAATCTTATGTTCTATTTCATTTATTTTTTTAATACATTTTTTAGTAATATCTTTCATTTGTAAATTAGGATTATTACTTTTTTTATTTTTATTATTTTCAAATTCTAAAAGATAATTAAAAAGCTCCTTAAGTAAATATTCAGGATAATTATTTTGTTTTTTCTTATTTCTTTTAATTATATTGTTTATATTTATTTCTTCATTTTTATATTTATTGTTAATTCTCTCAAAATCTTGTTGATAAAAATTTAATCTTTCATTCATTTCTTTCATATTTAATTCCCTATCTTGTTTCTCATTAATTTCATTATTTTTCATATGTTGGATATAATCTAATAATCTAATAATAACATCTTCAATTTCTTCAAATTTAATCATCATTATATTAGGATCATTTAATAATTCTTTTAATTCTTTTTCTTCATTTTGATTTAAGCAAAAATTATAATTTTTTATAGTTTCTGAAGTAATTTCATTTAAATTAGATTTATCATTAGGATTCGATAATTTACTTCTATAATATTTATCTATAATTTTTTTTTCAAATTTTCCAGAATCAGAATTAATAACTTTAGAAACAAATATACATGATTCTCTTAATTCTTCTAAATTAATTAATATTCTTTCCATTTCTTCTTCTATAGTTCTTTTCATTAATTCATGATAATGTTTTTGAATTAATAATTCTCTACTTTTATTATTTATGTCTATTAAGGAATTTTCTATTGTTTTATATGCTTGATTTTGGTCTCTAATATAGTTTTGAAATGATTTTTGATTTTCTAATAAATCTTTATTTCCTTGTCTTATTTTATTTTTATTTTCATTTTCTCTATTGTTTAATTTTTTATTTTCTTCTTTTAAATCATCTAATATTATATTATTGATTCCTATATGTTTATTATCTTGTAAAAAATTATTTAATGAAATGTATTTATCTGATATTCTTTTTGATTTAGCTTTTCTATAATTTATTAACTGTTTTTTTGCTTCATAAACATAACGAAAATTTTCATCATCAAATCCTACATTTATTTGAAATAAATTATTTGAATTTTTATTTATTGATTCTCTTATATTTTTAACTGTTTTCAATAAATTTAATCTATCTGGATCTTTATTACTGGTCATATATAAACGTGAATTCATATTATTATTTTTTCTTACTGAAGAATTTACATATTCATCTCTTATTGAATATCTGTTATTTTGCTTTATTGATATTTCTGTGTTGAAAATTTTTTCTCCCACAGTTGAAGATAAATTATCAGAAGTTGATATTGAATCTAATATTAATTTCCCAAATAATTTCATTTTTGACATTTTGTGTAAATATATTTTTCAAATTTTTTTTATTGTTATTTTTTAATATATATTTATTAAAACCTTCTTATTGTTGTTTAATTATAAATAATATTTTTCAAAAAGGAAATAAATAGGTTTTTTATTTCGGAAAAAGAATATATAATTATTTGAAAGATTATCTATTTCATTATTTGAAATCAAATTTTTTTCTACTATTTTATAACACAAAAATTAAATTATTTAGGATTTTTATTTTTGATATTTTTTTTTTTATTTTTTTTTAATATTTTCGTTGAATATTTTTTAATTGTTTTAAATAAAAATTATTTATGACTTTTATTTTTTTAAAATTATATTTTTGAAATAACAATTCTTATTTTCTTAGAATTATTTTTATAATTATAAATTAATTTCCTTTTATTGTCCTTTATAAAATTAAAAATAACTCATAAAAATATAATAAAATTATAAAAATTCATATTTAAATTTATTTTTAAAAATCTAAATTATAAATTTATTATAATTATAAACTCTTGAAATAAAAAATGGAAGATAATGGAAATTTAGAAAAAATGAAGAATTTTTTTAAAAAGCATATAAAATCTCCACTTCTTTCTTCAACATGGGAGAAAGAAGGTCAAACAGTAAAAATAAATAATATAATTTTTAACAAAAAAAGATAGTAATGAACAAAGATAAATTAATATTAGAAGTAGAAGAAAAAGAAATATTAAAATTTTTAATTTCAATTGGAACACCAAATTTATATAGAGCAAAGCTTTGGTTATTATGTAGTGGAGCTAAAAGAGATATAAATGAAAATCCAGATTATTATGCAAATTTAATATTATTATCAAGTAATGTTCCTTCTTTGTATGAAAAACAAATTAATTTAGATGTTTTAAGATCGAATCCAAAAAAGAATAAAAATCAAGTATATTTAGAACAATTAAGAAGAATTTTAACATGTTATTCAATAAGAAATTCTTCAATTGGTTATTGTCAAGGCTTCAATTTTATTGTTTGTAGATTATTAGATGTTTTAAAAGATGAAGTAAAAATTATTTTTATTTTATTAGAAAAATATTATATATTATAAAAATAATAGGAAGATACTTTTTGGGTTTTTTGTGAATTAATTGAAGAAATATTACCTTTAAATTATTATTCTGAATTATTTGGAATTTTAGCTGATACTACTATTATTATAAAGTTTTTAGAAAAGTATTTTCCTCAAATTCAAAAAACTTTAAATAATGAATCTTGTAAAGGTTTAATTAATAATTATATTCATCAAAATTTAGTTAATTTATTAATTACAGGTGTAAATGAAGAAACTTCTTTTTTAATTTGGGATTATTTATTTTTAGATGGTAATATTGTTTTAATAAAAAGTTTTTTGGCAATTTTTGGGGAATTAAAAAGTAAAATAATAAATTTAAAAGGTGATGATGATGATATGGAAATAATGAATAATATTTTAACAAAAGATACAAATAATATTCAAAAAGATTCAATTGATTTAATTCATTGCTTAGCGATTAGACAATTTGAATTTGATGAAAATTTCATTGATGATTTAAGATATAAAATATGTAATAATTTAGAAGAAACTTATGAAAGTTCAAATATAGAAAAAATACAAATTAAAATAAAGAATAAAATAACTGATTTTCAATCTGAAATTAACAAATATAAAAATTGTAATAAAAATTGGCCTTATTGTAGAAATGATTCTTATTTTGAAAATGTAAATCAAAGTTTAAATTATTTAGTTTTAAGTCAAAAAGAAAGTGTTGATGTTATTGAAGAATATTTTTTTGATATTTCTAGTATAAATTTTAGAAACAGAAAAGATAATAGTTTTTATGATATTATTGTTGAAAGAAGACCTCATTATTGTTCTGAAATTATTGAAGAAATTAAAAAAGAAAGATCTTCTAAAAATTTACCTGAAGTTATTAATGAGAATAATATGTATGAACAAGAAGTTTATAATGATTATTTTAATAAAATGATGAATAATCCTCAATTTCAAAAATCTACTTTAAATGTTTTTGAAGAATTTAAACCTATTCCTTTTTTTCATATTGATGATAAGAAGGATAATAATAATAATATTGATAATAATAATCATTTTAAAATTGACAATGAGAAAAAAAAAGAAAAGGATGATAAATAATAACTTTTATTATTATTAATTTTTTTTTATTGTTAATTAAAAATTTTTTATTGTTTTAAAATTAGAAAGAAATAATCTGTTTTGTTTTAATATTTAATTAAATAATTAATGAAAATAAAAAGAAATATACCAAGACCTAATTCTTCATTTTTCTCAAAAAAACATAATGAAAATTTAATTCCACTTGATTCAAATTCATATATAAATACAACTATAGAAAAACCAAGACAATTAATATTAAGTAAATCAAAACAAAATTTATTTAAACCTCCTCTACCATCTTCAATGGAAACTATTTCAAAAATAACATTATTTAAAAAAAGTAATTCAACTTCAAAATTAGATTTATTAAATTTAGTAATAGAAACAAATCCAGATAAATATAATTTATCAAAAATAGAAAAAAAAATAAAAGAAATAAATCCAATTTTTAATCAAAAAATCTCATCTGTGAACCCAGAACCAAAATATAGTGAAAACACAAAAAAAATGTTATATAAATATAATATATTATATGGTTCAAATTCAAATAATATAATTAGAACTTATTCTACTAAAATGAGACCAAATTCAACTTCAATATGTTCTTTTATAAATAATTTAAGTCAAACAGAAGAAGATAAAAGCGAATGTTTATTATCAAATAATGATATTGAAAAATTAATCAAAGCAAAATGTAAAGATTTAAATTTAAATTTAAATGAAGATATGATATTTAGATTTAAGAATTATTGTTATAATAAATGTAAAAATAGAAAAATGGATTTATCAGGATGTTATTTAGGTTATTATTCTAGTTTTGTTGTTGCCGAAATATTATATTCAAATACTCAAATTGCAATATTAAATTTAGGAAATAATAATCTTGGTGATGATGGTATAAAAATAATATCAAATGCAATTAAAGATAATAGAGTTTTAGTTTCATTTAATATATCATCAAATTCTATTAGTCATAAAGGAGGGAAAATATTATTTAATAATATATCTTGTCAAAAAAGTATTATTAATTTAGATATATCTAATTGTAGAGGAATGAATAGAAATAGATTAACTTCTGTTGGTGTTCAAAATATAGGAAAAGTTCTAACTGAAAATTTATATTTGGAAATGTTAAATTTAGGAGGTAATAGTATCAAAAATGAAGGTTTGAAATATATTTGTAATGGTTTAGAAAACAATAAAACTTTATTACATTTAAATATTACTAATAATGATATTGATAAATATGGAATTGAAAAATATGTTTTAAATATTCATTCTTCTAAATTAATTTCATTAGATATTTCAAGTAATAATATTATGGATGAAGGGATAATAAATTTAACAGATTCATTAAAAAATTTTCCTAATATTCATAATTTAAATATATCAAATTGTGGAATTGAATTTAAAGGTTTTCATTATTTATTAATGAATTTACAAAATATGAAAAGAATAGAAAATTTAAATGTAAGTAAGAATAAAATAAGTAGTGAAAAATTTGAATTATTAAAACCATTTTTTATTATATTTGGAGTTAAACATTTAGATATATCTAATTGTTTATTAGGCGATAAATCGGGAGGAGTCTTAGGTGAATGTTTACAATTAAATGAATCTATTACAAAAATAAATATTAGTGAGAATAAAATTGGAGATAATGGTTTTAAATTTTATATACATTTATTTAAGAATAATTATTATATAAAATATTTTGATGCTTCTAAAAATTTTATTAGTGAACTTACTGCAAGTGATTTTATTAAAAATCTTAAAAATAATCATACTTTAAAAAGCTTAAATTTATTTGATAATCAAATTAAAAATGATATTGGAAATGTAATATTAGAAATGTTAACTTATAATAAAACTCTTCTTAATATAAATGTTAATTTTAATAGAATTCAATTAAAAAATATTGAAGATATAAATAAAAGATTAAAATTAAATAATGATGAAATGAAAAAGAAATTTATGCCTAATTTAATTAAAGAAATTAATGAAATTAGAATTAATCCAGAAAATTTTCAATATATTACAAAAAAAATAAATGATGAAACAGTATTATCAAATTATTTAAATAAAAGATTGAATGAAGATACAGAAAATTTTAATAAATTAAGAAATGAAGAAGAAGAAGAATTAAAAAGATTACAAAATGAAAATAAAGCTTTAGAAGAAGAAATTAATATCATTAATTCAAAATTAAAAAAAGTAATGGAAACAAAAAAATATTTATCAGAACAATTTATAAAAGAAAAAAAAATATTAAGTAATAATATAGAAAAATTAAAAGATGATAAAATAAATATAATAAAAACAATAAATTCTTTTTATCAAAGAAGAGAAAAAATAACAAATGAATTAAAAAATACAATACTTCAAAAAGAAAAAAAAGTAAAAACTACAAAAGAGAAAATATTAACATTATTAAAATCATTAAATTCAATAAATGAAGATATAATTCAAAGAAAAGAGTCTTTAATATATTCTGGAAGAACAATATCAGAAGAAAGTTTCAATGATTTTTTACATGAACCAAATTCAAATAATTCTAAAGAATATAAAGATTTTCTTAGTCAAAGTATAAGTCCAGAAGCAAAAGAAAATGAAAAAAGTAATAAGAAAAAAAAGGGGAAAAAAAATAAAAAAATTAAAATGGCTATTCCTTTTAGAAATAAAAGTATTGTTTCATTATCTCCTAAAATTAGATTTTCTCATCATTCTTTACATAAAATGAATTCTATTTCTTATAATAATCATCCTATTTCTCAAAAAAGTATTTCTAGTTTCAAAGATTTATGAAATATAATATTTATATATTATATAATGTAAAAATATTTTAAATTTTGAAAAGATTATATTATATTATTATTATATATGTAACATTTAAAAAATTAAATGTTTTAATTTTCTTTTTTATAAAATTTACATTAATTATATAATAATAAAAATATTAAGTTAAAATCATAAAAGATATATAAATATTTAACCATTAAGTTGAAATCTTTTAACACTATTAAATATTCTTTTAAGAAAACAATGATCAGTATTTAAATTATTATAAGCTTCTCCATTTCCAGTGTAATGACAACCACATTCACAATCTTCTTTTAAAGTAATAATACAAATAATAAAAGACATTTTAATATTAAAAAATTGAAAACAAGTTTTAGCAACATTATTAAAAGTATTTAAAGGATCAATAATAACTAATTCACTTCCAATTTGAATATTTTGAAAATTAATATTATTTTCTTCATATTCACTTTTTTTAGCACAAATAATAAATTTACTAGGATCAAATTTTAATCCATAATGATTTACAAAATCATAAAATAATTTCCCTAAATTATTTTCATTTATTGATATATCATTACCTAAACTTTTTTGAGTTTGAAGAAAAGAAACAATCATTAATATTAAACCATATGAAGAAATTCCTCCTTTATATGGATCATTTAAATTTGCTCTTTTTAAAATATTTTTTAAAACCAATACTAAAGGTTTTAAACTTTCATATTGGGAAATAAAACTATTTACTAAATCTACACATTTTAAACCAAAATGTTTTTCATCTTGAATTGATATATCTATATGCATATTATTATAATTTTCACTTGAAATTAATTTAACAATAGGAGTACTTGCTCCAGATAAAAATTTAATTTCTTTAACCCAATTTTTTTGTCTTAAATGTTCATAAATTTGACTTAATAAAACTTGAATATTATTATTATTTCCACTATTATTATTATTATCATTATTATTATTATTAAGTGGATTTTTTTTATTAATTAAAACGACATCAATATCACTCCAAGGTAAACATAAATTTGTAGCATGAGAACCATATAAATGAACTTCATAATCATTAATAATTTCATTAATTGAAATTTGAATATTATTAACAAGAGTATCATATAAATTTTGTTCTCTTTCAATATGTTCTTTTACAAATTGTTGATAATCACTTATATCTTTTGATAAACATGATATAACATATAATTGATCATATGAAAAATGAATAAATTTTTTATTTAAAAATTGACTATATGCACTTGGATTATTTGGTGTTGTTATATTTGTATTATTTTTATTATTTTGTTCTAATATTGAATATTTTTCATATAATTCTTTAAATTCTTTTTGAGATGTATTTACTTTATTTGCTAAATTTTCTTTTTCTTTTTGTAATATTTCTATTTGTTCTATTAAATTTGAAATGTTTTGTTGATATTGATTTTCTTTTTCTTGAAATATTCTTTCTTGTTCTATTATTTTTTCTCTGAATTTAATTGAATTTAAGTTCATTTTTTCTAAATCATTTTTTAAATTAAAATTTTCAATTTCGTATTTTTTTATTTTATCAGAACTTTCTTTTAATTGATTTGTTAATTTATTTATTTCTAACTCATATTCTAATTTTCCTTGAGATAAATCTATTGTTAATGTTGGTTGTTTTGTTGAGTCAATATTTAAATAAGTTTCCAATTTATTATTTTCTTTATTTTTTATTTGATTTTTATCTGAAAAAAAAATAGGAATTTGAATCGAACTTTTATTTTTTAATCCATAATTTCTTAACAATTTAGCAAAAATTAATTTTTGTTGGTTTTTATAATTTTTTTTATTTTTCCTTCCAAAAATAATATTATTTATATCGTTATTATCATTTTTAACATTTTCAATATCAAAATTTTTTCTATTATTATTAATATTAATAGGATTAATATTTTTATGATTAATATTATTATCTTCAATAAAAATTCCATTAAACTTTTCATTTTTATTTTTTCCATCTTCTAATTTTTCAATAATCATATTACAAATAATATTTTGTCCTTTTGCCATAGCAATTTCAAAAGCTTTAATTCCATCTTTATTTGGTTCATCAATTTTAATATTATTACAATTTAATATAATTTTAATAATATCTAAATTTTCATTTTTAACAGCAATATGTAAAATACTTTCTTTATCAGGTGAACTTTTAAAATTAACATCAGCTCCTTTTTCAATTAAAAATAAAAAAGTATTTTTTAAATTATTAATAGCAGCTAAACTTAATGGAGAATGAGAAGCTTGAGTATTTCTTCCTGTTTCAACTATACCAATACAATTAACATTAATTCCATTATTTACAAGTAATTTAATTATATCTAAATTTTCTCCTTTTTCACTTAAAATTGAATAAAATAATGCATTTCTACCATTTTTATCTTTTTTATTTATATCTAATTTATATTGTGTCATTGTTTTTAATAAATTTATATCTCCTTTTAAACAAGCATACATTAATCCAGTTACATTGTCTTTATCTTCTATTTTTGGATATAAATTTTTTGTTTTTATTATATAATGAAAATGACAATCTGCCTCTGCTCCTTTTTTTAATAATATATCTATAAATTCTAATATCTTTTTATTTTCTAATGTATATTTTTGAAGACATAAACATAACCCATCATTTAAATTTTTCTTTTCTATTTTTTGATTTTCAAGATAGGAATTTAAAGATATTGTATCATTTTTATCTAAAAATTCTTTTATTTTAATTAAAGTTTCATTCAAATGTAATTTTTTAGATTTGTTCATTTGATTATCATTAATATTTATATTACTTTCAGTTTGTTGTAAATTTTTTAAAGAATTATTATTATTATTATTTTGATTTACTTCCATTTTCATTATTCTTTTAGCCACAAATTTGATATTAAATATAATAAACTCATACAATAAATATATTATTAAATATTATTTAGAATAAAAAATATTAAAACCTGAAATAATCAAAATCAAATAATTAAAAAAAAATGGAAAGTTCAAATAATTCAAATGCAAAAGTAAAAGATACTTTATTAAATTTACAAAGTATATTTGCTTCTCCAGAATTAGCAGAAAATTTATTGCATAAAACATTATTAATTGAATTTAAACATTTACAAAAATTTTGTCCAAGTGGGGTATATATATTACCTCAATTTGATAATATTTCAATATGGCATGGAGTAGTATTTGTAAGAGATGGATATTATAAGAATGGTATATTTAAATTTAAAATAAAAATACCAAATAAATATCCTAATGATGAACCTCAAGTTATTTTTTTTTCAAAAGTATTTCATCCTTTAATTGATTCAAATGGTATTTTAGATTTAAAAAAAAAATTTCCTGTATGGGAACCTGGAAAATGTTTTTTAGTTAAAGTAATATATTATATTCAAGATATATTTTATAATCCTGTTTATTTTATTAAAAATTATGGAAGTAAAAATAGTGAGTTAAGCAATGAAGAACAGAATAATATTAGTAAATGTGTTGAAGAATCTGTTAATAATTGCTATATTAATGATAAAGATTCTAGTATTCAATTTTCTAAAAAAGAAAATTATCATCAATTAATTTTAAGTAAGTTATTAAATCAAAATAAAGAAATTTCTACTTATGATAGAATTGAAGATTTTAAAAATTGGTTTATGAATAATTTTATGGAGTTAATTCAAAATGATGATTCGAAAAATATTTCAAAGAATAAGAAATAAATCACTTTTATTTTGAAGAAAAAAAATAATTAGTGTTTAAAAATATTTGTTTTTCAAATTAAATTTTAAAAGATAGATAATTTTTAAATATTTTTTTGAAATTAATTAATCATTTTTTTATTATGGGTTTTGAAAAAAATAATTAATTTTTTTAAAAAAAAATTATTTATGAAAAAGAGTTTTCAAAATGCAAATATCTTCTAATTAGATTTTTAGATATTTTATAAAATTAAAGAAGATAAATTTTTATCACTTTGGTTTACTTCTATTAAAGTTATAAAAGAAATAAATTAATATTCAGAGAAATTAATCATTAGTTCAAGATATTAACTTGTAAGGATGTATAAATCGAATAGAAAACTAAAAAATTGAAAAAAAGAAAATTTTTTTTTAAACAAAATTTGAATAATAAATATATTAATTAGAAATATAATCAACATCTAATTTTATATAGATTACCTTTATATAAATAAAATTTATTGTCCTTAAATAAAAAATAGATTACCCAATATCCATATTCATATCATTTTTGTTGTAGTTTTTTTTTCTTTTTATCTTAACAGATAATTTTGGAATGTTTTTAGAATCATTCAATCTTATTTGACTTAAACGATTAATTAAATTTTCAGTTTTATTTTCTGAATCATATTCTCTTGATGAAGTTAAAAATATTCCCTTTGATCTCTTTGATTTTTTATTCCTTTTAAAAACACTTATTCTATAATCATTAATAATTTTCCTTAAAGAACCTTTATTATTAATTTGTGATCTTGGTTCTTCATCTATAAAGATATTATTTTTATTTTCTAAATATCGATTATCATTATCAAAATCATTTTCAATAATTTCCATTGTTGATATTAAATTTCGAAAATTAAAATAATAATATATTTTTTTTGGATTGAATCATAATACTAGAATCATATTATATAAATACATTTATTATTTATTTTTTTTTCAATTAATATTCAAAATGTCAATATAATTTACTATAATTTATTTTTTTATAAATATTAATAATATAAAATAATTAATATAAATTTGATTATTAATAATTGAAATGAAAAGAGGATATGATAGATTAAAAGAACTTCAAAATATAATTAATAAAATTTCAGCAATGAAAGAATTATGTAATTAATATTATAATATTATATTTAGTCGTAAAAAAGAGAGATGGAATAAAAATGGAATTTGAAGAGAAATGTTTTAAATTTTATAAACAAAAAATATCAATTAAAAGAATAATTGATAGTGGAGATTTAGATAAAAATAATTCAACATTGGAGGTTCAAGAATTTTCAAAACAATTTGTGAATTATCCGGATTTAAAAGCAAATATTTATCAATTTTTATTTTTTATAAGAAATCACCAACAAATAATGTTTTATATATCATCTCATAGTAATGAACTAAAATATAAAGAGTTATTTCCTAATTTTATTGCAGATAATTTTTATGAAAATATTTTAACTTTAAATTACTTAGGAGATGAATTTTTAGCATTAATTTATAGATTATTAAAATTAGAAATTTCTCAATTAGATAATACAAAAAATAAAAAAAGGTTTTTATTAAATTCAAATTGTGGAAAAATACTTAAAGAAATTTGTAATAATAATGAAATAAAATCTTTTTTTAATATGTTATTAAAACCAATAGTTGAAAATATGGAAAGACAAGCTGAATTTGAATGGAAATTTAATTTAAATGAAATACAAAAAATAATAGATGATTATAAAGAAAAACATAATCAAAAAGATATTAATGAATTATATAGACCTCAAATTGATATTGATGATTTAAGAAATTCTTTAAGTGAAAAAAATATATTTTTATCAGATTTTAATGAAGTTAAAAAAGAAAATGAAAAAAGAAAAAAAGAAGAAATGGAAGCTGCTAAAAAATATTTTTTTGATAAATATATTCCTGATTTAACGAAAGAAGAATTAGAAAAATTTATGAATAATCAAAGTGATATTAGAATGAAACAATTTAGTCAAAGACAATTAAATAGAATTCAAAAAGATGATTTTTTATTTGCTAATCAAAATATCATTGAGCAAATGATGGGAGTTGATAATTCAACTGAAGTTTTAAATTTATATCAAACTTATTTTTCATATATTAAAAATGTTATTGATTCAATTTTACATTATTTAATTGAAAATATGCATTTAATACCTTATTCAATTAAATGTATATGTAAAATAATTTCTATATTAATTAAAAATAAATTTAATGATATAAGTGAAATAGAAGAAAATGCTTATATTGGAAAATTTTTTTTTGAATTATTATTTTTTGAAATTTTCAAAGTTCCTGATTATAAAGGTTTAATTGATAATTTTATTATTTCTAAAAAAACTAAAGAGAATATTAAAACAGTAATTATTATCATAGGACAATTATCAAAAGGAAATTTTTTTAAATCTACTAAAAAATCAGATTATACTCCTTTTAATTGGTATTTTTTATATACTATGCCTTTATTATTACAATTTTTTGACAAATTAAAAAGTATTGAATTACCATCTTATCTTGAAAAATTATCTAGTGGAAAAATTAATGAAAATGATTTTAGTTATAATTATTTTATAGAAAATAAAGAAGAAATTATGAATTATCAATCTATTTGTTTTAATTTAAAAAACTTTATTAATTTGTTTGATTTTGTTTATGAACATAAAAAAGAAATTTTAGATATAATTATTGAAAAAAATGAATTAAATAATATTATTCAAAGTATAAATAGAGAACAAATATTAAAAATTATTCATAATGAAGTAATACAAAATAAAATAAATTATTATGTTACAACGAATGTAATTTTTTCACCAAATATTTCAAATTCATATAATATAAAAGAGAATGATAATTTAATAATAAAACCAAGTAATTTAAATTCTGAAGATATATTATTAAATAATTTATTTGATATTCAAAAATATTTGGTAATTTTATTAACAGAATATAAAAACTTAGAAAAAGAAGATTTTTCTGAATATTGTACAAATTCTATAGATATTATAAAAGAAATTATTCAATTAATTCGAATTCAAAAAGTGAAAAAGAAAAAATCTAAAACTTCAATTCCAAATGAATGGTATGGTAAAGTTTTATTAAATTTATTAAATGAATTACCTGATGAATATAAAGAAAATGATTATTCAAAATTATATGAAGAATTTGAAAAAAATTTATTAGACTCAATGAATGATTTAGACTTTGGTCATTTAAGTGAAATGTCACAAAAATTAAAACCAGTTAATCAATTAATTCAAATTACAAAAGAAAATGAAAAATTATTAAAAAATGCAACGATAAATGGTAATATATTAAAATTTGTAGAAAATTATCAAATAAATATTTCATTTAAAATAAACAATGAAGTTAAAAATAAAATTGAATATTTAGAGGATAATGAAAAAAAAAAAAGAAAAACAAAAAAATAAAGTTAAAAAACAAAATGATGTTGAATCATGTGGAACAATTAAAGAATTAATAGAAAAATTTCCAAATTTTATTACATATATAAATTCAAGAAATAATGAAAGTGAATATGATAAACAATTTTCAGAAAATTTTACTTATTTAAATAAAAAAATAAAAGGTTACATTCCATATTATTTTAAAAATAATAAAAAAAAACTAAATGATGAAATAGAAGGAATAAATGATAAAATAATGAGTTTTTTCATGAGTAATATATATGATAAATTATTTACTTCAGAAATACAAGAAAATGATCATAAATTTTATCAAAAATGTGTTTCTTTTTCTTGGATAGAATTAAAAGATTTAATAGGAGAAAATAATTTAATATTAGATAATTTTTTACCAATATCAATACAATATATTAATGAAATAGAAATTGCAAGAACTCCAAAAAAAAAATTAAATTTAATTGCTAAAATTAAAAGAGTTATTTCAGATACTTATTTATTTAATACTGGAAAAAGTATTATTGAAGTAGATGAATTTTTACCTTCTTTTGCTTTTGCTTTAATTAAAGCTCAACCTAAAAAAGCAATTTCAAATTTAAATTTTATTAAAGTTTTTTATGATTCTAGTAAAGAACAGTCTGTTACATTATTTGAAAGTACTATTCAATTTATTGAAAATTTAGAATATTCAAAATTAAAAAATATTTCTAAAGAAGAATTTGAAAATAAATGTATTGAAGCAAGTAAAATAACAAAATAATGTTAATTTATTATTTATTTTTTTTTTATTCATTTTAAAAAGTAAAATGAATGGGAATTATATTAAAATTAAAATAAAATAAATGAATTAAATAACTTTTTTTAACCCCAAATTTTTATTACTTCATCAGAACCTCCTGTAATAATATTTCCATTATTAATTTGTATCATTGCTCTAATTGACATATCATGTGCATTTACAAAACAAGTTAATAATTGTTTATTAAATAAATCCCAAATTTTAATTTTTTTATCATTTGAAGCTGAGGCAATACTATTATTTTTTAATTGAATAATTACATTAACGTTATATTCATGTGCTTTTCTAATTTCAATATCTATTTTTTTTTCTTCAATGTTCCAAACTATAATATCACCTTCATAATAACCACAAATTAATTTTTTATTGTTTATTGCTAACATTGAAGAAACTAAATCATCTATTCCATTTAATATAATAGAATCTATTTTATTTTTATTAAATATATTAAATATATTAAATATTTCTATTGAAGAATCTTCTTTTGAAGCAGCAAATAAATTATCATTTATATTACATAAACTAGTTATTTCTGTAATTTCTTTTGTTAAAATACAATTATAATTTTTAGATGAAAAGATATTAATTTGTTTTCCTGAAAAAGATAAAAAAAAACCATTTTTTAATTTGAATATTAAAATTGGTTGTTTAATATGAATTTTTTGAATTAAACTATAATCATTATTAATATTCCATAATTTAATCGTATTATCATTACTACAAGAAATTAATATATTATTATCAATTTCACAAATTGAATTTACACTTGAATTATGAGCTTGAATTTTAACACTCATTTCCATTAAATAATCATCCCAAATTATTATTGTTCCATCTGCTGAACAAGAAGCAAATTTTCCATTCGATAATTTAATTAATTTATATATTGCTCCATAATGGCTCTTTAAAGTTTTTATATGACGAGTAAAACGAGTTTTTGTATTTTTATTTATTTTAAATGGATCATCTGAAGTCATTAATTTATTATTTTCATTTAATTGATTTTCATATTTAAAATTTATTTTAGAAAATATTATATTTATGCTCTTTGATATATTGGCTAAACTTGATTGTATTAATGATATTTCTTTTTTAATTTTATTATTTGAATTATTTATTGTTTCTTCAATGTTTTTTGAATTTTTCGTTTCAATGAAATAATTAAAATTAAATGAATTTATTAATGAGTTTAAAAGATTATTTGGACTTTCTTTTGTATTATATGATAATATTTTGTAAATATTTATTAATGGAAGATAAATATTTAAATAATTATTAAATGAATTAATTATTTCTTCTTTTAATTTCTCTGCACAAAATATTATATTATCTATTTTTTTTATATTTTCATCAATATTTTTTTTAATCAGTTTAACTTTTAAATTAATTTCTTTATTTAAATCATTATATGATTTATTTAAAAAAACCCAATTTTTTTCATGATAAAAATGAGTATTTTCAATACAATTTTTACAAACAAAATTTCTGCATTTATTACAATAATTAATATAATTTAAATTATGAACTAAACATTTCCTATTATGAATATTTTTATATTTTTCATTTATTTCTCCTTCTTCATAAAATAAAATATGTTCAAAATAACATTCTTTACAAAGAAAATTATCACATTCAGGACAAATAAAAGGTGCATTTTCATAAATATGATAAGGGCAATATTGAGGATAATTTGGAGATTCTTTATTTAATGACAATAACAATTTTTTCAAAGAAATATGTTTTAAATTTTTATTTGTTGAATTTGAACAATTATAACTTAAAATAAAATCAGAATTTAAAGAATTATATTTTATTGAATTTATTGGTAAAAATTCTTTAAAACAAGAAGGACATTTAATAGGATAATTTAAATCATCAAAGTAATATTTTGAAAAAGACATTATAAATATATAAAATATATATACATATATATATTTTTATAAATAGTTATGAAAATGTGTATATTATAAAAATTTAATAAATAAATGGAATATGGTCCACAATACATTAGAATTTCTTGTTTTGGTTATTCAAAAAATATACCAATAGAGAAAGATTACAAAACATTTTTAATTTCATTTATGCAAAAATTCAATCTTTCAGAATCACAAATAAAAAATATAATTTTTCAATTATATTTTTACAATGAAAATACAAAAGTTAATATACCTATTGAATTAAAAAATCAAGAAAAATATTATGAGTATTTTATAAGTAATGATAATATAAGAAGACAATTTACTGAAATTACTGGAAAAGCTATTTTTGAAGGTTCTGAGCAAATTAGAAAAGGAGAATCTGATCCAGTTATAATAAGTTCTCAATATTTAAATAATAATAATAATAATAATTTTAATGATATTTTCCGATATAATAATAATAATAATTATAATGATATTATCCAATATAATGATAATAATAATAATAATTATAATGATATTTTCCAATATAATAATAAGAAATTTGTTAATAATAATTATGGTCATAATAATATGTTTAATTTTTCAGATTTAAGGAATATATTAGATAATAATAAAAATCGATCTCATAGACCTAAGAAAATTAATAATAATGATAATTTTAATAGTAATGAATATAATGATTATCATAATTATCATAACCAAGGGAATATAAATCCAAATTTTAATACAAATCATAAAAACAATTTAAACAATTATAATAATAATTTATCTCAATTTGAGAAGAATAAAATAATTGATAAATTAGAAAAAGAAATAAAAAAGTTAACTTTAGAATATGAAGAAGAAAAAAAAAAGAATTTAATGTATAAAAAAAAATATGAAAATTTTGGAATTGCTAAAAAAAAGGCATTTCCAGAAAAAAGATTTGATAGTTTTTTAATTTATGAACCTTCTTTTTCAATTCCATTTAGACTTCATCCAAAAAAGAGAAAAAAAGAAGTTTCAAATATTCAAAATTATAAATATCAAAAGGAAAAAAATATAATTGAAAAAGAGATTTCTGAAATTAAAAAAGGAGAATCAATACAAACAACTATTCAATTGATTAAAACAGATAAACATGAATATTGGAATGATAGTGCTTTATTTTTTTGTATTCCTGATGATTCAGATATTTATTTTAATCATGTTAAAATAAA
>JAEEGL011385490.1_pt1 | contig 20553 bp, 14 predicted proteins | sample 9134231 | NCBI WGS metagenome assembly JAEEGL01 (sample SAMN16246548, study PRJNA631951) | gut metagenome | biome: gut microbiome; feature: rumen; material: fiber-attached | host: Bos | place: Iran: Karaj | collected 2018-10
CTCCGCTGGCCAGTCCAACAGCCGCGGCATGGTCAGCTTCGCCACCGCAGGCCCCAACACCCGCACGACGCAGTTCTTTATCAACTTTGTCAACAACTCCAACCTGGATCGCTCCGGCTTTGTGCCCTTTGGCAAGGTCCGCGACATGACGGTCGTCGATGCGCTTTATGCCGGTTACGGTGAAGGTGCGCCGCGTGGAAAAGGCCCGTCACAAGGGCGTTTACAGGCTGAAGGGAACAGCTACTTAAAGCAGGAATTCCCGCAGCTGGACTACATCAAGTCGGCCACCATCGAACTCTAATCGCCCCCTCGCCAGCCCGCTTTTCTCATGAAAATCATCTCTCGCCGTCTCCTTTACCTGCTCGTTCCCCTGAGCGTGCTCATTGCGTTTGGGTTTCAGACGCATATGCGGGCTTCGGTGCCCAGCCGGGCTGATTGGTTTGCAGCCACCGAAGCGATCCGTGCCGCTCTTCAACCCGAAGATGGGGTGACCTGGACGCCTTACTATGCGGGCGAAGGTCGCCTGTTCTTTGAGGATCTGCCCGCGTTTCATATGGAGTCGCCTGAAAAAGCTGATTTTTCTGCGTATAAGCGGGTTTGGCTGCTTGGGGCTTTTGGTGAGAACGCCGACGCATTGCCCAAAATCCATTCGTTGGTCGAACGCAAAATGTTTGGTCGCGTCACCCTCGATTTGGTGCAGGTGGGCGGTGAACAGACGGTCGGCTCGCTCCGGCAGGGGCTCGAAAAAACGAGCGTTTCGTATAATCAAAAGTCGTGCGATTTTTGGGATGGCAGCGGCTGGAATTGTAAACTTCGTCGCTCTCCCGATCAGGTGCTCGCTTGCCTGGAAGCCCCAATCGAAGAGCAGCTGCGGGAATTTGAACGCAATCGTCAGTATGATCCCGTCCATCAGCGTCTGGCGCCCCTCGATTGTGGGAGGGATCGCAAGCTGCATGTGAGCCGGGATACGCGCATTGTCGATGATTTTCCGCGGCGTTGCGTGTGGATCGCTCCTCAGAAAAACAAGGTGATGCGCATCGATTGGCCAGAGGCACCAGCGGGAGAATGGGTGCTCGATGCGGGCCTGACCGATGCGGTTTCGGTTCGGCGCAGCTCGAAACAACGGCGGCTGACCGAAAAAACCTGGGTGACCATCGCGCGTGAGGGTGGGGAGCCTCAAAAAATCGCCATCGAGCCCGAGCAAGCCTGGAAGCGTTGGCGCGGAGGGACGCCTGGGCAGGGGCCGCTGATCATGGAATGGACGACCGATGAGCCCGAAGGGACAGAAGTCTGCTTTGATTTAACGGTGAGGGCGCCTCGATGAATGAAAATCCATTGCTGCAGCTGAGGTTGCCGGTTTGGGGAGATCGGTGTTTAGCCGCCATTCTGGGACTGATTTATGTCTTTTGCCTGGTCCTTCACAACGATCTCGTGGGCATTCCCAGAGATGAAAGTATGTATCTCTCGGCTGCCGACAATGCGGCCAACTGGTGGTGGGGTGTACCCAACAGCAAGGTCAAATCCTTGTCAAAAGCGGAGATAGAGAAGGGGTTTAAATACAACCACGAACATCCCGTATTGATGAAAACCCTCTTCGGGGTGAGCCATCGCGCCATTCACGGCACGTCCGCGCATCCTGGGCAGGGGTTCTGGGCCGAGCATCTGAGCCACATTACGGCCTATCGGCTGCCCACCATGCTGCTCGCGGGGCTCTCGATTTATTTAACATTTTTGCTGGGTTGCATGCTCAAAGGGCGGATTGCGGGGTTCGCTGCGGCGCTCTCTCTGGCCACCATGCCCCACGTGTTTTTTCACAGCTCCCTCGCCTGTTTCGATGCGCCTGTGACCTGCATGTGGCTTTTGATCTGTTATTGTTTCATTCGCGCAACCCGAAGTCGTGCCTGGGCGGTTGCGAGCGGTCTGGCCCTGGGCCTCGGTTTTTCGACCAAACTGAATATCTTTTTCGTGCCTTTTGCGTTGCTGATGCTCGCGATCTTCGAATGCTGGCGCTTTAAGCGGCGCACGGGCGCATGGAAAGCTCAGGAAGGGCACGGCCCCATCTTTTATTATATGTGGATCGGTCTGTGCATGCTTCTGCTTGGGGCTGCGGTCTTTTTTGCTCATTGGCCATGGCTCTGGAGAGACATGTGGGAACATTTAAGCTTTTATGTGCGATTCCATGCAAGGCATGTGCATTATCCTGTAGATTTCTTGGGCAAGCTCTATTACAAACCGCCCTTTCCTGTGTATTTTCCCTTTGTCTTCAGCCTGTTTACGGTCCCGGTGGCGACGATCTCTGCAGGGGCAGTGGGCTTATGGGTCACCTTAAAAGCCGTTAAACGAGATTTTTGTAAGCCAGAATCGCGTCTCGAAATCGCGCCCTGGGTGGTCTTGCTGAATGCGTTCGTCCCGTTTTTGATCATCGCGATGCCGCATACGCCCATTTTTGGAGGCACCAAGCATTGGATGCCGGCGATGCCTTTTTGCGCGGTTCTGGCGGGCGTCGGGGTTGCGCGCTGCTGCGAAATGCTGATGGCTAAAATGGCTTCCCATAAACGGATTTACGCATTGCTGGCTGCGGTTTTTGCCCTCCTGTTGTTTGCACCTGCAGCCTACGAGACGGCGCATTACGGTGCGCATGGAGCGGCTTATTTCAACGCATTGGCGGGCGGTGCGCCCGGTGCGGCCAAACTGCGGATGCCCCGAAACTTTTGGGGTTATTCGACCATCGCCGAGCTCCCGTTGCTGAATCGCATGGTTCAGCCAGGCGAGCTGGTTTTTTGGCATAAAGCCACTCGCGGTTCGATCGATGCTTACAAGCGCGATCACCTGTTGCGCGGCGACATCACCTACACGGGTGATTGGACGGAAGCTTATTCTCAATGGGCCGTTTATCACGATCAGCGCGAAAAATGGCCGGAAGAGCTCGATATTTGGCGCAGTTACGGCACCGATTGGCCTGTTGCGGGGTATTTTTTGGATGGCGTGCAGCTGATGGGCATTTACCATCGTCCCTAGCATCAAAAGGCTCGCGCCTGCGGTGTCCTTACTGTAATATCAAACGGCCTTGAACTACGGAGTGTAGAAGATGCGTTGGTTGAGTTTTTTCGCCTTGATTTTCATGGGGTTGAGTGCTTGCGAAGAGGTGGACGACAATGAGCGTTGCTCGGATACGACCGATTGTTCGGAAGGTCATATCTGTATCGAGAGCTATTGCAAATTGAGAGTCGGTATGGCTTGCATTCGACCTTCGCAATGTTCCACCGGGCATTGTTCTAAGGGCTTTTGCGCTGAAAACTAGCGGGCTTTAGATGAAAAGTTCAGCAGGGCGAACGGCTTGGACGGGGTGGCTTGCGCTCTGCTGGCTTTCGGGCTGTCAGCTGTTGCTGGAGGAACCGGTGGAGTTTCCATTTGATGGAAGCTTGAGCGGTGAACTGGATGGCGCGCAGCCGGAGGCGGGGCTGGATGTTGCGGTGCCTGCGGATGTGAGCCCGCCTGACGCAGATGTGAGCCCGCCTGAAGATTCTGCGGTTGCAGATGCCGATACGGGCCCTGATTGCGAGCCTGCAAAGGAGGTTTGCGACGGGATCGACAACGACTGCGATGGTGAAACCGATGAATCCGATGAGCGCATCTGCGACGTTTGTCTGCCCGAAAATCAATGGGGCGTTTGCGCGTTGGGTGGCTTGCTTTGCGTGAATGGCAGGCTGCAATGCGTTTCATGGAAGCCCTCAGCACAGCCCTTTGCGTGCGATTTGCTCGACAACGACTGCGATGGCGAAACCGATGAATCTGATGAAGTTTCGCAGGGTTATGTGCTCTCAGATTTGGAGTTCGCGCTGATTCAGCGTTGTGGCGAGCGCAAAGATCTGATCCCTGCCGCCCCCCGTTCCTGTGCCTCGGAGGCCGAGTTTGACTTCGGTGAGCGTTCGGTTCAGGGCTGCGCGAGTGGTCATGCCTGCGTAGATGAAGCCTGCCTGATCCGCTGCGCTCAGGAGGAACGCGAATCCGCTGCTTCATGCCCATGTTCGGGTCAAAATTCGGGCAGCTGCAAAGTGGAATGCCGGTTACAGGCCTTCAAAGCCGCTGAACGCTGCAGGGCTTCCTGTGGCTCGATGTCCGAAAATCGCTGGTATTGCGAAGACAGCAACGACGGTCACCGCTGCGTGATTTTTGATTGCCCCGAAGGTTATCGCATTGAAGGGCGGGATTGCGTACCCGACAAAGAGATCTGCAACAACGGTGTGGACGAAGAGGGCGACGGGCTCATCGACGGCACGCCCGATCCCAGCCGGGATCCCTGCATGGTGGCGTTTGAATCGGCGGGCAGCTGGCAGATGGGGTTATGCCATTCCGATGAGCTGGAAGGCTGTGAAGACAACGCAGCGATGCGCGATGGATTGGTCCAGACCCAGGGATTGCAATGCAAATCTCAATGTCCACACCAGGTTTCGCTCAACTACAATTACGCGGTCGATCGCGAAGAAGTCTCCATTCGCGCTTATTATGAATGTGTGAAATCGGGCTGTTGCACGGAGCCTTTTGGGCAGCGCTATCGCAAAGCGGTGGCGGCATTAAAATCGGGCGATGCGCCCGCAAGGCGGCCCACAAATATTGATGGCTGCGCGTCCCCTGTAAACGAAAAAGACGATAACTACTTAAAATTATTACCAGATCTTCCCGTGACCGATGTCACCTGGTGTCAGGCACGCGATTATTGCAACTGGGCGGGCAAGCGCCTTTTGACCTCGTTTGAATGGGAGCGCGCTGCGGCCGGATTTCAGGAGGAGCGCCGTCCTTACCCCTGGGGGAATCGCCAGCTGGCCCCCTGTGGAGAGCAGAATTGCTGTTACTCTTCTGAATTTACAGGCGAACGTCCCGAATTTTGCGAGGGCACTTATCAGATTTGCCAAACCCATCCACCCGAGGCAGTCCGCTCCGCCTGCATGGCCAATTATGCTTACAGCGGCTCGAGTTGCGAGCATTTTTACCGATCGGTTGCGCCGGTATGGTCCTTTGAAGACGGTCAAACGCCGGAAGGCCTCTACAACATGGCGGGCAATGTTTCGGAATGGGTGTTCGATTACGCGCATCGGGGGTCGCTGGATCATCTGAGCACCGAAAACCCCGTGGGGCCTGCCTGCGATACCGACGGCTTTTACACCGACAGGCGCATCATCAAAGGTCAGGCTTATACGGGTGGCCGCGAAAAATTCAGAACGATCGATTTTGAAAGCATTTTTTCTTCTGTACGGGCGCCTCTGATTGGATTCCGCTGCGGTCGGACGTTAAAAGAGGATCAGGTTTGCGATCCTCAAATGCCCGAAATTGAGCGCAACTGCAAACCAGGAGCCGGTACGGGGCGGGGCGCTGACGGCCAATGGTCCATGAACGCTTGCCCGGGGCCAGATTTTGTAAACTCTACGGCGATCGATCGTCAAAAATGCGAAGGGCTTACGGAAGGGCGCGTTCCGGCTCAGGGCTGCAAAGCGGGATTGTCGACGCTTTGTGCGACCTCCGAGGAAGTGGGCTGCGGCGCTTTTGTGGTCAGCAAGCTTTCGATGTCGCAATCCCTTTTGGGTTTGCTGACGCCGATGGCCGAAACTGCAGAATATTTTACGATTTTAAACGAAATGGTGACTTCGAGCCTTTGGCCTCAGGGCGGTTCGATGTTGTTTGTGCTGTCTCTGCCCGAAGGGTTTGGCATCAATTCCCAGCAGGACTGGCTGGCCAAATTTGGTACAGGCTATTTAAACGCGCGCGGCCATTTGGTGTGGAGCAGCGTGCGCGACGAAGCAAGTTTTATATGCGGTGAGCCCAAATGGGTGGAGTTTGAACTGGGCACTCTGGCGGGTCAGCAGTCGCTGTTGCCCGTCTGCCAATCCCAGGGGCACGGGCATCTTTGGTTTCAGTCAGCCCCGCTTTCGCTGCCTTTAAGTGCGGTGGGGGCTCAACTTTCGTACGATCCACAGGAGAAAAAGCTGTCGGGGGTTTTCTCGATGGTGTTTACGCTGGATGACATTGCGCACAGCCGTGTGGGACAAGCGGAACTGACGCAACTGACGGATTTAAAAAAAATGCTGACCGATATGGGGTTTCAGGTGCCCGATCTCTGTTCCATGCCTGCGGTCGATTTATGCGTCTCTCAGCCGCTGAAGCTTGAAGGCTGCGATGAATCGGGGCGTTGCCAGGATGAATCCCTTTGCAAAGGTCTGCTGTTGCCATTTGATTTTGAAGCGATCCGCGTTACTGAACTTCACATGGATGGATTGCAGGGTTGCGATTCGTATCAAAGCGAATAGAAACTGTTCCTTCGCTCCCTTGTTCAAGATGATTGTGTAAAAATGCAAGCTTGCCCGATTTGCCACCGAGAATTTGAAGACGATTCCCTGACGCTCTGCCCAAACGACGGCTCCCTTTTGTATGCGGTCGAGTCGGTGAAGGAATGCTTTGAACCGGGAACGGTGATCGCCGGAAATTATAAGATTTTAGAAGAAATTCCCGAAAGAGGCGGTGCCGGAAGGACTTTTAAAGTTTGGCAAATGAATCTGGAGCGCACCGCCGAGATGCGCATTTTGCCCAAAAAAACCCTTTCTCCTTCGGAGCACGGGCGCTTTCGCCGCGAGGTGGATGCCTGGTCCAAGCTTCAGTCGGACTATTGGGTTCATCTTTACGATGCAGGTTTTACGGAACAGGGTGCATTCTTTATCGTTTTGGAGCTCGTGCACGACAGCGACGGGGCGCCTGCGCGCGAATTTTTGCAGCGAGGCGGGCCTTTTCCTTTGGTGCTGATGCCTACGATTGCGGAGCATGCTTTGCTTGGTCTGAGCGCGGCGCATCGGGAACATATCGTCCACCGCGATATTTCGCCGGATTCTCTGATTCTGATATCGCGGGCGGATGGCGGGGTGCATTGCCGTTTGACTGGTTTAGGGTTTGCAAAGCCTTTTGGCCAGTTGAACGGCGATGTAACCTGTGTGACCCAAACGGGGCAGCTGGTGGGGCATCCTTCGTATATGGCGCCTGAGGCGATCATGGATGAGACCTGGGATGAGCGAAGCGATCTTTATGCTTTGGGTGTCACGCTTTACGAGTTGATGGCGGGTCAGTTGCCTTTTGAGGCTCGCAACCTGGAAGACTGCCTGTCGGCCCATGTGGAGCATAAGATGACGCCGCTCAAAAAACTGCGCCGCGATGCGGATGAGCGGTTTTGCGCGTTTATCGAAAAGCTGATGGCCCGAAGGCCGGAAGATCGCTACCAGAATGCAGAGGAGGCGCTCGTCGCGCTTCACGTTTTGCAGTCGCAGCCCAAAGAGAGTTTTTGGCATCGTCACCAGCGAATCATCGTGATGGCGGTTTTACTGGTCTCGATTGCAGCGGGCATCGTGTTCGGTTTCTGTATGCCGTAATTACGGCTGTATCAATGATTTTTGCGGATCGCTGCCGGGCTGCTGCCTGCGCCAGAAATGGATGAGGCTGGGGGTGAGGGCGAGGGCGATGAGGCCCACAAAGGCGGCGGATGCGGCTGAAGATGCGCCTGGAGTTTGCAGTCGCGCGGCTTGTCGGCTGTCGGGGGCCTGGGTCAGAATCTGCTTGCAGAGCGCCTGGGCTTCCTGAATTTGACCTTTTTGGGCAAGATCGATGGCGCGCAGCCAGACGGCATGGGCAAAGGGATCGGGCTCCTGGGCTTTCTCCCTGTGCCAGCGGTTGATGGTTTCTGGTTGTGCAGTTTGTATGGTTTGCGCATCGCGAGCGGTTTCAGTTGCATCGTTCGGGCTGCAAGCCATGATAAGACTGCAAAAACAAACAAGAATTCGCTTCATAACAGGCTCGCCTCAAAGGTGATGTGCCATCGGCCTTCTTCCTCTTTTAAGCTCAAAGCGAGCTCGCCAAACCATGCGGTGATGTAAGCCAGCCCCGATGCCCATTCGCGGATTTTTTGAGGCGAAATTTCAAGAGCAGTCAAAAATGGCGTGAGGGCGTCTGCAAAATCCTGGCCGTTGTGAGGCGCTCCGCTGAGACCTGTGTAAAACGTAACTGCTGAATTTTGAAAGATTTTTTGATCAAGAGAGCGGGCTTTTACGGGCGCAGGCGCGCGCCTTCGGGTGGTCGCAATTAAAAAATCTTTCTCCACGCGCAGTTCCAGCTGATCGACGTAGGGCAGAGCCTTGGGCCAGTCTTTGGGTTTGGGGATCGCCATGCGGATCGCCTGTGGCGCGGTTTGAAATTTGAGGCCTTCGACTTTGAGGCTTTTAAGAGCGGGCAGGATGGGATCTAAAATCGCACGCGGATCGGTTTCAGGTTTGAGGCCCAAAACGAGGGTCCAGTCGCTCAGCTCCGGCCCCGCGGCAAAACCGATGAGCCCATTCGAATATTGTATCATTTTAAGGAGTTGCGCGTCGATTTTGCTGTTTTTCGTTTGGCTTGCAGCGGCGAGCGCTTCGGGGCTCAAGGCGAGTTCAAACCGAACGCTGGCTTCGCCCAGAACGGGGGTGAGCGCTTCTGCATGGGAAGTGAGCCAACCCGACAGAGGAGAAGGGATTTGGGCTTCTATGCGAAGGCTTTGGGGATCCAGGCGCAGCGCGAGGCAGCCTTTTTGGGGATCGAGGGCGTAAAAATCGGCTTCCCCAGGCGGCATCGGGCAGGATGAAAAATCGGGTAAAGCGTAGTTTTGCGTTGCTGCATCCAGAGTTGCGCGATCGCTTGCCATATACAGCAGCGATCCGTCGAGCCGGGCTACCGCATTTTTGAGCTGAAGATAGGGTTCGTTCGATAACGGCGCTAAATCAAAGGCATTTTGAACGGGCGTCGCTTGAGCACCGGGATCGATGCGCAAAGGTTTCTGCCCCAGGCTGAGCAACCAGTCCTCGGCATCCGAAGCGTTTTGAAACGAGAGGCAGGAGAGATGCCCCGACGGCCCAAACCCCATCACCAAAGGCCCTTCGATGTTGAGCCCCTGCTTTTGATGCGCGAGCGGATCGAGCACGTTAAAGCCTGAATGCATCTGAATGGAGTCAGCGATCGGGCGCAAAAACGAGAACGCGGGATGCTCGAGGAGGCGGTTCAGCGCGCTGTAGAGGGGCGTCGCCAATTGTTCAATCGAAGGCACCACGATCACTTGCGGCATGGATTCGGGCAGATGCCGCAGGCAATCGTCGGGCGTGTAAGCGGGCGCTGCAAGAAGACCGTAAAAAACGGTGAAAAGGATGAGAAAAGATTTTGTTTTCAATGGGTTGGCGAGCTTCAGAGGTTGCGCTTGTTGTCGTCTTCGGAGGAGGATTTGGAGTTGTTGCCGCTGCTGTTGCTGCTACCGTTGCCGTTGCTGTTGCTGTTGCTGTTGCCGTTGAAGAAATCGCGGACCTGATCCCAGATGTTGGATCCGAGCTCGCCTAATCCGCCCAAAATGCGGCCCACCTCGCTTTGGAAGGCCTCTTCCTGGTAACTCTTGGCGCTGTCGTTCACGTCTTTGATAAAAGATTCGGGCTCATTGCGGGTGGTGTACTGGCCGTCGAGAATGCGCTGGTAGTCGCCGTCGTCCACCCATTTTTTGAGCTCTTTCAGGCGCACGGCCCAGAAGGGGTGGGTTTGGCCTAAGGTGTTCATAATCTTCAGAATATTGTCGCGCAGATCGCCGCCGCGATCGTATTCGTCGGCCTGCTCCATGAAGGCGTCGAGGTTCAGCTGGTTGCGATCGAATCCGCCGGCGCTCTTGAGCATGGTTCGGTAAGCGATTTCGGGATCCTGAAGGCAGAGCAGGCCTGCGCGGTCGGCTGTGAGCTCGGATTTGCGATCCCATTCCAAAAACGCAGCGATGATGCCGGTGAGCGCCAGGCTGGGCAGGCTGAAGCGGCGAAGGCCGAGCTTGAGCAAAAAGACGGCGAGCGTCTTGTAAAGCGCGTGTCCGGAGAGCACATGCCCGAGTTCATGGCCAATCAGAAACCGGAGCTCGTCGGGGCTAAAAACCGCCACTGTATAAGCATTTGTGACCAAAAAGGGGTGATCAAAACCGATGGTGCCCGCATTGACCACGGGGTGATGGGCGACGTAGAGCTCGGGGATTTCCTGAATATCGAGGATCTCACAACATTCTTGTAATATCTTGTAAATCTTAGGATATTGCGCGGTCGAGCAGCGGACGGTATTGGCGAGATGCAACAGGCGAAGGCTGCGCTCCTGAAAAAGACCGAGCAGTTTGCGGATGACGGTATCGAGGCCGGGGATCAACCGCAAACTGCTGAGGGCGGCTTTATCGGCCGGATGTTCATAGGTTTTGGGAGAAAGTTGCGAGAAAATGACTCTTTTGCGCTCAAAATCTTCTTCCGACTGGCCATTCATCTGGCGAAAGATGTTTTGAATCGCATCTTTGTAGGGTTCGTTGGGTTCGTTCGGTTCGGTCATGATGTCCCTCAACGTCGATGTAAACTTGAGCTCAATTGATGGATCATTCTGATTTTTTACGCGCTGCGCTTCAGCATTACTTTAATTTTGACGATTTTCAAGGCGAACAGCGGGCCATCATCGAAAATATTTTAAGCGGTCGGCCGACCTTGGCGGTGATGCCAACGGGAGCCGGAAAAAGCCTTTGTTATCAATTGCCTGCGCTGATTTTGCGCGGGGTGACGCTGGTGATTTCGCCGCTGATCGCGCTCATGAAGGATCAGGTGGATCAGCTGCGGGCGCGCGGGATTCGGGCGGGATTCATCAATTCGAGCCAGCCGTTTGAGATGCAGATGGGGGTTCTCTCGGCCCTCAGATCTGGTGAGATTGCGCTCTGTTATGTGGCGCCGGAGCGGTTTCGGAATCAGATGTTTATGGATGCGATGCGCCTGCTGCACATCGCACTTTTTGCGGTCGACGAGGCGCATTGCATTTCGCAGTGGGGTCACGATTTCAGGCCCGAATATCAAAAGCTGGGCGGCGTGATCGCGGAGCTTCGGCCCGAGCGCGTCTTTGCCTGCACGGCCACCGCAACGGAACAGGTGCGCCACGATATTTTAACCAGCCTGGGCATCCGGAATGCCGCCGTCCATATCTCCGGATTCTTAAGGAATAACCTATACTTGGAAGTTGAAAGATGCAGCGGTGAGAATGATCGCGAGGAGCGCGTTTTAAACCATGTCAAACGCGCGCTTCAGGCGCCTTCGGGCGGGGTGATCGTCTACGCGAGCACGCGAAAGCGGGTGGAATCTTTGGCTGCGGCCTGCGCTCAGGCGCTGGGCGAAGCGGTGGTTGCGCAATATCACGCGGGCATGAGCGATGCGGCGCGGCAGTCGGAGCAGGATCGCTTTATGTCGGGGCAGGCACGGGTGGCGGTGGCGACCAATGCCTTTGGGATGGGGGTCGATCGCGGCGATGTGCGGGCGGTGATCCATGCGGATTTGCCGCGCACCCTTGAGGGCTATTACCAAGAGATCGGCCGCGCGGGGCGCGATGGGCAGCCCTCGCGTTGCAGCCTGATCTATTGTCTGATCGATGCCAAAACCCACGAGTTCCTGATCGATCGCGGGCATCCCAGCGAACGGGCGGTGACCCTGGTGTACCAGTATGCGCGCCAGAAAGGTGAAGAAAACGCCTTTGATCTCAATGAGTTAAAAGACGCGATGTCCGATTCGGAGCTCAAAAGGCTTTGCGAAGGTGCGGCGGATCTGCTGGTCAAAAAGGGGGCCCTGCGCGCGTTGGAGGGCATGCTGTGGTTTACGGGAACCCCTTACAGCGCGCTCGATATCGATTTTGAGGCGCTCAATGCCCACCGCGATCACGAATATCAAAAGCTCGATCAAATGAAGCGTTACGTGCAGCAGAGCGGTTGCCGTCACGAGGCGCTGCTCCGCTATTTTGGGGCGCGGTTTGCGGGCAATTGCCCCGGTTGCGACAGCTGCGAGTTAAAAAAACGGCGGCAGCGCGGCGAGATCGAGTTGGAGGATCGCCCGAGCGAGGCTGAGGTTTCGGTGGTGCTGCGCGCGCTTTCGGGGGTGGCGAAGGCGGAGGGGCGCTTCGGTGTGCGCAAGGTGGCGGCGATGCTTCAGGGCAGCAAATCTCAAGAGATTTCAAATACTTCCCTTGTGGACTTGAGCACGTTCGGATGCCTGAGCCATCTCTCGCTCGATCATTGCGTCGGCTTGCTGCGACTTCTGGTCGACAACGGCCTTTGCGAGATTGAAGGCGGGCAATATCCGCTGCTTCAGATTTCGCCGCACGGCCGCATGGTGATGCGCAAGCAAAAACCCCTCGATTTTCACATCCCGTCGGTTTACTGCGCGCAGCCTGTCGGAAAGAAGCCCGCAACTCAGGTAAAATCAAAAGAAAAAACGGCTTCGATGCAGCCCGTTCCGGAGGATTTGGCGGCGGCTTTGAAGGCCACCCGGCTGGCCATCGCCAGGGAGCGCAAGCTGCCCAGTTACTGCGTGATGCACGATTCCACCTTGTTCTACCTGGCGTCCGAACGGCCCACGGATCGGGCGGGATTCTTAAAGATTCCGGGGCTTGGGGCGCAAAAATGGGCGGATTTTGGGGAACGGTTTCTCGCGGTCATTAAAGAGTTCCAGAACAAAAAACGCGTGTGACATCTGGAGTTAAAAGACATGTACATATCCCGTCGTCAGCAGGTTTTGAATTCGCTCGGTGAGGCTTCGGCCATCGTCTTTGCCGCCACCGAAAAGCTGCGCAACAACGATTGCGATTACAGCTACCGTCAGGATTCGGATTTTTATTATCTGACCGGCTTTGAGGAGCCCGAAGCGGTGCTCGTTCTGGCGCCCATGCTGCCCGAAGGTGAGCGCGTGACGCTGTTTTTGCGCGAGCGGGATCCGAAGATGGAGGTGTGGTTTGGCGAGCGTTTGGGTGTGGAGCGGGCGCCTGAGGCGTTAAAGGTCGATCGCGCTTTTGGCATTTCAAAACTGGGCGAGATGCTGCCCGGATTGCTGAAGGGCAGCCGCAAACTGTATCACACGCTGGGCGACGAGGAGCGCGATCGCACGGTTTTGGGCGCGGTCAAAGCGGCGCAGCGTATGCGCAGGACGGGCGCAGAAACCCCCGATGAAATCTGCGACTTAGCCGGTTTATTGCACGAGCGCAGGCTGTTCAAAACCCCCGAGGAGATCGAGCTCATGAAGCGGGCTGCCGAGGTTTCGGCCTTTGGTTTTGAGCGCGCGATGGCCGAATGCTGCCCGGGCATTTTTGAATATCAGCTGCAGGCCATCATGGAATACGAATGGGCGATGCGGGGATCGCGGCGCGTGGCCTTTGAAACGATCGTCGCGAGCGGCCGTCACGCCTGCGTTTTGCATTACGTGGGCAATCAGGATCGCATCAAAGCGGACGATTTGGTGCTGGTCGATGCGGGCTGCGAATTCGGCTATTACGCGAGCGATATTTCGCGCACCTGGCCCTGCGGCGGCGCTTTTACGAAGCCCCAAAAAGAGGTTTACGAGATCGTATTAAAGGCCAACAAAGCCGGCATCGCCGCCTGCAAGCGCGGGTTCAGATTCGACGACGTGCATATGGCCGCCGTCCGCGTGCTGGTTGAAGGCCTGATTTCATTGGGGATTTGCAAGGGCACCGTGGACGAGGTGATCGCCAGCGAAACTTACAAGCCTTATTACATGCACCGTACGAGCCATTGGGTGGGCATGGACGTGCACGATGTGGGGCGCTATTGCGTCGACGGTCAGTCGCGACCGCTGGAGCCGGGCATGGTTTTGACCGTCGAGCCGGGCTTGTATCTTTCACCCGATGCACAGGAAATTCCTGAGCAATATCGCGGAATTGGCGTTCGCATCGAGGATGACGTGCTCTGCACTGACGGCGAACCTGTGGTGCTGACGGCCTCCATTCCGAAAGAGATTGCGGATTTGGAAGCGCTCGTGGGCTCTCGCGCAAAGATCGCGCTGGCTTAAGATGCGGGCCGTCGCAGAAGCGGGGATCAACGTTGCCCTGATCAAATATTGGGGCAAGCGCGATGCGTCGCAAAATCTGCCCGCCGTGAGCAGTCTGGCGCTGACCTTAAAATCGCCCGGCACAAAGACCTCGGTGGAATTTGTGCCGTCGCTCTCGGCGGATCAGTTCGAGCTCAACGGCGAACCCTGCGAAGATAAAGGCGTTTTTGATTGTCTGGACGAAGTGCGCGCGCTTTCGGGCCTGGATCTGAGAGCGCGGGTCGTGAGTCAGAACAGCGTGCTGACGGCGAGCGGCCTGGCGAGCTCGGCGAGCGGATTTGCGGCGTTGGGGGTTGCGGCCTGGTGTGCGGCGGGGCTGCCGTTTGAGGCGGAATCGCCCAGGCCGGAGTTGGTGCATCTGGTGCGCAGGGGCTCGGGATCGGCGCCGCGATCGCTGCTTGGGGGCCTCGTGGAGCTCGATCGCGAGACGGGGCTCGTGCATCAGCTGCTGTCGCCGGAAGATTGCCCGTATCGCCTGGTGATCGCGGTGTTGTCACATCAAAAAAAGGCGGTTTCGTCCCGCGAGGGCATGCGGCGCACCGTGCAGACTTCGCCCTATTTTGCGGATTTTGCGGCGTCCAACGCATCCGATCTGGCAGCGGCCAAAGAAGCTATAAAGTCGTGCAATTTTGAGCAGTTAGGAGCTGCGATGGAGCGCTCCACCTGGCGCATGCATGCGGCGATGATCGCTTCCGACCCGCCGCTTCGCTACATGACTTCGGGCAGTCTGCGGGTGATCGAGCGTCTTGAAGCGCTTCGCTCTGAAGGGATTCCCGTGTTTTTTACGGAGGATGCGGGCCCGCAGGTGAAGGCGCTTTGCAGGACGGAGCATCTTTCGCAGCTGTTGGACGCGCTGCGATCTTTGTCCGAACCGCTCGATTTGCAATGGGCGGAGCCTGGGCCCGGTGCTCGCTGCTGGATTGAGGCGTAAATGCAAGTCCCCGGAAAGATAATGCTTTTTGGCGAATATGCGGTGCTCGACGGGGCGCTTGCGGTCCTGACGCCGGTGGATCGCTTCGTGACCTGCAACGTCGATCCCGGGGGACCTGAGCCGCCTCTGGTCAGACAACTTTTGCCTCAGGGCGAGCGCGAATTTGAGCCGATTGCAAGCCATCTGCAGGCGCAGTTTGAGGGCATTAAAGGACGCTATCTGCTCGATATGAGGGCGTTTTTTGATGCATCGGGAAAGCTTGGCCTGGGAAGCAGTGCGGCGGGGACGGTCGCGCTTGCGCGCGCCTTTTTTGAGGCCAGCCACCGGACGCCTTCGCTCGAAGAGCTTTTTTTGACGGCGCAGCGGGCCCATCGCGCGGCTCAGGGCGTGGGCTCGGGAGCCGACATCGCGGTTTGTTGTTTACAGAAGCTCTGCGCATACCGCTGGGACGAGTCGAATTTTTATGGGCAATTTAATGAATTAGAGGACGTGGGCCATCTTTTGGATGATGTTTGGGCGGTTGTGACCCAAAAGCCCGCAAATACGCCCAGTTTGGTGAAGCAAATGAAGCTTTACGCCCAGGCGCATCCACAGATTTATGCCCGCCATATGCAAGCGATCTCGGATGCCTCGGAGATGGGTTGTAACGCGTTGAAAACAAACGACTTTTATATGTTGCAGCGCGCAGTGTACCGGGGGCGGGAGGCGCTGATTGCGCTTTCAAAAGATGCGCAGATTCCCGTTTGGAGCGAGGTCCATCAGCAGGTGGCGCAGGTTTTGGATCCGCTCGGTGTGCCGTTTAAACCCACGGGCGCAGGCGTGGGCGACCTGATTTGGATTTTGCCTCAGAAAAATGAAGCAAAATTGGCTCTAAAAGCGCTTACAGCGGCTCATTTTCCGTCGCTCAGGTTTAAAAAAACGGTTTGTTTTTAACAGGTTATCGAAATCGATATTTAACTGAGAATGAGTTTTCATGAGGGACAAACCTTGTAATTCGGAGATCGATTTGGCACACTCAGAAGCGTTCAGGCAGGGTCGCCGAACAAGCTCTTTTAGGCCAAATCACTAAAAAACTCTAACTCGAGGGTCACCAAATGAGAATCAACGAGCTCACTGAGATCAAGACACAGTTCAAGCTGGAGAACAACGCTACCTTCCATATCAAGGGCAGCAGCGTAGATCCGCTGATCAAGTACCTTGAACAACATATGGAGCATCCGAGGATTGACGACGTCGAAAAGCTGATCGGCGCCATCCCTGCAGACAAGCGCGCGAAGTACAAGAAGACCTTGAACCTGGTCGCGACTTATGTCCTTGTGAGCCAGCCTGAAGCGCAGGTTATCATCGGTGCTTCGAGCGATCGTGATGCCCTCTTGGCGGCTCTGAAGGATCTCTGCATCAACAACAGCATGTCGAGCCAGATGCTTTCCACCGGCCGCAATGCTGATGCGATCAAGAGCTCTTTCATGTATTTCATGGCCTGCCTCACCAAAGAGCGCGATCGCGTTCTCTACACCCAGAAGCATCAGATGGCTTTGATGGAGAAGCTGAAGGACGGTTCTATCGCTCTGAAGCCTGGCCGCATCAAGGATCCTGCTGCATACGGTGCAGCCAATGTGAAGGACGCCTATGAAAAGGCAGCCCGCTTCGTCGCAGACGCTTCCTCTTCCTTCAGCGGCAAGAGCAAGGAAGATCAGGCGAAGATCGTCTTCGATCTGGCGAACCAGCTGCGCGACATGGTCATGATGCGCTTCCCCATCAACTCCGCTGAAGGCGTCCTCAAGCTTCACGAGAAGCTCGTGGGCAAGTTCGTGGAAGGCAAGAACATGAGGACGATGAACCACCAGGCCGCCGTCCCCACCTTGTCCGACAAGCTGGGTCACGCGATGATGCTTTACGGTCTCCGCGGCATCGAGAAGTTCCCGATTTCTTCCAACCTCGGCCTCTACATCTGCGGCGAAATCATCAACGCCCACGGCTTCGTCGATGGCAACGGCCGCGCTGCCCGCAGCGCGATGGCGCTCTGCCAGTTGATCGCCACCGGTGGCCAGAGCTTCGATGCACCCACCGCTGACTACGACAAAGAGCTCCACGGCTTGAATCACACCGTCTGATCTCTGAGATCTCAGTGGCTTTAAAAGGGAATCCTCGAAAGAGGGTTCCCTTTTTTTGTGCCTGAGTTCCGTTCACCCAATCGATGCTCATCTCTCTTTAGAGATAAAGGCTGGCTCACTCGAATCAACGAGATAAGGTGTGATCGCTCGTCTTTTGGCTTTGCAGTTGTAAGTCAGAAGTGAAAAGATTGGTGTTCTTTTGAATCCGAAACGAGAAGTTGTGCTTTAAGCTTACGGCTCGGAGCTCTGCGAAGGCAGATCTAAATTGATGACCGGTGAGTAATTGGGGGCAGGAACGGGCGTCTCAGGCTGTTTGATCGGGGAATCGGCGCTCAGGGGAATCGATCCTCGGTATCCATGACCGACTTCCACGAGGCGTCCCATGGCGTCTATATAAAAGAATGCGGGCATCTGGTTGCAGTCGAGGAGTCGTGTGACTTCACGCTCTACGTCCAGGGCGACGGGGAACGGGAACATCTGGGCTCTGCCCTTTAATGCTTGCTCCACGGAAGCGCGATCTTCGCGTGTGACGGCGATCACTTTGGCATTTCGCGACTCCGCCCATTCCTGAAGAGCCGGCAGGGCTTCGAGACAGGCGCTACACCAGGTTGCGAACACGAATAAGACCGTCGGGAATTGTGCGCCGATATAGGGTAGGTTGACATTTGAATCATAAGATTGCAGGCGTAAAGGTGGAACCTTGTCTCCAATGCGGGGCGGCATGGGAGGTAACGTTACAGGAGAGGCCGTCAGGGGGATCTCAACCACCTGCCCTTCACGCCAGACCGAGAATATGACCCTCTCGCCGGGCTCTATTAAGAGTGCAGTCTCAGGAAATGCTCCACGGTGATCGAGGGGATAATCACCAATCTTTAAGACCCGGTCACCGGGAACCAGGCCTGCAGCCATAGACGCGCCTCCGGGTTGAACCGAAAGGATGGTGACACCTTGATAATCCGGCAAATCGCGGTAACTGATGGCGAAACTGCTGGGGTGAAGTGTCTCTATTTGCGCCTGAAGCTGATCTAAGGTGATCTGTTGCTTGATTTTGCCCTTCTGAGGCTTGGTCTCAGACTCTTTGACCTGCTGATTTGTGGGCAAGGTCTGAGGAGTCGCAGTTGGAGATCCCTTTCCATCGGCTTTGGATGCGTTGTCAGAAGCTGTTGGAGTCTTTGCTTCTTTGAGCTGAGACTGGGATCTGGACTTTACGATCTCGGGATTGGGCGGCCCCTGGAACTCTGGATCCTGTTGAGAGAGCTCTTCTACGAATTCGGATTCAGGTGCATCCCATAAAGGCGTCGCTTCGCATTCCTGAAGGGTTTGAAGTCGGGAAAGCACCGCTGGATCCAGGAGCGTCTGAGACGCGAGGCGCATGTATAAGTACGAGATTCGCATGGCCGCGGCGTCTTTGCCTACGAGGTTATCCTTTAATTTTTGTGCAAGCTGAGTCTTGTCATAAAGCCGATGCATCCGCTTATTGAGGGCCTCATCCTGAGCTAACAGCTTCTGAAGTGTTTCTCGGGACTGCTTGCGGGCCTTCTTACGGGCTTGAGCTGAATTTAAATGGGCAGGCAGCTTTTGGACTAAAGGTTCAATCAGCTGCAACTTTTGCTGATCGAGCGTGGTCTTCCAGCGATTGCGCCACATATCGAGCACGTAATTCAGGAACTCAATGCGATCGAGTGCCTCTCTTGTGGCCGCGAAGTCACGTATAACGCCCAAACCAAAGTCCTGCGCGATGCGTGCTGCGGCTAACCATTCCGAAGCTTCTGGATTACTGCGCTCCAGTTGGCTGTCGATCATGGTTTGGAACTCGATATTGCGCGCCGCGGCGGTCGAGATTAAGGCCTCATGTATCAGAGCATCTGAAGTCAAATGCGGAAGATCCGACAGAGGATCGAGATGCAGGATCTCGTTGGACGCATCCTTAAGGTTGTTGTTGTGCTCCAGGGCGCGCAACATTTGGGGGAAGTAACCTTCTGCTGCCTGTAAGGGAGCACAGTTTAACGGCTCTGGCTCTGTACTGAAGCTGCCACAGAAGTTCCGGCGGGTCTGGCTTAAGGTTGCAAACGCGCCAGAGTAGCAAGGCGACATCATGACTAAGACGCGCACATCCTCCGAGATGGGCGCAAGATCCTTCGCCATATCGTCTACGCTCCAGGTTTCGCCGTTCAGGGCAATGCGTACGTTACCTTGTATGTCTCTTTCGCCCTGAGAAGATATGGCGAGTAACAGCTGATCCCCTGCTTTCAGCTCGGCCGCCTGCGATGTCAGCCAGGATTGGATCGCCGATCGGCGGGCCGGAAAGACGGCGACGCCTTCAAATTTGGTATCGACAAAAGGGCGGGATTCCGCAGTTAACTCGTCGAGCGCTGTATCTTCGAGGAGCCAATCCGCCGTCTTCGGTTGTTCGTGCAAAATGCGATCGGGCGCAGGATCCTTGCCGTCGCTCCAGAAGAGGGCCGTCTCGCTTAAAAGCTCGTGTGATTTGAGTAAATCGAGGATCGCTTGGGCGTGGGCGCGGTGAACTTCGCCGTTTTCGACGGGTCCACCGCCCGCGATGATGGCAATTTTGAGGGCGGCAGAAAAGAAAATCGACATGGCTCGCTTTAAAACAGGGCCGCATGGGGCGTTGCACAAAGGGCTAGCCTAGTCGGTTGGGGGTGAAGCTTCAATTGTCAATCCAAAAAAAGATCGCCTCTGCGTGAGGGAGCGGCGGTTCTGGGGAGAAAACCCCGGGGAAACGGCTGTGGGGAGTGAAGTGATTGCTGGAAGAAGCCTCGTCTTCCGATGGAGGTCGCTCGTTGTTGCGCGCTTCGAAGGGGTCACATACAGCTGTGAGGGCAGCTTTTTTGTGACTGAAGCCTCACATGACGGGCGATGATGATCCGAAGTCTTTAAAAAGAAGACCGCTTGGCCGGATGGATCCTGATGAATCGTTGAGTCAGAATGAAGCCTGACCGACGGATCGGATGGAAGATTTCGATTTTGGATGAACCATGCATTCGGTGAAATGACTGAGTTTTTGAAATAAAGCCGCCTGATCGAACGGCGATCATCCGCTCGCATGCATGAAAACGACGCTGATCCGTTCGTAGTGTCTAGATCATACCGATGAGAAGTCCCTATGTTTGAAGGTTCAGAAGCGATCGGATGGAAGAGATCGAATGTTGATGAATAAAAAGTGACGATTATTTTTGGAAGATCGATGCCAAACCGCTGGAGCGGAAGCTTTTTATGGGGGAGAAGTGATGTGATTCAATGGTGGATGCGCGATCTCATCCGTTTTTTCATCCGTATACTACCCGTTTACAGTCGATCTTTTAAATGGGATCCCCTTTCGATCGCCGATCATCATCGGTTCGGAGCCGTTTGATCCCTATGGATCCTGCGGATCATCGAAGGCGGCGAAGGCTACAGCGTAGTAGTTTCCGTAGAGGCCGATGCCAAAATGGGTGATCGAGCGCAGTAACAGGTTGCGCTTATGGGCGGGACTCTGGAGGAAGGCCTGCAAAGCTTCGGTGGGGGTGGTGGCGAAGGCGAGATTTTCGGCCAGATGCAGCGCGTTTACCCC
>JAEEGL017235048.1_pt1 | contig 20552 bp, 20 predicted proteins | sample 9134231 | NCBI WGS metagenome assembly JAEEGL01 (sample SAMN16246548, study PRJNA631951) | gut metagenome | biome: gut microbiome; feature: rumen; material: fiber-attached | host: Bos | place: Iran: Karaj | collected 2018-10
AATCCGGGTGTCACCTCCAGAAAAAACCTGCAGTCGTAACGACTGCAGGTTTTTGCACGTCTTGATGCCTTCCCAGGGACGTTTCCGAAACAGACGGAGCAGGACAAGCGACATATAATAAGCCGGGTCTCCCGAGCCTCTCAAGCAGAAATGATACCGGAAGCAATATCTTAAATCCTTGTTTTTTCGCACATGTATGATATGATATAATCATATCAGTATCTTCGAGGTTCCGGCACTTCCTCTGAACGCCGGTGATGATTAGAACAGGAGAATGCATATGCAAACCAGCAAAACCTATACTCCCCAGGAACTGCGTTATCTGAAGCTGCTGGCACGGGAATATCCGACTGTTCACGCCGCCAGCACGGAGATTATCAACCTGCAGGCCATTCTGAATCTGCCAAAGGGCTGCGAACATTTTATCTCTGACGTACACGGCGAATACGAGGCCTTCTTGCACATCCTCAATTCCTGTTCCGGCGTGATCCGCGAGACGCTGGATCTGCTGTTCTCCAACAATGTGCCCCGCTCTGAACTGGATCAGCTGGCAACCCTGATTTACTACCCGAAGGAAAAACTGTACGACATACGCCACTCCCATATGGAAGACCTGGAGGAGTGGTACCGCATCACCCTTCACCGGCTGGTCCTGCTGGGCCGCCATCTCAGCACCCGTTACTCCCGCTCCAAGGTACGAAAGGCTCTGCCGCAGGACTACGCATATATTATTGAGGAACTGCTGCATACGCGGAGTGTCGAGACCGATACGCGGGATTACTATGAAAACATCATCGCAACCGTGATTGAGATCGGACAGGCACCGGATTTTATTGCCGCACTGTGCGAAGTGATCAAACGAATGGCGGTCGACCACATGCATCTGGTGGGTGATATTTTCGACCGGGGACCGCGTGCAGACATCATTCTCGACTCGCTCCTGAACTATCACAGCGTCGACATCCAGTGGGGAAACCATGACATCCTGTGGATGGGCGCCGCCAGCGGAAGCCGGACACTGGTAGCGACGGTGCTGTCAAACTCCATCCATTACAACAATCTGGATGTGGTTGAAACCGGCTACGGCATCTCCCTGCGGCCTCTCTCTGTCTTTGCCAATGAAGTCTATAAGGACTGCGACGTGTCGCGCTTTTCTGTCAAACTGATGGGTGACGAGCATTACAGTGAAAAGGACAAGCTCCTCTCGGCACGGATGCACAAGGCGATCACCGTCATATTGTTCAAGCTCGAGGGGCAGAAGATCCTTCGTCATCCCGAATACGGCATGGACGACCGGCTCCTGCTCGACAAGATCGACTATGAGAACAAAACTGTCGTATCCGGCGGGGTGACCTGGCAGCTTGAGGACTGCGATTTTCCGACCGTCGACCCGAAAGACCCCTATAAGCTGACAGAAGCGGAGAGCGACGTCATCGACCAGCTTACCGCTTCTTTCCGGCGCAGCGAGAAACTGCAGCGCCACGTCCGGTTCCTTTACTCCAAGGGCAGCCTTTACAAGACATACAACGGCAACCTTCTGCTGCACGGGTGCATCCCGATGACCGAGGACGGCGAACTGATGCACTTTACCATCGGCGGAAAGGACCGCTGCGGGAAGGAATTCCTGGACTATGCGGATACGGCGGCGCGTCAGGCGTACTATCTTAAGCCGGATTCTGTTGAACGGCAGCTGGGAATGGACTTTCTCTGGTTCCTATGGGCTGGACGGAACAGCCCGATTTTCGGCCGTGACCGCATGACGACATTCGAGCGGCGCCTGATCAGCGATGAGGCTGCTTGGGCGGAACCGAAGAACGCCTATTACAGGCTCTATGAGAATCCCGATATCTGTGAGATGCTCCTCCGTGAGTTTGGACTTGAGGGAGAGCACTGCCACATCATCAACGGACATATTCCCGTCAAGACCAAAAAAGGGGAAAGTCCCATCAAGGGTGGCGGAAAACTGATTGTGATCGACGGCGGTTTCTGCAAAGCCTATCAGGCAACTTCCGGCATTGCCGGCTATACGCTGATCTATGACGAGAACAATTACCGCATCATCTCCCACCAGCCGTTTGCAGGCCGGGACAAGGCGATTCACAAGAACTATGACATTACCTCGACGGCAAATGTATTTGAACGAATGGCCCGCCCGCAAAAGATTGCCGATACCGATATCGGCATATCCCTGCAGGAACGTATCGACGACCTCCTGACGCTGCTGCAGGCTTTCCGCGACGGCGTCGTGACGGAGGATCATTGAGCACTGCGCTGACGGAGATCGGCATGACGCGACCTGAAACGATGCATAAGCCAACAGACAAAAGGGACCGCAGCAATCCGGATTGCTGCGGTCCCTTTGCTCGTGTCGGGGAGAGTGATCCTGACTGCCGCTTGACAGGGGAGATGAGCCTTGGTATAATCACAAAAGTGTTCCATATGGAACAAAACGGGGGGAGATGCTTATGCAGGAAGTGGAGCTGAAAGATGTCTTTCTCTTTGCCGGAGTGCCGGAAGCTCTGGAACTGGCAGAGGGAGCTGAGATCGTGAAATACGGACGCGGCGAGACGATCTATGATCCGTCTGCATGCCGCCAGTCTCTCGGCGTGCTGCTGTCAGGCCGTGCGGAAGCGACGTCTGCAGCCCGCGCGGAAGCGGTTCTTTCCTCTTTTGGGCCGGGCGGCGTTTTCGGCGCGGCAGCCCTGTTCGGGATGGAGCAGCCCTATGTGAGCTGCATACGGGCTGTGACAGAGTGCCGGGTACAGTTCCTGCCGGAAGAGCTCCTGCAGCAGATCTTTATGAACTATCCTGCGGCGGCGGTGAATTATATCGCTTTTCTCTCCTCCAGGATCCGGTTTCTGAACGGCAAGATCGCCGTTCTGGCACAGAATGACACGGAGGGACGCCTGTACCGTTATCTGACGGAGTACTGTGAAGGCCAGCCACCCAGGCGAATCAATATGACGAACCTGGCGGCTGCGCTGAACATGGGACGTACCAGTCTGTACCGTGCGCTGGACAGTCTGGAGAAGAAAAAACTGATTACCCGGAAGAACGGGAACATGGAGGTACTGAGATGAAAAAAACCGTTAGCCTGCTGCTGATCCTGATGATGCTGCTTGCTCTGCCTGCCTGCGGACGGAAACCGGAACCGGAACCTTCCGAGCCTGTGGATATGAGCGTTTTCGTGCTGTCCGGCCCTACCGGGATCGGAGCGGTGAACCTGCGGGCCAGGGCGGAGGCGGGAGAGAACCTGGCCAACCGCTATACCGTCACCATGACTGGAGCCAACGATGAGGTGGTGGCGGCGATTTCCAGCGGGGAAGCGGATGTGGCCTGTGTGGCTACCAACCTGGCTGCCACTCTGTATAACAAGACCGGGGGAGGCGTGAAGGTCCTTGCGGTGAATACCCTGGGGGTGCTCTATCTGCTGACAAGCGGGGAAAAACTCACCGATATGGCCCAGCTGAAGGGCAGGACCGTATACAGCCCCGGCCAGGGAGCCAATCCGGAGTATATCCTGCGCTACGTGCTGAAGGGCAGCGGCCTGGACCCTGATACGGACCTGACGATCCGGTTTGTAGGTGAGGGCAGCGAACTGCTGGGGGTCTGGCAGAGCGATCCGGAAGCTGTCATTCTGGCGCCTCAGCCGGTGGCCACCACGCTGCTGATGCAGAACACGGGGGCTTTCCAGGCTTTCGACATGACCGAAGAGTGGAACCGGGTATCCGGAGGAGAAAGCACCCTGATGATGGGATGCGTCATTGTGCGGACCGCCTTTCTGGAGGAGCACCCCGAGGCTGTAACGGGCTTTCTGTCAGATTATTCAAGTTCCATCGCCGCGGCCGGGGATGATCTGGAGGGTACCGCTGCCCTTTGCGAACAGTACGGCATTATTCCGAAGGCGGCGCTGGCCATGAAAGCCATTCCGCTGTGCGGGCTTACCTTTGTGGGTGGCGCTGACATGAAGGAACAGCTGGGGGGTTATCTGCAGGTAATGTTCAATGCCAACCCGAAAAGTGTGGGCGGCAGCATGCCGGAAGATGATTTCTATTATGTCGGGTAAAGGATGGCGCACCGCAGCTGCGCTTGGATTCTGGGCGGTGGTGTGGCAGATCGGCGCTGCGCTGGTCAACAGACGCCTGCTGATCCCGATCCCGACACCGGCTGACACGGTGGCAGCTCTGTTCCGTCTGGGCGGGACAGGCTCCTTCTGGATGACGGCGGGGGCTTCGGCGGCACGGATCGGGCTGGGATTTCTGGCAGCGCTGGGGCTGGGCACGGTATTTGCTGCCGCGTCAGAACGATGGGATCTGTTCCGAACGCTGTCCGAACCGCTGGTACGCCTGATACGGACAGTGCCGGTGGCAGTCGTGACCATCCTGGTGTTCCTGTGGCTGCCGCGGGAAAGGATCCCCGGCTTCATCGCGTTTCTGACGGTTTTCCCCATCGTCTGGAACAATGTATCCCAGGGGATCCGCCATACCGACCGTAAGCTGGTGGAGATGGCCTCGGTCTTTGGCATGAAACGCGGGGAGATCCTGCGCCGGATCACGCTTCCCGGGATCCGGCCGTATTTTGCCGCGGCGGTGGCGACGGGGCTGGGATTTGCATGGAAATCGGGCGTGGCGGCGGAGATCATCTGCCGGACGGAATTGTCTTTAGGCAGTATGCTGTGGGGCAGCAAGAGCACTGTGGCATACGATGAGGTCTTCGCCCTGACACTGGTGATCGTGATCTGGAGCGCGGTACTGGAAGCGGCTGCAGGACGCCTGCTGAGAGGAGGCAGTCATGATCCGGTTTGAAGACGTGACCTTCTTTTACCAAGCGGGAAAACCCGTTCTCCGGGATTTCTCACTGGAGATCCCGGACGGCGGAAGGGTCTGCCTGACCGGACCCTCCGGAGAGGGCAAGACTACGATCCTGCGGCTTTTGATGGGACTGGAGAAGCCCCGGCGGGGCAGGATCACCGGGACGGAAGGACTTCGGTTTTCCGCCGTATTTCAGGAAGACCGGCTGATCAGCCGGCAGACAGTTCTGTCCAACGTGTCTATGTTCTCTGATGAAGGAACAGCCCGCTCCATACTGGAGGAACTGGGCCTGGGGGATTTTGCGGACAACTTTCCGGACGAACTGTCCGGAGGACAGAAGCGGCGTGTGGCGCTGGCAAGAGCTCTGGCGCATCCCTTTGATGTGCTGATCCTGGACGAAGCGCTGACCGGTCTGGATGAGAAGGCGGCGGAGATCTGCCTGGATATGATTGACCGGATGTCCCGCGGAAAGACACTTGTGATGGTGACGCACAACCCGTCCCGGGCAGCGGCGCTGGGAGCAACTGCAGCGGAAGTCTGAAGAGGCATGTCGCGCTTGACAAAGCCGCCGGGAACCGATAAGATGGTTCAAAGAAGCGCATAGCGCAGACGTGAGGAGGGAACGACATGGCTGACGGGCATCGCTCCAGTGAGGATTATCTGGAGGCGATCCTCATGATCTGGGAAAAGAAGGGCAGTTGCCGCAGTGTGGACGTGGCGGCTCATCTTGGCTTTTCCAAACCGAGCGTCAGCGTGGCGGTGAGCAAACTGGAAGAAAGCGGATGCATCGAACGCGGAAGGGACGGCCAGCTGATGCTCACGGAAAAGGGAATGTCAATTGCCCGGGCTACGCTGGACAAGCATTATCTGCTGACGGATGTATTTCGGGCTATGGGAGTCAGCGACGAAACAGCGGAGCATGACGCCTGCCTGATCGAGCACTCTCTCAGCGAAGAGACGTATGAAAAGCTGCGGCTGTTCTGGGAGAAAACACTGGGCTGAAAAAGAGAAAACGCCGACCGGCCGGTCGGCGTTTTCCTTTTGTTCTTGAGGAGAACAAAGGAGAAGTTCCACCGGAGAGAGGGAGATCTCCGGTGATATCAGCGCTGGGATAAGCGCTGATTTGGGGGGTTGAGGATAGAAAGGAAGGGTCATACTCACTATTCACGCTATTAATTTACATGAATGAGGGAAAAAAGTAAAGCGACAATCTCTCATGTAAACATGAGAAAACGTAATATTAAACAGGAATGCCGGTCAAATATCGTAAAAAACGGGAAATTGTGACAAAAAAAGGCATTTTTAGGGATAATTATTGCGAAATAGAACCGAATCGTCTATAATCAAAACATGAGAAAACCTAATGTCCGTCCCTTGAGGGGAGTGTGAAGATGGACACAAAAAAACTGGAAGCTCTTGCTGTCGCAGTGCAGCAGGGGAGTTTTACCCGTGCGGCGGAGACGCTGGGCTATACCCAGTCCGGACTGACCCATATGATGAACGCCCTGGAGAAGGAACTGGGTTTTCCGGTCCTGATCCGTGACAGATCCGGAGTCCGGCTGACACCGGAGGGGGAGAGGATCTTTCCGCTGGTACAGGAATGTCTGAATGCCTCAGAGGCTCTGGAAAGGGAAGCGGCTATCATGTGCACCGGCAGAGAGGAGACACTCCGGGTGGCGGCATATGCGAGCATTGCCATCAACTGGCTGCCTGAGGTGGTGCAGCAGTTCCGGACGGAGTTTCCGGACGTCAACGTGCACCTTCAGATGGGAAATGTGGAGGAAGTATACCGGTGGCTGCGTCAGGGAAAAGTGGATATGTGTTTTGCCAGCCGGCAGGAAGAGCCGGAGGTCAGGTGGTTTCATCTGAGGGATGACCCGCTCCTTGTGATCCTGCCGCCGGACAGCGGCCTGTCCGGCAGGGAAGGGATCGACATGGACTGGTTTGACGGCCGGGAGATGCTGATGCCGTCTCCGGGACTCTATCTGGACGCCATGCGGGTCATGCGCGCCCATGGGGTGGAACCGGTGGTCCGCCAGAATCTGATCAGCGACAGTGCCATCATTTCCATGGTAGAGCACGGGCTTGGCTTCAGCGTGCTCTCGGAGCTGGTGCTCCGGGGCAGGCAGAGCGAGGTCCTGGCACTGCCGATGATCCCGCCGGCGGTGCGGGATCTGGGTGTTGCCGTGATGCCCAGGCGGGAACTGCGTCCGGTGGTCGGCCGGTTCATCGACCGGGCAAGAGAGATCATTGAGGAATTGTCATAGGAGTGCGGATATGCTGACATTTGAAAACGTAAAACGGGAGAACGCACACATCCTGCAGCGCTATTATGAGAACTGCGATTATCGCCTGTGTGAATATGCGGTCGGAACGAAACTCATGTGGGGCGATTATCTGAATCCCTACTTTGCGGAGACGGCGGGCTGCCTGGTGGTGCTCAATCGTATCGGCGGAGAGTGGATGTTCGACTATCCGGTACCATCGGCGGAAGGGGGAGACGTGGATGCCGCCCTCACTGCGATCGAGGAGTATTGCACCTGGCGAGGCATCCGCCCGGTGATCTCCGTGGTGCCGGAGGAGAAAGCCGCTTCCCTGTGCTGCCGCTACTCCCGCCTGACGCTGACCAATGAACGGGTGTGGAAGGACTATCTCTATCGTCCGGGGGATCTGGCGGCTTTTGCCGGCCGGCATTACAGCGGTCAGCGAAACCACATCAACAAATTCAAAAAGCTGTATCCTCAGGCGAAATTCGTGGAACTCGGGGCTGCCGACATCTACCGGATCGAGGATTTCTGGCGGGAATACACGCAGGAATTCAAGAAGGAGAGCACCGAGGCGCGCAAGGAGCTTGAGGATGCAAAGAAGATGCTTTCCCTGATAGAGACCGGGTGGTTCCGCTGCGGCGGACTGGATGTGGACGGGCGGCTGGTGGCATTCTCCCTGGGGGAGAAATGCGGCGACACGCTGGTGATGCATGTGGAAAAAGCCCTCTATTCCTGCGCAGGAGCCTACCCGACCCTGGTCCAGGCCTTTGCGGCCCGGTTCGCCGCCGACTGCCAGTGGATCAACCGGGAGGATGACGCCCGGGACAAAGGCCTGAGGACATCCAAGATGCAGTATCTGCCCGCACAGCTGATCGGCAAAATGCATTTTGCCGTGGGAACGGAGCTGGATGACTGGAGCGCCATACCCAGACTGGAAACGGAGAGGCTGGTGCTGGATGGCCTTACAGAAGAAGACAAGGCGGCTTACAACGCGCTGTGTCTGGACGATGAGCGGAACCGCTGGTGGGGCTATGACTACCGGAAGGATCTGGACGGCGTCCTGACGGAAAACTATTTTCTGGATGTGGCCCGTGAAGATTTCGAACGCCGCATGGCGGTAAACTTTGCTGTCAGGCGGGAGGGACGGTTCATCGGAGAAGCGGTTCTCTATAACTTCGACTGGCGGGGAGGAGCGGAACTGGGCTGCCGCATCGCGCCGGAGTTTGCCGGTCACGGATACGGCACGGAAGCTTTTGCTGCTGCGGCGGACTGGGCTTTGTACCGGCTGGGCCTGGACAAAGTCGTGGCCAAATGCTACCGGGAAAACACCGCGTCATACAGAATGCTCTCCTCCTGCATGCGCCGGAGCGGAGAAGACGAGACCTTCTTCTATTTCACAAAGACCCTGTGAATGAACCACTATTTTTCCAGTTTTGCGCCGCCCGCTTGCACAGCGGGCGGCGTTGTGCTATTCTTACAATGTATTAGTATGGGGAGGAGGCGGAGCATGGCGGAACTGAAGGACAAGAGACTGTTTCTGCTGGATATGGACGGCACCATTTATCTGGATGAGACCCTTTTCAGGGGTGTCCCGGAATTTCTCGGAAGGATCCGGGAGATCGGCGGACGGGCCATCTACCTCACCAATAACTCCTCCCGGGGCGTGGATGGCTATATCAGGAAAATGCACCGTCTGGGAATCGAGACCACCAGAGACGACTATCTGACGTCGGTGGACGCTACGGTACGCTATCTGAAAAGAAAACTGCCGGAAAAGAGGTGCTATGTCTTCGGCACCTGTTCCTTCTATGAGCAGCTGGCTGAAGCGGGGATCTCCGTCACCACTGACCGGGAGAGCAATGTGGATGTGCTGCTCTGCGGATTCGATACGGAACTGTCTTTTCAGAAACTGGAAGACGCGTGTATCCTGCTGAACCAGGGGGTCGAGTGGGTGGCGACCAACCCGGACTGGGTGTGTCCCACCTGGTACGGGAGCGTGCCGGATTGCGGCAGCGTCTGCCAGATGCTGACCCGGGCTACCGGGCGTCAGCCGGTTGTCATCGGAAAACCCAGACCGGCCATGGTGGAGCTGGCACTGGAAAAGACAGGCTTTCCCGCGGAGCAGGCCGTCATCATCGGAGACCGGATCTATACCGACGTTGCCTGCGGCGTCAACGCGGGGATCGACAGCATCTTCGTCCTCTCGGGCGAAGGCGTTCGCGCGGACATCGACAAATACGAAATCTACCCGACGTGGGTCTATCAAGATATCGAGAGCATCTGGAGGGAAATGATATGAAACTCAACTACAAGCGCACAATCCTGGTGGGATTTGCATTCTTCCTGATCTGCGCATTCTGGCAGGCATACGACAACACCATTCCCCTGATCCTGACAAACAAGTTCGGCATGAACCAGGGCTGGTCCGGTGTTATCATGGCGCTGGACAACATTCTTGCCCTGGTGATGCTTCCTCTGTTCGGCGCTATTTCAGACCGGCACAAGGGCAAGTACGGCCGCCGCACTCCCTTCATTGTGATCGGTTCGCTGATTGCCGCCGTTGCCCTGGTGGCACTGTCTTTCGTAGATGGTGCGCAGCTGAAGAAGATCTCCGATGTGTCCGCCATCGACGACCCTGCGGCTCTTACGACGATCTATGAGAAGGAGGCAAAGCAGGAACTGCTGAGCCCCTCCGGCGAGAAGTTTGTCCTGAGCGAAAAATACACTCAGGAGCAGTTCACGGCCATCACCAGCCAGATCCATACCGGAGAAAAGACCGTGACCAATCCCGAGTATACCAACTATGTGGTGCCGGCCAGACAGGCATACGCCTGGCAGGCAACGGCTGAAAGCCCGGCGACGCTGGTTTTCTTCGTGATCCTGCTGCTGATCATTCTGGTATCCATGTCCGTCTTCCGCTCGCCGGCAGTGGCGCTGATGCCGGACGTGACCATGAAACCCCTGCGGTCCAAGGCTAACGCCATCATCAACCTGATGGGGTCTGCCGGCGGCATTCTGGTGCTGGCGCTGGGCATGGTCTTTGCCACATCTGCCGTCCGCAACAGTCTGATGAGCTATACCGGATACTTTGCCGTCATCGCCGCCATCATGCTGGCGGCTCTGGTGATCTTCATCCTCACTGTCCGCGAGGTGGAGTGGGCTGAGGAAATGCAGAAGGACAGCGTGGCTTACGGCATTCAGGAGGAGGAAGAGACGGCTGCCACAGAAACCCGGAAGCTCTCTCCCGAAGAGATGCGTTCGCTGCTTTTCATCATGGCGTCCATCGTGCTCTGGTTCTTCGGCTATAACGCTGTTACCAGCAAGTATTCCGTATATGCCTCCAATATTCTCCACAAGGATTACAACCTGACCCTCATCATTGCCCAAGCTGCCGCCATCATTTCCTACCTGCCGGTCGGCATGATCGCCAGCAAGGTAGGCCGGAAGAAGACCATCATGACGGGCGTGATCCTTCTGGCGGTATCCTTCGGCGTGGCGGGCTTCCTCCATGCGGAGAGCCCCACGATGCTGATGAACGCCATGTTCGCCCTGGCGGGCATCGGATGGGCAACGATCAACGTCAACTCTTTCCCCATGGTAGTGGAACTGGCCAGCGGCGGCGACGTGGGCAAATATACCGGATTCTACTATACTGCCTCCATGGCAGCCCAGGTGGCTACCCCCATGCTGTCCGGTGTCCTGATGGATAAGCTTGGCATGCGGATCCTGTTCCCTTATGCCACGATTTTTGTCGCACTGGCCTTCGTGACCATGTACTTTGTCAAGCACGGCGACAGCAAACCGGTGGCCAAGAAGGGTCTGGAAGCTCTGGAGGACATGGACGCGGACTAAGGAGAATATCATGTGGCTGATTGTGATCCTGCTCATCCTGCTGATCCTGGGTGAGCTGTATACCCTGGCCTTGCGCTGCCGCCGGGGCCATCCGGACTGGAAGATCCTGCGGCTGTGGAGATATGCGCACCGGGGGTTCCATGATAAGCCGGTGATCCCGGAAAACTCCCTTGCCGCCTTCCGGCGGGCGATCGGACACCGTTTCGGAGCGGAACTGGATGTCCATCTGATGAAAGACGGCAATCTGGCAGTTATCCACGACAGCAGTCTCAAAAGGACCGCAGGCGCCGATGTGTTCATAGAGGATCTGTCCAAAGAGGATCTGGAACGGTATCGCCTTGAGGGAACTGATGAGCGAATCCCGCTTCTGGAAGAGGTGCTGGAGCTGTTTCAGGATCAGACGCCCCTTGTGGTGGAACTGAAGAGCGAACGGGGCAACTATAATGAACTGGCCGCCGCAACGGTGGCCGTGCTGGACAGATACCGTGTCCGCTATTGTATTGAGTCCTTTGACCCCAGATGCCTGGTCTGGCTGCGAAAGAACCGCCCGGAGATCGTCCGGGGACAGCTTTCGGAGCAGTTCCTGCGCCACGGAGATGACGGCAGCGACCTGAGCCGGGCGGTCCGGTTCATTCTGGGAAACCTGCTTATGAATTTCAAAACCGTACCGGATTTTATCGCCTACCGGTTCTCTGACCGAAATTGTCTGAGCCTGCGCTGGTGCCGGCGGTTCTACAGAGTGCAGGAGGTCAACTGGACGATCCGCAGCAGGGAAGAAATGACCGAGGCTGAAAAAGCGGGCAATCTGGTCATTTTTGAGCAATTCGATCCAAGAGGAGAAACAGAATGAGAGTGATCACCGGAACTGCCAGGGGCAGACGGCTGAAGGAACTGGAGGGAATGGATACGCGGCCCACCACCGACAAGGTGAAAGAGAGCCTGTTCTCCATCATCCAGTTCGACATCGAAGGACGGCGGGTGCTGGATCTCTTCGCCGGTACCGGCCAGCTGGGCATCGAAGCCCTCAGCCGCGGCGCGAAGGAATGCGTTTTCGTGGACAGGCGCAGTGATGCTGTGGAGCTGATCCGGGACAATGTAAAGCTGTGCGGCATGGAGGACCGGTCCCGGATCCGGAAAGGGGACGCGCTGGCATTCCTGCGGAGCGGCGAGAAATTCGATTTGGTTTTTCTGGATCCGCCGTACGCATCTGACCTGCTGGATCAGGCAATGGAAGCCATCACAAGGTTTGACATTTGCCACAGCCATGGTATAATTGTAGCGGAAAGTGCGGCAGACCATGTGCTGCCGCCGGTACAGGCACCATACTCTCTGCACCGGGAGTATCGATACGGCAAGATCAAGCTGACGGTGTACCATCGCAGCGGAAACGAGGACAATGAATGAGTACTGCAATCTATCCCGGCAGTTTTGATCCCATCACACTGGGGCATCTGGACATCATCCGCCGGGCAGCTGCCTGTTTTGACCGGGTGATTGTGTGTGTGATGGTAAACTGTGAAAAGAAATCCCCCATGTTTACCGCCGAAGAACGGGTGGATCTGATTCGTGCCAGTGTTTCCGGCCTGGAAAACGTGGAAGTGGAGTCTTTCAGCGGTCTTCTGGCTGACTACGCCGTATCCAAGGGGGCCTGCGTCCTGGTCAAGGGAGTACGCAACGCTACCGACTTCGATCAGGAGTTTCAGATGGCCGCGATCAACCGCGGGATCCACGCCCAGCTGGAAACGGTATTTCTTCCTGCCAGCGTCGCTTATCAGCATTTCAGCAGCACCATGGTACGGGAAATGATCCGCTATGGTCAGCCGATGGAAAAATATGTGCCCGCACCGGTCGCGGAGGAATTGAAAAGAAAGGAAAGGGCTTAAAGATGGAAGAAAAAGACGTAAAGCGCCTGCTCGATATGCTGTTCAGCATCGTGGACGAGGCGAAAGGCGCCGCCTTCAGTTCCGATAAATGCGTGATCAACAGGGACGAGGTGCTGGATCTTGTGGAAGAGATCCGGAACAAGCTGCCTCAGGAGATGAAGAAGGCCCAGGAACTGATCCGCGCCAGAGACGAGTTTGTGGCCTCCGCCAAGCAGGAAGTGGAGAAGATGCTCCGCCAGGCACAGCTGGACGCCAAGACGATCGTCTCCGAGAGCGAGATCATCCTTCAGGCCCGCCAGAAAGCCGGCGAGATCGTTCGCAAGGCTGAGGAGCGCAGCAAGGAACTCTACCACGCAGCCAATACCTATACCGAGGATGCTCTGCGCCGCACGGAAGAGGCCATTCAGATGGCACTGGGCGAAGTACAGGAATCCAGGACCCGCTTCCGCGCCGCTTCTGCCGAGAAGATGCAGGAGCAGCGGGAAAAACTGCAGGAAAAGCCCGCTTCCTCTGACGAGGAGGAGTGATTGCTCCGGCGGGTTTTCCGGCCGCTCTGAACGGTTCGGCGCGGGAAACGGACCTCCGGAATAATCACGGAATTGCAGGACGAATTTTGTGAAATTTCACCAATCATACAGCCGGGGCATTTTGGTTTGAGCCCCCGGAGAACATATTGTGGTGAACCAGAAACAGTGGACACAAGATGTTGTGCCCGCTGTTTTCTTTTTGCCCATATATAGAACAAACGTAGCAAAAGAAACGAAAAAATGAGCCGGAGCGAACCGGAAAAAAGTCGCTGCGAAAGGAAAAAAAGCCTTGCAATTGAAGCGGAAATTATGTATACTCAACTTACCTGGTGGGGAATAGTGGGGGTAGTGCCCCCTTTTGTGGGGAATCAACCCACGGAACCGCCGGAATCCGATCCGCAGGACAGGGGAGGTGACAGGCGTGACCGGACAGTATGCGCACAATATCGATGCCAAGGGCCGCCTGTTTATCCCGGCTAAACTGCGGGAGGAACTGGGCGGGACGTTCCACGTAACGATCGGCCAGGATCACTGCCTGGCTGTGTTCTCGGATGAGAGCTGGAACGCCAAACTGGAGCAGCTCAGACCGAAGTCCTACAGCGAGGTCAAGAGCCTGCGCACGGTGTTCGCCTATGCGGCGGACTGTGAGCCGGATGCCCAGGGACGGATCCTGATTCCGGCCAAACTGCGGCAGTACGCAGGCCTGGAGAAAGAAGTTATCATCAACGGCAGCTTTGACCGGGTTGAAATCTGGAACGCCGGCCGCTGGGCGGAGATGGAGGAGAAGGACTTCTCCAGCGGATCTCTGGAAGCCGCCATGGAGTCCATGGGTCTGTAAGCTGTGGAGACGGTTGGGTTCCGCCCCGACAGGGCGGAGGATATTGCGTTTGGACACAAACCCGTCCTGCTGGAGGAGTGCCTGACGGCGCTCGCCATCCGTCCCGACGGTATCTATCTGGATGGTACGCTTGGCAGAGCCGGCCATTCCCTGGAGATCGTCCGCAGGCTGACCACGGGAAGACTGATAGCCGTGGACAGGGATGAAACAGCCCTGGATGCTGCCCGGGAACGTCTTGCGGGGTTCCTGGACCGGGTCACGCTGGTCCACAGCAATTTCGACCGGCTGGGTGAGATCCTGAGCGAGCTGGGACTGAACGGCGTAGACGGCATGCTTTTCGACCTGGGGGTTTCCTCACCGCAGCTGGATGACGCCGAACGCGGCTTTTCCTATATGCAGGACGCACCGCTGGACATGAGAATGGACCGGACGGCACCGCTGACTGCGCGGGAAGTGGTCAATGAATGGCCCTATGAGGAACTGAGGAGAATCCTCTTCGACTATGGCGAAGAGCGCTATGCTCCGGCCATTGCCTCGGCAATCTGCCGGCGCAGGGAAGAAAAGCCCATCGAGTCGACCGGAGAACTGGTGGAACTGATCCGGCAGGCCATGCCGGCAAAAGCACTGCGGGAGAAACAGCACCCTGCCAAGAGAAGCTTTCAGGCAATCCGGATCGCTGTCAACGGCGAACTGGAGGCGCTTCCCCCCATGCTGAGGGCGGCTGCCGACGGTCTGAACCCGGGCGGGAGGCTGGCGGTCATCTCCTTCCACTCACTGGAGGACCGTATCATCAAAAAGACGTTCCAGGAACTGGCGTCCGGGTGTACGTGCCCGCCGGAGTTTCCGGTCTGTGTTTGCGGCAAAAAACCAAAGATGAAACTGATAACCCGCAAGCCGGTGACAGCCGGCTCTGCGGAACTGGCATATAATCCCCGCTCACGCAGTGCAAAACTGCGGGTGGCGGAGAAACTGTGAGAAAGGAGTTCCCGATTATGGCGGATCAGCGCAGGAAACCTGGTACAACTACATACGGGAATCTGGCGTATGATCTGGATAACCTGGTTCTCCAGCGCAATCTGGAAGAGGCAGGCAAAGACCGGGAACCGGAACGCCAGACCCAGCCCCGGCCTCAGCCCCGCCAGCAGGCGGAGCCGCAGCCCCGGGAAAAAGCGTCTCCCCTTCTGATCGGCAGTATCGTTGTGCTGGCCGCCATGGTTCTGCTTTTGATCATGGGCTATGTACAGCTGACCACCATCTCCGGAAATGTGATGGAACTGAAGAGCCAGCTGTCTGCCCTGGATGATCAGCATGTGACGCTGCTGACCAAGTATGAACAGACCTTCGACCTGGCTACCGTGAAGGAGGCGGCTGAAGCCGCCGGTATGAGCAAGCCCACAGGCGTGCAGATCGAGTATGTTGATCTGTCCGGTACGGACACTGCGGTGGTGTATCGCTCCGGCGCCGGCGGGGTGCTCAGCGAGATTGCCCAGCGGGTGGAAGACGGCTTTGCCGCATTTGTGGAATTCTTCCGCTAGAGCTGATTACTGCAGAAGAGACGCTGACCAGAGCGAGAAGACGAAAGGAGTAAGAAGGGGACTTCTTGCTCCTTCGTTTGGTATACAGACATAGGGAACGGAGCCGTGCAGACCGCTGAAAGGAGCGCAAGTTGGCTACTTCTGATAACCGAAAAAGTGATATCGTGCGCCGGGCGAACCGGGTGATCCAGCAGCGCACCTTTATTCTGAGCTTGATCCTTGGCATCGCCATGTTCGCCCTGTTGTTCGCCAAGCTGTATCAGCTCCAGGTGAAACGGCACGAAGAGCTGCAGCAGCTGGCTGTGAGCCAGCAGACCCGCAGTGAAGTGATTTCCGCGTCCCGGGGAACCATCTATGACAGGAACGGCAATATTCTGGCGATTTCTGCATCCGCGGAGACGATCTTCCTGTCCCCGATGGAGATCAACGAGGACCTGGAGGCAAGCGCGAAAGCGACAGATCCGGCGGATAAGCTGAAGTGGACCAAGGATTCCCTGGCTGCTGATCTGGCGCGGATGCTGAATATAAACGAGGAGAGCGTCCGTAAGCGCATGGACCGGGTGGACTCGCAGTATGAGGTCATCAAGCTGAAAGCGGATGAGGAACTGGCCGGCAAGGTCAGGGAGTACGCCGTGGAGAACAACGTGCGGGGCCTTTATCTGGTAACAGATACCAAGCGGTACTATCCGTACAGCACGCTGGCTGCTCACGTCATCGGCTTTGTGGGCGACGACAACATCGGCCTGTACGGGCTGGAAGCCCACTGCGAGGAGAATCTGGAAGGCCAGACCGGGCTGATCATTACCGCCAAGGATAACGCCGGAAACGATATGCTCTATGAGTTTGAGCAGCATTTCGACCCCAAGAACGGTCTGGACCATATCCTTACCATCGACGCCACGGTCCAGTACTACCTTCAGAACGCTGTAGAGGAGATCGTCCACAAGTACAAGTCCCCCCTGGGCGGGCAGGGGATCGTCCTGAATGCGAAGACCGGAGCCGTGCTGGCCATGGCTTCCTATCCGACCTATGACCTGAATGACTTTACCGCGATTCAGGATGCCGACATGAAGAAGGCGATCGCGGATAAGAAAGCCACCGTGGGCGAGATGCAGATGCGCCAGTGGTGGAACAAATGCCTCAATGAGGTGTATGAGCCGGGATCCACTTTCAAGCCGATCACGCTGGCGGCAGCCCTGGAAGAGGGTGTGGTGGATATGGATACCACCTACACCTGCAGCGGATCCATCCACGTGGCTGACGCGACGATCCACTGCTCCGGCTACCACGGACACCAGGTTCTGAAAGAAACAGCGGCAAACTCCTGCAACCCGGCTTTCATCACTTACGGGCTTCAGCTGGGAACGGAAAAATACTATGAATACATGAAAGCCTTCGGCCTCATGGACGGATCCGGAGTGGATCTGGACGGAGAAGGAAACAGCGTCTTCATCTCGCCGGATCACTTTACGGAACTGGACCTGGCCTGCTATGCCTTCGGCCAGAACTTCAACATCACGCCCATCGCGCTGATCGCCGCCCAGGCTGCGTGCGTCAACGGCGGCTATCTCTATCAGCCCTATGTGGTGGACAGGCTCGTGGATGACGACGGCAATGTGGTCTGGCAGCACGACAACACGCCGATCCGTCAGGTCGTCAGCGAAGAGACCAGCGCAAAGGTCCGGGAGTGTCTGGAGTACGTGGTCTCTGACGGTACCGGCACCAACGGCCAGGTAGCCGGCTACCGCATCGGCGGAAAGACCGGTACGGCCGATAAGGGAAAGACCGGGGATGTGATCGTATCCTTCATGAGTTTTGCCCCGGCAGACGACCCCCAGGTGATCATGCTGATCACGTTGGACTCCCCCAGCAACGATACCGGGACCTATCCTTCCGGAGGCAATATGGTGGCGCCGGCGTGCAGCAAGGTGATGTCTGAGATCCTGCCCTATCTGGGGATAGAGCCTTCCTATTCTGCAGAGGAACTGCTGGATGCCGATACCACCGTTCCAAATGTGATCGGCATGTCCGTGGAAGACGCCAAGAGCCGGATAACGGAGCGATACAGAAATCTGGGGTGCAAAGTCATCGGTGACGGTGATACGATCACCGATCAGACGCCCGAGGGCGGCTCGATCATTCCCGGAAAATCCGTTGTGATCCTTTATGCAGGGGCACCGAAGCCTCAGAGCCTCTGCACCGTGCCGAACCTGATCGGCCGCACACCTTCCGACGCCAACCAGGTGGTCACCAATGCCGGCCTTCTGATCCGCTTCACGGGTACTACAAACAGCGGCAGCAGCACCATCCGGGTGATCAGCCAGTCGGAGCCGGCCGCATCGAAACTGCCTGCCGGCTCGGTCATCACCGTGCAGCTGGGCGACACGTCAGCCAGAGACTGACAAAAGATCCCGGGAGGTTTCCCGGCAGAAGAAACAGCGCTCTTTTGAGCGGGAGGAGATACTATGATCCAAATGTTACTGGCGCTGGTCATCGGGTTCGCGGTGACCGCCGCCGCCGGAAAACTGCTGATTCCGCTGCTTGTGCAGCTGAAGGCAGGTCAGAGCATCAAGGAGATCGGGCCGACCTGGCACATGAACAAGCAGGGGACCCCCACCATGGGCGGACTGATGTTCATTATCGGCATCGGTGTGGCAATCATCATTGCCGGCTGGAAAGGCATGATGGAGGGGAGCTTTACCCACATCTATGTATACGCGTTTTCTCTGGTATTCGGTGTCATCGGATATATCGACGACTACCAGAAAGTCAAGTACCACCACAACACCGGACTGACGGCTATCCAGAAATTTCTCCTGCAGGTCGCTGCGGCGGTGGCATTTCTGTTCCTGATGCGCCATGAGGGGATGCTGAGTCCCAGCCTGTACATCCCGTTCTTCCATGTCCGGCTGGAACTGAACTGGGTCGTGTATCTGATACTGGCGGCCTTTATCATCGTGGGAACGGTGAATGCGGTCAACATCACAGACGGTGTTGACGGACTCAGTTCAAGCGTTACCCTGCCTGTCGCCGTGTTCTTTTCGCTGATCGGCTGGAGATGGGGCACGGAATATCTGCAGCTGAGCGTGTTTTCCGCAGCGCTCCTGGGCGGTCTTCTGGGTTTCCTGATCTATAACCACTACCCGGCAAAAGTGTTTATGGGAGATACCGGATCCCTGTTCCTGGGAGGGGCCGTGGCAGCTCTGGCGTTTGCCTATGATATGCCGCTGGTGCTGATCCTGGTGGGTATCGTATACATCTGCGAGACCATGAGCGATATCATTCAGGTGGCGTATTTCAAGCTGACCCACGGAAAAAGAGTTTTCAAAATGGCTCCGCTGCACCACCACTTTGAAATGTGCGGCTGGAAGGAGACCAAGGTGGTAGGCGTATTCGCCGCAGTGAGCCTGCTTTTCTGCGCCATCGCCTATCTTGGCGTGATGAACCGCTTCGGCGCCTGATACCGGAAACGAACTGACGGGAAAGGAGGGGATAAGATGACCCGCGAGGAATACCACGAGAAAAAAGCACGTGAGGAAAAAGAGAGAGCGGCTGCCAGAAAAAGCTATGAAGCGGCAAAGGGCAAAATGGATATGCCGTTTCTGCTTCTGACGCTGCTGGTGACAGCCATCGGGCTTGTGATGGTGTTCTCCGCCAGCTTCCCCTCCGCATACTACGAATCCGGCGACCCGGCCTATTACTTCAAGCGCCAGGCTATTTTCGCCGTTCTCGGCATCATAGCCATGTTTGTGGTGAGCAAGATCAATTATCAGCGATGGAGGGGCGTATCCCGGCTGCTGCTGGGGTTCTCGGTCTTTCTGCTGATCCTTGTCATCATCCCGCATGTGGGCATCGAGGTGAACAACGCCACCCGCTGGCTGGGTATCCCGAACAGGTTTACCTTCCAGCCCTCCGAGATTGCCAAGCTGGGCGTCATCGTTTATTTTGCTGACAGCATTTCCAAGAAGAAAGACAAGATGCTTACCTGGCGCCACGGGATCTGGCCCTATATGATCATCCTGGGCATCATTGCCGGCCTCATGATGCTGGAGCCGCATCTGTCGGGAACCATCCTGATCGTGGGAACCGGCGTCATCATGATGATCGTGGGCGGCATCCGGGCCTGGGTCGTTGGCCTCGGCATCGGAGGCATGGGCGGACTTGCGGTGCTGTATGTAAAGCTGGTGGAAGCCGGCATCATCTCCTACGGCAAGAGCCGTATCGAGATGTGGCACAATCCCTGGATCGATGAGCTGAACGACGGCTATCAGATGGTACAGAGCCTGATTGCCATCGGTTCCGGCGGCCTGCTGGGCGTCGGCCTGGGCAAGAGCCGGCAGAAATTCCTGTATCTGCCGGAAGAGCACAATGACTGTATCTTTGCTATCGTCTGTGAAGAACTGGGCCTGATCGGCGCATGTGTCATCATGCTGATTTTTGCCCTTCTGATCCTCCGGGGCTTCTGGATCGCGCTCCACGCCAGGGACCGGTTCGGCACCCTGCTGGTGGTGGGTATCGTAACGCACATCGCACTGCAGACATTCCTGAACATCGCCGTGGTCAGCGGGCTGGTCCCGGCCACCGGTATTTCACTGCCCTTCTTCAGCTACGGCGGAACGGCGCTTGCTCTGCAGCTGCTGGAGACCGGCATCGTCTTGAGTGTATCGCGGCAGATACCCACGCCGAAAAACGGATAGTGCTGCCCCGCGGAGAGAGGTTTTAAGAATGAACGTGATTTTTACCTGCGGCGGTACGGCCGGACATGTGAATCCGGCACTGGCCCTTGCGGGATATATGGAACAGCGGCTGGAGAATGTGAACGTCCTGTTTGTGGGGACT
>JAEEGL010549034.1_pt1 | contig 20551 bp, 10 predicted proteins | sample 9134231 | NCBI WGS metagenome assembly JAEEGL01 (sample SAMN16246548, study PRJNA631951) | gut metagenome | biome: gut microbiome; feature: rumen; material: fiber-attached | host: Bos | place: Iran: Karaj | collected 2018-10
AAGACATATGGTCTCAAGCTTGCTTGAAAGACCATGTGTCTTTCATTTTGGAAGTGGCACTTGTGCCTTTTGATTATGAGATTTCGGGCATTTGGCGAGAACAGACGACAGGGAAATTGCGTAGCAATTTCGCTGTATGAGCTGAGCGATAACTATTGTAACCATAGCCTTGTTTTGTCTCAAAAACCGTACTAAAATATACTTTATAGTATTGTTTTTCTACGAGGGGCGGGGAATGGAGAATAATAATAAGTCGCAAGGCAACAGCTTTATGCTGAAAATTTGTGAGTTTATTGTTGATAAAAGAAATCTTTTCTTTCTTATTTACGCGATTCTGTGTATCTTTTCAGCAATTTCAAATGGATGGGTAAGTGTTGAAAACGACCTGGCATATTATTTGCCCTCTGACAGTGAGACCAGAAAAGGCCTCGACATCATGGAGGAGCAATTTGTAACCTATGGCAGTGTAAAAGTCATGGTTGCCAATATTTCTTATGACCAGGCACTTATGATCAAATCTGACATCGAAGATATGGAGGACGTGTTTTCCTGTGATGTAGATGAAACAAGCGACCATTACAACAATGGTTCAGCTCTTTTTTCCATAACCTTCAATTACGATGAAAAAGAGGAGCAGTGCCTTGTTGGTCTTGAGAAGGTCAAGGAATATTTTGAAAACTACGATTCCTATCTTTCCACAACACTTGGTGACATTCAGGCTGAGCTTATCGGCAAGGAGATGGATGTAATCTCCGTTCTTGTAGTAATTATCGTTGTCCTCGTACTTCTTTTAACATCTCAGGCATACGCTGAAGTCCCGGTTCTTTTGCTCACTTTCGGCTCTGCAGCTCTTGTTCAGATGGGAACCAACTTCCTTTTTGGAACAATCTCTTTTGTCTCCAATTCCGTGACAATCGTCTTGCAGCTTGCTCTTTCTGTCGACTATGCTGTCATTCTCCTTAACAGATACAAAGAGGAGAGAGAAAAGCATGAGGCACGTGAGGCATGCATTATCTCGCTTTCAAAAGCTATTCCGGAGATATCAGGTAGTTCACTTACGACAATGGGCGGTCTTATTGCCATGCTGTTCATGCAGTTTGGAATAGGTAAAGACATGGGTATGGTTCTTATTAAGGCCATTTTGCTGAGTCTTTTGTCAGTATTCCTGTTAATGCCCGGAATTATCATGCTGTTCTCGACCCTTATGGAAAAGACGCAGCACAAAAACTTCATTCCGCAGATTCCATTTGTCGGAAAGTTCGCTTATATTTCAAGATATTTCATTGCTCCGGCATTTGTTGTGATTATCATAATTGCCCAGAGAATATCTTCCAACACTCCATACGTTTATGGCTACAGCCAGATAACACCGCCACTTATTAACGATGTACAGTCTGCATCAAATATGCAGAAAGAGACGTTTACAGCCGACACTATGATGGCACTTGTTTTTCCATCCGGAGACTATGACAAGGAAAAGACTCTTATCAGCGAACTTGAAAACAACACCAAGGTAACAGGCGTAACAGGTCTTGCCAATACCGAAGCACTTGGCGGATATACGCTTACAGATAAGCTAACTCCGAGACAGTTTTCAGAGCTCCTTGACCTTGACTATGAAGTGGCTGAGCTTATTTATGCAGGCTATGCGGTTAATGACTCGGATTATGCCAAGGTTGTAAACGGACTTGTCAACTACAAGGTTCCGCTTATCGACATGTTCATGTATGTTTATCAGGAAGTCAGTGAAGGTTATGTGACTTTGGATGATGAGCTCATGAAGAAACTTGATGACGCGAATCGAATGATGAATTTCGGCAAAAAGCAGCTTCAGGGTGAGGATTATGCAAGAATCCTTATCTACACAAACCTTCCTGAGGAGTCTGATGAGACCTTCAGATTTATTGAAGAACTTCACACTATAACTGAGAAGTATTACGACGAAGACAAGATATTCGTAGTAGGAGAGTCTGTCAGCCAGTACGATCTCAAGAAATGCTTTTCAAGGGATAACACAGTAACAAGCGTGATCTCAATACTGGCGGTTCTTGTTGTGCTTCTTTTTACATTCAAATCTGCCGGAATGCCTGTCCTGCTTATCGCAGTCATTCAGGGATGTATTTGGATCAACTTTTCAATACCGGCACTTCAGCACGACAATCTCTTTTTCCTGGGATATCTGATTGTCAGCTCAATTCAGATGGGTGCCAATATCGACTACGCAATCGTTATTGCAGGGCGTTACACAGAGCTTCGTGAGACAAGAGGCAAAAGAGATGCCATCATTGAGACCATGAATCTTTCGTTCCCGACTATCATCACGTCAGGTACGATGCTTGCTGTTGCCGGAATCCTTATTGGTAACATGACTTCTGACTGCGCAATCTACGGTATCGGAAAATGCCTTGGCCGAGGAACTATCATCTCAATTTTTGTCACTATGTTTGTTCTTCCGCAGATACTTCTTGTGGGCGACAAGATCATCGAGCTCACTGCCTTTGTCATGAACAAACCACTGCAGACCAAGCAGCTTTCAGGTTCTATGCGCATTGATGGATTTGTACGAGGCAGAATCGAAGGAAATGTCAACGGTGTGGTTCACGCTGTGGTAAAGGGAAATGTCAGTGCCTATATCGATAATGATGATGTGAAGCTGCTATCTGAAGGCGAGGCAGGAGGTACCTCAGATAATCTGCTCACAGGACAGGAGGGCGTGTAATATGAAAAAAAGATTTGTTGCAGCTCTTTTGGCATTATTTTTTGCAGGAACATCAACAATTACCTGCCTTGCAGAAAACGAAGATAAATATGTTACAGGAACTCAGGAAAGTGCAAAAGAAGATGTTGTTGATGTGGACGAGGACATCAGGGGAAGTCTGTATGCACTTGTTCCGGATGACATTGAGGAAATTCAGATCGGTACCGCAGAAGAACTTATTGATTTCGCTCAGAAGTGCTCGCTGGATACCTGGTCGGTCAATAAAAAAGTTGTTTTAACCGCAGATATAAACCTTCTTGATAAGAAATTTAACGGAATCCCTTCCTTTGGCGGTATTTTTGACGGGCAGGGACATACAATTTCAGAGGTAAAGATTACAAATGGTCTGGCTTATTCAGGCTTTTTTGTCTATGTTCAAAAGAGCGGAGTTGTGCAGAATCTGAATATTGTAGGCACTGTGGCGCCAAGTGGCTCAACTGCGATCATTGGTGGAATTGCAGGAGATAACAGCGGATGCATAAGAGACTGTTCTTTTAAGGGAATTGTAAAAGGAAATGATTATATAGGTGGAATTGTCGGCATAAACGAGCTTAACGGTACCATTCATAACTGCACAAGTGATGGATATATCAGTGGAGTTCATTTCACAGGTGGAATTGCCGGAAGAAATGACGGTGATATCAATGGCTGCACCAATGAGGCTCTTGTAAATACCACAAATACAGATACTGAGATCACAGTAGATTCGCTTGAAAAACTTACCAGCATTGTAAACCTTTTAAAAGATGGCCTTAATCAGAAAAAAGATGAGGCCAAAGAGAGCGTAACAATCTATGATACAGGCGGTATTGCAGGAGAATCCATTGGAATAATCTCGCGTTGCATCAATAATGGCGAAATCGGCTATGATCATGTTGGATATAACGTGGGTGGAATCGCCGGAAGGCAGTCAGGTTATATCTATAAATGCTCAAATAACGGAAAAATAAAAGGCAGAAAAGATGTTGGAGGTATTGCAGGTCAGGCTGAGCCATATGTAACGGTGGATCTTAGCAATGACATCGCATATCAGCTTGAACAGTCTGTATCCAAGCTCCATGACGCAGTTACAGTCACTCTTAAGGATGCCAAGGCACAGTCCAACAGTATTTCCGACAGATTGGCTGTGATACAGAAATTCACAGCAGGGGCTGTAAATGATACAAGATACATTTCAAGCGGACTTGTGGACTTTGCAAACGGTGTGACATCCAGTGCATCAGAAGCTTTTTCAAGGGTTAATTATATCCTTGATGAGACTACCAAAAAAGACGGCGCTTTCGATAACGTAAGCGACGGTATGAGTGATGTAAAAAAATCTGCCGGAAGTATCAAGGAAATTGCCTACGACACTGACATTGAGCTGTACTTTGATTCTGAAGATGAGGAAAGACAATACAATGAATCAAAACAGATAATTGAATCGGCTTCTTCGCAGTATGCAGAACTCAGGAAAAAATCATATGGTGTTTATTACAATCTCGCAGTAAGGGATAATAAGAGCTCCTATGCTAATTCATCTGCAATAGCATACAACTATATGGATGGTACTGTGGAGACCAATCTTAATTCCTGGAGTGCAGCGGATATAGGAACAGGAAAAGGCTCTGATGCCGAAGGCGTATGGCTTCATCCTGATGGAACGATTTTTCCGGATGCGAATAACAGCGACGATATCGGACTTGAGAGTACTGCTGCTACTCAGGCGTCGCTTAACAGCATTAATTATGCAATGAGCAACTATGTTAACCCTATTACCGGGGGTAAAGGAAAATATGAGGAGGATATTGCAACTTCAACATCAACACTTCTTGGCATCTATGAAAAGCACCTTCCGGAAATGTCTGAAGATGCAAGAATTGATGCTCAGAATGCGATGTACAGTCTTGATGAAGCTGCAAAAGACTTTACCTCTGCAAGCCAGAAGACCAAGGATATCTTGAAAAATGTCGCAGGGAGAGGAGGTATTTCTTTTCCTCAATTTTCATCTGAATATAAGGCCCATACAGCAAGCCTCGCAGACAACATGCAGGGCATGAATGACAACTTCGGTCTTTTGAATACTGAAGTGAACAACGCAAACGGCATTCTTATTGATGATCTTCTGAAAATTAGCGATCAGTTCAATAACGTACTGCAGCTGTATACCGATGCGATAGACGGTGTTCTGGAAAAAGACTATACATCAATTTATACGGATCAGTCATATGAGGCAGTTAATTATACAACCGATGCCACAATAGATTCGTGCTTTAACTACGGCGAAATTTCCGGTGATATCAGTATTTCCGGAATAGCCGGTACAATGGCTATCGACTATGATTTCGACAAAGAAGGCGCAATTACCGGAATAAAAGGAAATCCCATAAATACATCTTACATAACAAGATGCGTCCTTCGAGATAACAGGAACTACGGTGAAATTACATCATTAAAGAACTACGCAGGTGGTGTGTGCGGTCTCCAGGAGATGGGCACTATCATGAATTGTGGAAGTTTTGCAAAGGTAAAATCAACTTCCGGTGATTATGTAGGTGGTGTTGCGGGGTCTTCACTTGCTCATATCATTAAATCCTATGCAAAAGGCGAGCTTGACGGCTTGGACTACGTCGGCGGAATTGCAGGAGATGGCGAGCACATTAAAGAGTGTCTTACAATCGTTACTGTTGGCAACGCTGACAATTGGTACGGTGCAATCGCAGGACACGTCGATGAGAAGGGGGAAGTAAGGGACAACTATTTTGTCAGCGACACCTTGGCAGGAATCGACAGGGTGAGCTATGCGCTAAAAGCTGAGCCCATAAGCTACGATGCTGTGAGGGATAATAAAGTATTCAGGGAACTTGAAGAGGAAACTGAGGAAAAAGAAAAAAAGGAAGAAAAAGAGAATAAAGTTATAGCTCTTTCTACAGGAGCGGGCAATGACGAGAGCGACAATATCGTATATAAAGAGCTTCCATATGAATTCAGTAATCTGACAGTCAACTTTATCCTTAAAGATGATGACCTTGAGGGCGGCAAACAAAAGCTTGGCAGAGTTAACAAGAAATATGGTGAGTCCATTCTTTTGGCCGAGTACCCAAAGGTTGATAGTAAAGATGGCTATTACGTCACTTGGGATAAGGAATATGTGGAGAATCTTGTAAATGATATTACAATAACAGCGAGCTATAAGCGCTACAGGACTACTATCGCTGAGGAAAGTGATGTCGAAGGCTTTTATCAGTCAGAGCTTTTGGTTGACGGCTTGTTCAAAGACGATGATAAGCTTGAGGTTGAAAAAGAGAAAACTACATACAGTGGAAATGAAGAGTATAGCCTTGATAATATTGAAGTTCTCAAAGTGAAGATTCCGGATGACGGTGCTGACACTCATCAGATAAGATTTAAGCCAATGAACGATTTTTCAGACATAGCCAAGCTCTTACCTTGGTCACAAGTTCAGGAATATGAGCTTTATCTAGTGGATGGCGACAAGAAGACGCTTCTTACCAAAACGGGAACTATGGGGGAGTATTCGACATACGATATTGCAGGCAATAATTTTGTTTTACAGCTTGGAATCAATAATTTTGTCAATATAAAATACGTTGCGTATGGAATTTTAATAGCAATTGCAGTTATTTTCATAGTAATTGCTGTCATCACTACAATAACAATAAAGCGTCACGGCGGTAAGTTGCCCGGATTATACAAGGGAATCCGCACAAAAGTAACTGAGAAAATCGACAGCAAGGAGCAGCTGTTCTACGATGATTCTCAGGATGATCTTTTTAAGAAGGAGCTAAAAGAATACAAACAGGAAATGGGCATTGAGTCTAAGCAAAAAACAGGCAAGCAGAAAGCGGAGGTTAAAGGCAAAAAGAAGGTTAAAAAACCAAATAAAGAGCAAGGAAAAGACAAAGTGTGAAATAGTTGTATATTTTTCTTTAATATACTTGCGAATTATAGTATTATTACTATACTATGTAATTTGCTAATGGAAATCATAAAGGGGTAGCATGTGAATAGCATGCCACCCTTTGCTTTGTTTGTTGAATTAAGTCAGGTTTGCTCATGCTGCCTGATAGGGAGGATAGTTAATTGAACCTTGCTAGACAAAAGAAAGCCCCGGTGTATGAGGCACTTGAGAGATTTAGAAAACAGAGGGTAGTACCCTTTGATGTACCCGGACATAAGAGAGGACGTGGTAACCCAGAGCTTGTGAGCTTTCTTGGGGATAGATGTGTAGGAATTGATGTCAATTCCATGAAACCACTTGATAATCTCTGCCATCCTGTTTCAGTTATCAAGGAAGCACAGGAACTTATGGCCGATGCTTTTGGCGCAGCACACGCTTTTATGATGGTAAATGGTACGACAAGTGCTGTTCAGGCAATGGTGCTTTCGAGTGTTAAGAGCGGTGAAAAGATAATAATGCCAAGGAACGTGCATAAGAGTGCCATCAATGCACTTATCTTATGTGGAGCCGTTCCTGTATATATAGATCCTAAGGTTGATACTAATCTCGGCATTCCGCTTGGCATGGAAATAGCTGATGTACAGAAAGCGATTCAGGATAATCCTGATGCCAAGGCGATACTTATAAATAACCCGTCATATTATGGTATTTGTTCGAATCTCAAGGCAATTGTTGATCTTGCTCATGCAAACGGCATGAAGGCTCTTGTTGATGAAGCGCATGGTACACATCTTTACTTTGGACCTAACCTTCCTCTCAATGCTATGGCTGCCGGAGCAGATATGGCTGCCATCAGTATGCACAAGTCAGGTGGAAGCCTTACACAGAGTTCCATCATGCTTTGCGGCCCCAATGCAAACGTGGGCTACATCAGCAGAATAGTTGCTCTTACGCAGACAACAAGTGCAAGCTATCTTCTTTTGGGAAGTCTTGATATTTCCCGTAGAAATCTGGCGCTAAACGGTCATGACAGCTTTGAAAAAGTTACCAAGATGGCGCAGTACGCTAGAGAAGAGATAAATGATATTGGCGGATATTACGCATATGGTAATGAGCTTAAAAATGGCGGAAGTATCTACGATTTCGATGAGACTAAGCTCGTTGTAAACACCAGAAGAATTGGACTTACAGGAATTGAGGTCTACGACCTTCTCCGTGACGAGTACGATATTCAGATGGAGTTTGGTGACCTGTCTAACGTAATGGCTTATATTTCAATAGGAGACAGGATTCAGGATATTGAGCGTCTTGCAGGAGCTCTTGCAGATATCAGAAGACTGTACTCCAAACCTGAACAGAGCTTCTTCTCAGCGGAGTACGTTACACCTATCGTTAAGGCAACTCCTCAGGAAGCATTCTATGCAGAAAAAGAGTCTCTTCCTATCGACCAGGTTGTTGGAAGAATAAGTGCGGAGTCAGTAATGTGTTACCCTCCGGGAATACCGATCCTTTCACCTGGCGAAGTTATTACCGAGGAGATCATCGAATACATCAAGACAGCAATGGAGAAGGGCTGCTCAATGCAGGGACCCGAATCCGAAGACATTTCAGAGCTGTTCGTATTGAAATAAGAGGACGCTGAGAATGATTGTGTTATTATTTAGGTATTAAATAAGTTGGATAAACAAATACTTAGAGATTCGGTGGATTTGAATTGCCGGGTGCAAAGATTAGTATAATGAGCCGAGTTATTATCTGCTACGGCTTATCATAGACAGCTAAGGATTGTTTAATACTAAGGAATTCGCGCGATTTGATTTTGATTTATCAAAATCATTGGAGCACGAAGACTTAGTATAAACAATCCTTAGCGTCCTATATTACGAAGGAGAATGACATGGCGGATATGGATTACTGGTTTAGCGATATGCACACGAACAACGTGAAGATAAGCATTCGCATCAGCAAGCAGCTTTATTCCGGAACAAGTGAGTTCCAGAGAATTGACGTCTTTGATTCGCCGGAATTTGGAAAATTCCTGACATCAGACGGAAATATCATCTTTTCTGAGAAGGATGAATTTACATACGACGAGATGATCGTGCATGTACCTATGGCTGTTCATCCCAAGGTGCAGAGAGTTCTGGTTCTCGGTGGTGGCGACGGTGGTGTTGCCAGAGAGCTCACACATTACGATGAGATTAAGGTAATCGATGTGGTTGAGCCGGACAGCATGTTCTTTGAAGTTTGTAAGCAGTATTTCCCTGATAATGCCATCGGACTTGAAGACGACAGAGTTCATATCTATTATCAGGACGGTCTCAAGTATCTGCGCAAATGCGAGGATATGTATGACCTGATCATAAATGATGCTACAGAGCCTTTAGGACATGAGGCAGGTCTTTTTACAAAAGAGTTTTATGGAAGCTGCTACAAAGCTCTTCATGACGATGGAATCATGGTGTATCAGCATGGTAGCCCATTCTACGATGAGGACGAGGAGAGCTGCAGAGCAATGCACAGGAAGGCCTTCAGAGTATTTCCTGTTAACAGGGTCTATCAGGCACATATTCCTACATGTCCTGCCGGATACTGGCTTTTTGGATTTGCGAGCAAAAAGTACCATCCGCTCAAGGATTTCAATCCTGACAGATGGGATGAGCGAGGCATTAAGACCTGGTATTATACAACGCATCTTCATAAAGGAGCGTTTATGTTACCTAAATATGTAGAAGATTTGCTTCAGGAAGAGGAGGATATGTCAAGATGAGCAGATTATTAGTTATTGGTTGTGGCGGTGTTGCACAGGTTGCTATTCAGAAGTGCGCACAGAACAATAAAGTATTTACAGAGATGTGCCTTGCAAGCAGAACTGTCAGCAAGTGCGATGCACTTAAGGATAAGCTTGAGAAGCAGGGAACAACAGTTAAGATCACTACAGCAACAGTTAATGCAGATGATTCAGCAGATGTTGCAAGACTTATTAAGGAGTATCAGCCTGATGCAGTGCTCAACGTAGCGCTTCCTTATCAGGATCTTGCTATCATGGATGCATGTCTTGAGTGCAAGGTTGACTATATTGATACAGCCAACTATGAGCCTGAGGATACTGATGAGCCTGTATGGAGAGCAGCTTATGAGAAGAGATGCGAGGAGAAGGGCTTTACAGCTTACTTTGACTACAGCTATCAGTGGGCATATATGGATAAGTTTAAGGAAGCTGGCATCACAGGTCTTCTTGGAACAGGTTTTGACCCGGGCGTAACAAGCGTATTTGTAGCTTACGCTAAAAAGCACTACTTTGATGAAATCACATGCGTTGATATTCTCGACTGCAACGGCGGTGATCATGGTTATGCATTTGCAACAAACTTCAATCCTGAGATAAATCTCCGTGAAGTAAGCGCAAACGGCAGCTACTGGGAGAATGGCAAATGGGTTGAGACCAAGCCTATGGAGATCAAGAGAGTATACGATTTCCCTGAGGTTGGACAGAAGGATATGTATCTTCTTCACCACGAAGAGATCGAGGCTCTTGGCAGAAACTTCCCTGAGATCAAGAGAATCCGTTTCTTCATGACATTCGGACAGAGCTATCTTGATCATATGAGATGTCTTGAGGATGTTGGTATGCTTTCAACAAGCCCTATAAACTTCGAGGGTAAAGAGATTGTGCCTATTCAGTTCCTTAAAGCGCTTCTTCCAGATCCTGCAAGCCTTGGACCTAGAACAGTTGGTAAGACAAACATCGGCTGTATTTTCAAGGGCGTTAAGGATGGCAAGGAGAAGACTCTTTACATCTACAATGTATGCGATCACCAGGAGTGCTACAAAGAGCTCGGAAGCCAGGCTATCAGCTATACAACAGGTGTGCCTGCAATGATCGGAACTTCACTTGTACTTGAAGGAAAGTGGAAGAAGCCGGGTGTATACACAACAGATGAGTTTGATCCTGATCCATATATGGAAATGCTCAATGAATATGGCCTTCCATGGGTAGTGGACGAGAACCCTGTTCTTGTAGATTAATACTGCAATTTGCCTGATTTTATAAAATAAATCATAAAAAATAATTTACGAAATATTAAGAATAATATAATCATATTTGTGATATATTCTATTGTATAGTGAAACTTTATTTCCTATAGAGTGGGGTATTATGAATATGAAAAAAAGATTTCTCAAGAGAACAAGCCTGTTTTGGCACTTCTTTTTGCAACAGTTAGTGTGTTTGGGGTATCTGCAAGAGCTGCAGCGCCTGTAATTACGGTTCAGAATACAACATCAATTTCAGGTGGTCTGGATCTTACAGGGGATTTGTACAATGTATCCGATATGAAGGTTACAGCTATAGTCTCCAATCTTCGTATTGCCAATCTTGAAGCTCCCAAGGCAGGACAGAAGCTCGACACCAGAGCTACTGTGCTTTCTGATGGCGGTTATTATTGGGAAATTCCCGTTATATGGGTAGATGAGACCGGAACAGTATCCTATATTTGCCTTCCCGGCAAGAACTATAGGCCTGTTCTGGCTTATTTTATTCCAAAAAATGTAGTTGTAGCCAATGATCTTGGTTCAAATACATATACGATCAAGCTTCCTGGTTTCCTTGAAGGGATAATTGATAATTCAAACCTTCTCATGTTTGGAAGTCAGTCCTATGGCATTACTTTTATTACGACAGGCGATCTTGCAAGCATGCTTGTGGAGTCTGCTGATGGAGCATTGACCGGAAGACCGGGACTTGCGTCATCGCTAGTAAAAAACAGCGATATCGAGAGATTTTTTAACACATCCAGTTCTAAGACATTAAAAAATTTCGTGGATTATGTTCCACCTGTAGCAAACGATACTGAGACAACTCAGACGAATGATAATTCAGGCAGTAGTGCAAATACCGGTACTTCATCAAATAGTGGAAAATCTGAAGAATCCGGTGGTTCAGGAGGCTCGGGAGGTTCAGGAGAAAAGGAAGAAAAGTTCACGCCAACTCATAGTGCTGATTATACAGGCGAGGGTTCCGATGACTTTGATCTGGACAAAATAGAACCTGTTGATGCCAATCTCGTTTCAGTCTACTGCACACAGAACACTATTGATGAGATTGGCGAGGAGAATTTACAGAAGCTTCTAGCTCTCATTATTGATGTCATAGAGCCACAGGCTGTATATCAGCTCAATTCTGGATTTGCAGCATATACTTCCGGAATAAAAGAGAAACTTCTTGGAAAAGAAATAGGACTTAGCGTTTATAACTCTAATGTGGATGAAGTTGAGGATGGTTTAGCGAATGCAGTTGCTTATGTAGAAGCTCAATATCTGGACGATGATTATACGGAATTTGGATATTATATTGGAATTGACGTAAAGAGTCTTTATCAGAAAAACTCTGATGATGAGTATGAACTGGATGAAAGCCAACTTACGGATCTTTGCAATACCGTTACCCATGAACTTATGCATGCTTATATGTATGACTATACGAGAACCGGAATGGCAGGCATGGTTTCTACTGAGTCAGAAACAAAACCTAAGGATAACGAATTTCCTGAATGGTTCGTTGAAGGAATTGCAAGCTGCGTAGAAAATGTATACTCCTATCGTCCTGCTATTTTTGATGCGATGGGCGTAGAAGATGCAACAGCTGGAGAAAAATACACAGAAGAGTCTTTATATGAGTTTTATACTACTTATTCTAGCGATGAATATGGAAAACCAAGCATAGATTCTGTGAGTAAGTACTATGCGAACAATGTAAATACAGTAAGTGCTTATGTATCAGGTTATCTTGCTGTAATGTACCTTGGAGCAATGGCCAATGATCATTATAGCTCCAGCAACAAGGAAGAACTTGTTGTCGTAAATGATGACGGCTCATATTATTACAATTCAGATGCAATTAGGGTAGGACTTAGCTATATTCTCGAGTATTTGAATGATGGAGCCCCGCTTGATACTATTATTGATACAATATCAGGAGATAAGTATGATTCAACGCAGGATTTCCAGGATAAATTCCTGACTAAGTCCGGTGATGAGTACGATGAATCTTATGGTTTCTGTCTTGGAGTTCTCAATTACCTCGATTGGGCAAGTGCAGAGCTTTCAAAGGATTCAACAGATGCTGTTGCCAATGATGGTGATACAGATGATGACAATGATGAAGAGATAAGAGCTAACGGAAGTGTTCTGCTTCCTTTTGATACAGCCAAGACATCTGTTATTGAGAGCGAAGTTCCTTCTGAAGTCGGTGAGCAGCTTGTATATTTGATAACTCCAGGCGAAGAAGGTAAGGATCCATATGTAATATCATCAGTAGACAATACTGAGGCAATCAAGTCTGCAGGAGTTAAAGAATCAGCTTATACTGAGAGTGAAGAGACAGATTTAACTGAAGAACAGAAGCTGGTGGCGAAGGACGCTGAGGAGACTAAAGAGAACAAGGATAGCACTGAGCTTGAAGTATCAGAGAATAAAGATGATGCAGAAGCTACAGATACTGCTGAAAATGAGGATACAAAAGAAACTTCAGCTGTTGATGATAAGAATGCAACAAATGGAACTGCATTACAGAATGATAAGGATGTAACCGAAGAAACTGCATTACAGAATGATAAGGATGTAACCGAAGAAACTGCATCGCATGAGGGCAAAGATGCGACAGGAGAAATCCCTGAAGAAAGTCAGCCTGAGTCAAGTGAGGAAGTTTCATCAGATACAGGAGAGAAAACACCAGATTCTGATGTGACAAACGATGCTGATAAAGAGGTAGTTCTTTTACCTAACCTCGTAGAAGCTATTGAATCAAATCAGCAGAAGATTGAAGATCCCGGCACTCAGAATACTGAGATAGAAAAGCTCAGCGAAGCTGTTGCAGCGCCAGCACAGAGTGAAACAGATAATAATTCAGAGCCAGATGATGACGATGATGATGGAAACAGCGATGGTGGTGATGGTGATAGTGATGGTGCTAGCGGTGCATCTGATGGTGAAGCAGTAGATGCTGCAACAGAAGAAATGTATAATGAGCTTGAGATAGCTTTAGATAATCTTTTTAAATAATCAATTAATGCCCTCTCTTTTGGCATAAGAGCGTAAAGAGAGGGCATATTACTGTAATCTACAAAAATATAAATCAGGTAGGGATAACGAATGAGGATTGAAGATATTAAAACTCCGGCTTATGTCATTGATGAAAAGAAGCTACGCGAGAATCTGGAGATACTAAAGAGAGTGCAGGATGAATCCGGGGCAAAGATTCTTCTTGCCCAGAAGGCATATTCTGTTTATCAGACATATCCGATGATTGCGGATTATCTTACAGGAGCAACAGCTTCGGGCATTTATGAGGCGCGCCTTGCACATGAGGAGATGCACTCAAAGAGCTATCCGGGTAAAAAGAGCGAAAACCACGTCTTTGAACCGGCTTTTGAACCTGAGGAGATGGCAGAACTTGTTGAAATCTGTGATCATATAGTCTTTAACTCTTTAAATCAATTGGAGTACCACAGAAATACCTGGGAAAAAGCTGTGACAGACGGCAAGACTTCTGTGGGCATCAGAATCAACCCTGAGTACAGTACACAGGACGAGCATGAAATATATGATCCCTGTTCAGATGGATCAAGGCTTGGTATCAGGATAAGTGATATGCCAACTGAGCTTCCAAGAGGAGTGGAAGGTATTCATTTTCATACTTTATGCGAACAGGGCTTTGAGCCTCTCGAAGAGACATTCCGTGCAGTGGAAGAGAAATTTGCAGCTTACTTTTCACAGATCAAGTGGATTAACTTAGGCGGCGGACATCATATCACAAGACAGGGATACAATATTGAAGGGCTTATCAGTCTTGTCAAATATATCAGGGAGCGCTATTCTATTGACGTTTACCTTGAGCCGGGAGAAGCGATTGCGCTTGATGCCGGTTATCTTATTACAACTGTAATGGATATCGTTAAGACGGAGGCTATGCCTGTACTGATTCTTGATACTTCCGCAGCATGTCATATGCCTGATGTTCTTGAGATGCCGTACAGACCGCCGCTTAAGGATTCTGAAGAGCCGGGTGAGATGAACTTCACATACAGACTCTCATCCAGAACGTGCCTTGCAGGCGATATCATAGGCGATTACAGCTTTGAAGACGAGAAGCATATTGGAGACAGACTCGTTTTTGAAGATATGGCTATTTACAGTATGGTTAAGAATAATACTTTCAATGGAATGCCACTTCCTGATATTGATATAATGCATGAAAATGGCGAAGTTGATGTGATTAAACGTTTTGGTTACGAGAACTTTAAAACAAGACTTTAAACAATAATATAGACATCCTGAACTTTGTGTTCCTTGAGCGCACAATATGTTTTGGATTATGGAGATAGAAAATGAGTGTGATAAAGGATTCCAGACCAAAAGATGACGGCTTTTGCATGCCGGCTGAGTTTGATAAGCATGATGGGACCATCATGATATATCCTGTAAGACCAGGTAGCTGGGGGAAAGACAGGACGGGAGCCTTAAGGGCTTTCTCTAAGATTTTTCTTGAGATAATAAAGCGCGAGAATCTTTATCTTTTGGCAGATAAGGCTCACTGGGATGAGGCTAAAAAGCTTCTCGATTGCATAATCGCTGATTATACTGATGATAAAAATGAGGCAGAAACTCTTGAGAACAGATGCCTGATACTGCCTATAGATTCCGATGATTCCTGGGCAAGAGACGTTGGGCCTACTTTTGTTGTTCGAGATAAAGAGGCTGATTCAGAGGAGTCTGAAGATAGCAAAAATGGAAGAGACATAAGAGGTATCAATTGGAGTTTTAACGCATGGGGCGGAGACTTTGACGGTCTTTATGCTTCCTGGGATAAGGACGATAAAGTTGCTTCTGCATTTTGCTCGATGTGTGAGATTGATTATTATGATGCAGCTCCGTTTGTTCTGGAAGGCGGCTCGATTCATACTGACGGCGAAGGAACAGCCATGGTCACGGAGAGCTGTCTTTTGAGCAAGGGACGCAACCCATCTATGGACAAGGCGCAGATTGAGGATACGCTTAAGAAATATCTTGGTGTTTCAAAGGTCCTGTGGCTTCCTAGAGGCATCTACAATGATGAGACCAATGAGCATGTTGATAATGTTTGTGCTTTCGTTGCTCCCGGAGAGGTGGTACTTGCCTGGACTGACAACGAGGACGATCCTCAATATGAACTCTCAAGGGCTGATCTTGATTATCTGGAAAAAGAAACTGATGCAAAGGGCAGGAAGATAACTGTCCATAAGCTTCCAATTCCTGACGTTCCGGTCCTTGTTACTGAAGAAGACCTTTTGAATTATGAATTCGAAGAAGGCGAAGATAACAGGGATGTGGGCGAGAGACTGGCTGCCAGCTATGTGAATTTTTACTTTATTAACGGCTGCGCACTTGTACCTCAGTTTGGCGGAAGTAATGAGGATAGCGATAGAAGGGCTCTTGAGATTTTGCAAAGTGTATGCAAAGACAGAGAGATTATTGGAATTCCTGCAAGGGATATTCTCCTTGGAGGCGGAAATATTCACTGCATAACGCAGCAGATTCCGGACAATAATCTGTAATATCCAAAACTGGTCTAGATGTGTTAATATATTTGAACTAAGGCGAAAAAAGGAAGAACATACATGGTAAAGGTTGCTTGCGTGCAGTATGCATGCGGAAAAGAAGCTTCATCTGATGAAGAACAGGTTAAAAATAGTATAAATACTGCAAAAAGACTTGCTAAAGAGGCTGCAGATAACGGAGCAAAGATCATTCTTTTATCTGAGCTTTTTGAGAGAAAGTATTTTTGTCAGGAAAGAAATTATGACTACTATGACTTTGCAACAACAGTAGAGGAGAATCCTGCTGTTAAGGTATTTACAGAGTTCTGCAGGGAAGAAAAGGTAGTCATGCCCATCAGCATTTATGAGAGAGATGGAAATGTACTGTATAATTCTGTGGTTATGATTGATGCGGATGGTACTAACCTCGGTACATATCGCAAAACTCATATTCCTGATGATCATTTTTATCAGGAGAAGTTTTATTTCACTCCCGGGGATACAGGATTCAAGGTATTTAAGACTGCCTATGGCAATATCGGCATTGGAATCTGTTGGGATCAGTGGTTCCCGGAGACTGCAAGATGCCTTGCGATAAATGGTGCGGATATGATTCTTTATCCTACAGCCATTGGCTCAGAGCCGATTCTTGAAGTTGACAGCTCAGGACACTGGATGCGCACTATGCAGGGGCATTCAGCAGCTAATATCATGCCTGTGGCAGCTGCCAACAGAATTGGAACTGAGAGGGTTAAACCAAGCAGGGATAACGGAAGCCAGGAATCAGAGCTTTGTTTTTATGGCAACAGTTTTTTGACTGATGAGACGGGAGATGTTATCGCGAGAGCTGGTCGTGACAGCGAAGAGATCATCTATGCTGAATATGATTTTAATGAAATAAGAAAAATGCGCCTTTCATGGGGGCTTTTCAGAGACAGAAGACCTGAGTGTTATCAGGAAATCTCGTCCAATAAGAAATTTATTTATTGATTTGGATTTTGGAGGAATTAATGGCTTACAAAGATTATATGGTAAGAGCAACAGCAGGTAATGCGCAGATAAGAGCTTTTGCCGCAACTACAAAGGATCTTGCCGAATATGGCAGAAAGGCCCACGGACTTTCACCTATCGCTGCTGCAGCTCTTGGAAGACTTATGACAGGAACTGTAATGATGGGTCAGATGATGGACAATGACAGCGATATGATCACTGTTAAGATGGATGGTGACGGTCCTATGAAATCGGTACTCGCCACAGCCGATAACAAGGGAAATGTAAAGGGATATGTGTCTAATCCTTATGTGATAATGGAGCCCAATGCTTCCGGACACCTCAATGTAGGCGGAGGAATAGGAGAGGGAACCCTTACAGTTATTAGAGATATGGGGTTAAAAGAGCCTTATGTCGGTCAGGTACCTCTTTACTCAGGAGAAGTAGCAGAGGACCTCACTTATTACTTTACCAAGTCAGAGCAGACACCATCATCGGTAGGTCTTGGCGTGCTGGTTGAAAGAGAGGACTTATCAGTTATTGCAGCCGGAGGTTTTATCGTTCAGCTTATGCCTTTTGCTGACGAGCAGACCATAACTCATCTTGAGTTCAACCTTCAGAAGTTTTCGTCTGTAACCGACATTTTGAAGGCAGGCAAGACTCCTGAGGAACTTCTTCAGATAGTGCTTGAGGGCTTTGATATCGAGTTTACTGACAAGATCGACCTCAATTTCTATTGCAACTGCGATAAGGACAGGGTTAAGAGAGCACTGATGCTCATCGGTAAAAAAGAGATTGATGAGATGATAGCAGATGGAAAAGATGTTGAGCTCTGTTGTCAGTTCTGTAATAGAAAATACAGCTTTTCGGTTGACGAATTAAAAGAAATAAAAGAAATGGCTAAATAAGTAGATTATGCGAGAGCTTTTATGTTGCGTTATGCGATATAAAAGCTCTTTTTTTACGTTAATCTATTAAAGTCGAAATTGCATGGTAATGGTTGAAAAATGAAATGCGCACTATTGTCAAAATGCATAAAATGGTGACAAAGATACAGCAATATTTGTGACATTTTATGGTCTGCGATCTTGAGGGGGATTGTTAATTATTTAAAATGTCACAAAGAGGGGAAAAGAAAAAGGAGGATGTTGGGATGTTTAAAGGTAGAAATGGACGCAGCCTGAAAGGGCGCTCTATTGCTCTTGCTTTGAGTGCAATGATGGCTGCGTCAAATCTCTCAGCCGCTGCTAATCAGATCACAGCTTTTGCCGTGGATGATATTTCTGCACTCGATGCTTCAAGTGATGTTGCAGAAAACGGGGATGCAATCAGCGAGTCTGACGATGGTGCTTCTGATACTTCGATAGCTGAAGTCGATGAAGGAACCATAGGGGATGATGCGACAGATGAAGTTACAGATGAGGCTACAGAATCACTCAGCGAAGCTGATGAAGAAAAAGAAGCAGCATCTGATGCTTCAGTTTTGGAATCATCTGAAGAAGTAGATGCTTCTACTTTGGAAAGCTCAAAAGAGGAGAGAATGCTTCTTTTGACAGCTTCCGTTAATTCTGAAACTGTAATCGCAGATCAGGGGGAAGACGGATATCAGAATTTTGTGGAAGATGTAGTTATTGTTGATATCAGATTTGGATTAAATGGTGATGTTTCATCCGCTGATGCCTATGACAGAGAGAAGGGTTATGGCTTTAGCGATGTAGATTATGGCAAGGATGCTGATGGTTGGGTAGGCGGCGTTTACTATCCAAGAGTACCTCAGATTACTGATGGCGCGGTTAATGTCGTTGATGCAGACGATTATGTAGAAGTTGCCAGCAAGGTATGGACTGAGACCGAGAGCACAGGATACGGAGTTTATACCTATGAGAGTACCTCAACCTTTGATGTTGATCTTTACAATGCGGATTACAGAGTAGATGTTACTCTTACAAACCCTACCGGTAGTGCATACACAGCTTCCCTCGAGGCTGAAGATATCACTAAGGTAAGTGCTATTGAAGTTTCTGCAGGAGCTACTGTCACAGAGAGCTTTGAGGCTAATCTGATTGATGGAATACTTAATCTTAAGTTCGTTGGAAACAGCAATGCTACTTCCATCAACGATGCAGCTACTCAAAAGGTCTATGTTTCTGAAGTTAAGATTACAAGACTTGCGACTGAAGAGAGAGGCAGTAAGCCTACAATCTTTATAGCTTCTGATTCTACAGTTCAGACTTATGACGATTATTACTATCCTCAGACCGGATGGGGGCAGGTATTGTCCTCATATTTTGGCGAATTCATAGAGGAAAGAGAATGCGATGATTGCGGATACAGCCAGTCACAGACTTATGAGACTGAAAACGCGATAATCGAGAACCGCTCAATTGGCGGACGTTCATCCAAGTCTTTCATTGATGAGGGTAAGCTTGATGATATCCTTGAGGATATCAAGCCCGGAGATTATCTTCTTGTTCAGTGGGGACACAACGATGCTACATATTCCAGACCTAACAGATATGTATCATCAGCTGACTTTAGTAAATGGATGATGATGTATGTTGATGCAGCATACGAGAGAGGTGCAACTCCTGTATTTGTTACACCTGTTGCACGATACAGCTATGTAACAAACGCTGATGGAAGTCTTGATACTTTTGCAAGCAACTTTGAAGAGTACCGTCAGGTAATGCTGAGACTTGCAGAAAGACATGGTGTTCCTTATGTTGATCTTACACAGCGCTCAATCGATGTATGTAACGATTTTGGAATTGAGGGCTCTAAGATGCTTTTCCTCAAGCTTGCAGCAGGAGAGGTATCTACCGGTGCCTATGCAGGTGGCGTAGATGATTCAACCCATCTTCAGTACTATGGAGCACTTAAGTTTGCTCAGTGCGTTGCTCAGGGTATTGTAGATTACGCAGCCGGAGAAGTAGACGGGGCTGATGATCAGCTTGACGGACTTGCATCACTTGTTGATGTTAAGACAGCGACACAGGCTCCTGAGAAGCCTTCTAATCTTAAGACTACTTCAATCGGAGCAACAAGCATATCTCTTGCTTGGGATGCTGCTGATGGAGCAGAGCTCTATTACATTTACAGAGCTAAGCTTGAAGATGGCAAAAATGTTGATGACGTAGATTTTAAGAATGCAGACAAGTATTCCGTTTCAGGCAAGAATACATATGTTGACAATAACTGTGCAGGTGGTGCAGCTTATGTTTACGCTGTTGCCGGCTTTAACAGTTTTGGCGTAGGCGAACATTCTGAGAAGATTCTTGTTTCCACAAAAACTGCAGGTTACAGATTTGACTTTAACTACAATAATTC